>Ga0316193_10000623_pt1 | contig 22572 bp, 15 predicted proteins | sample MerIslsedime2_MG_FD_207735 | JGI IMG/M metagenome (GOLD analysis project Ga0316193, IMG submission 207735) | Coastal sediment microbial communities from Maine, United States - Merrow Island sediment 2 | ecosystem: Environmental > Aquatic > Marine > Coastal > Sediment | place: USA: Maine... | reverse complement strand
TCTCATAAGACTCTGTTTTTAATACTTAAACACTCATTTTCATGCCACTCGGCAACGCTTTGTCTCAATAACCACCTTGATCGGCAATAAACACGCTTTTTGTCTGATTTTTTAACTCGATTTCAGTTCCCGAATATGGACAGGCCCGGTCACGATGTGTGCTGGCATATTTACTGCTATATATAAGTAAAACAGGCACTTGCAATAACATAATCATAAAAAGTGTCGATGTTTTTTTCTAAATTCTTAAATCACACCGGGTCTGCCAGTAAACATAGCAGATTGTCACTCATCGCAGCGATTGCAAGCGCTGTTCACTGAAGGCGGTCTAAACATAGCTGTGGTTAATGCTTGGCCTGGTGTTGGCACGGGCAAAGCTGGTACGCATGGCGATGAAACTGAAGTTGAAACAAGAAATATTTAGCTCTAAAGCCATGGCGCTGTTGAGCGGCGTGTTGCTTTGCATGCTGATTTGCAGTGCTCCTGTTTTAATTCCTCCTGCCTATGCTGCGGCAACCGACTATTTAGACCCGGTCGGTTATCCAGGCAGCTGGCCCTTGGATTCGCAATGGATCCCCTACACCAGCAACGGCACCAATGTATCCGATGTCGAAGGCGGCAGCGGTGGCGATGCTTCCACCGGCGGCACAAACCCGAGCGGTACGGTTGATATCGTTGCAGATTATGGCCCGGCCGTTTCCTGGTACAGCAATGGAACCAACCTGTATTTCAGGATGCAACTGTACAGCTCTCCGCTGCAGGCGACAGGCAACAGCAAACCATTCACCTCGGCCACCTGGAACATCCTGCTCGATACCGATGGTGACGGCTTCAAGGAATTCGTCGTGCACATCGACGGCACTGGCGGTAATCAATCAACACCCGATGATATCGTCGTTATCTACAACGATTCACCAACCCAGGCCTTTATCGTAACCGGCGCCAGCGATACCGTCTGGCGTCAGGATTCCGCCGACAACCCGACAGATAGCGGATCCCAGTCCATCGATGGCGAGCCCGGCAGCAATGCCAGCAGCTGGGACAACGATGGTTCGCCGGGCGGACCGGATTACGACTTCTCCCGCTCCCGCGTGATCGATGTCAACGGCTCGGTTACCTACCTCGACTTCCAGGTACCGCTGTCTTCCCTCGATGCCGCAGCCCGTGGCGGGCCGACGTTTACCACGAGCACGCCCTTCGCCATGGGTTTCTCCACCAGCAACTCCAACACCGACCCGGTGCAAAAGGACCTGGCCTATGACGGTGTGTTCACGGCGATTGCAACCAGCCCGATTCCATTCGGCGATTTTGTCGATCCGAATGGCAATACCTACGAGGACCCGATTATCCAGTCGTTCAGTGCCAGCGGTTGCGGCCCGGCTACGCTGACAACGGCGATACTGGATTCCAACACCGTCATTGGCGGCCAGGTGGTGAGCACCGCGAGTGCCGAGTTTTATTATTACTACGATGCCAACGCTGACGGTGCCGCCAACGACAGCGGCAGTGGCTGGTACAAAGCGGGTGATGGTACACCCACGAATAATCTTGCACCCTGGACCCTGAGCTGGGACAGCAGCGGCCTGCCGGTCGGACAGTATCTGCTGAAAGTTATTGCCAGCGACAACCAGGGCAACGTAGTGGACTCATCCTCCCTGCCCTCACCCCTGCTACAAATCCACAACAACTCGTGCGGCTCTGCGCTCGCAGCAGAAGCCGTTGATCTTGCCAATACGATCGATGCCGCCGGCATGGGCACCGCTGCTGTCAATGCCGATCCGGCAACGTCGGCGACAACACTCAAGCCGGTGATCCGCACCGAGAGCACCAGCTTTGATTTGTTCGTGCGCAACGAAGGCGGCCTGCCGCAGAGCTACAGCCTGACGGTGGACGCGGATGGTGCCGGCACTGCTTTGCCTGCCGGCATTTCGGTTGTGTTCAAGGATACCGGCGGCACCATCATCACCAGCACGCCCAGCCTGAATCCAGGTGATACCTTCCAGTATCTTGCCGAAGTCTCCACCACCGCGGCTGTAAGCTATGGCAGCCATGCGCTGTTTTTTCACGTTGGTGGCATAAACACTGACATCAAGCAGGATGCGATCGCGGTTACTCGCGGGGTTGATATCGCCAATAGTGCAACTGCAACTGGTCTGAATGACTACGCCGTCGATGCTGACCCGTCCTCCGGTGTCACCACGACACTGGCATCACTTGCAGGCTGGATGGTTTCGTTTGACCTCTACCTCAACAACGAATCCGCCATCAACCAGGGTTTCAACCTGAGCTATAGCGAAGACGCCGGCTCGCCATTGACCGGCTGGAGCGTGGTGTTCAGGGACAGCAGCGGCACGATCATCACTTCGACGCCGGTTATTGCGGCGGGAGCGAGCTACCAGTTCAGTGCTGAAGTCACCAGCGCGGCGGCGGCAACGGATGGTGTTTATCCGGTATTCTTCCACGCGGATGGCGCCAGCGTCGCAGCTGCAAGCGATGTAAAACAGGACGCCGTGCAGATCGACAGCGGCCTCAACACCAACATCGTTGACCTCGCCAGCAGCACTACGACTACAGGATTTGGCGCACCGGGTATCGATGCCGATCCTGACAGCATCGTGTCCAGCACCGTGTTTGTCGAACCCGGTAATGTCGCCGTGTTCAATCTCTACGTCAGCAATGAAGGCACTGCCAACAAGAGCTTTCAGCTCGATGCCTTTGAAAACAATACCTCGCCGTTTGATTCACTGCCTGTCGACTGGCCCGTGGTGTTCAGGAACAGCGGTGGAAGCATCATCACCGATACCCCTACCCTGACACCGGGAAGCACGTTTGCCTTTACTGCCGAGATCACGGTCCCTGCCGCGGTCAGCGAACTGCTCAAGCCTGTTTACTTCAGGGTACAACCCAATGGCGGTGGCGGTGGCTGGAACAGCAACTTTGTCCAGGTAGCGGTTCAGGCAGCACAGTTAGCCGACCTGGCGATCGTTAAAACCGTTGATAACGCCTTGCCGCAGGAAGGCGACACCATCGTCTACACCCTGACCCTGACCAACAACGGCCCGAAAAACGCGAATTCAATCGTGGTAACCGACGTATTACCCGGCGGCTTGAGCTATGTATCGGACGACAGTGGCGGCAGTTATAACCCGCTAACCGGTCTCTGGACACTACCCCCCCTGAATAACGGCGGTGTTGCGATTCTGAATATCACGCTCGATGTTGATCCAGGTACGGCGGGAAGCACCATCACCAATACCGCCACGATCACCAACAGCAACCGTATCGATCCCGACCCGAGCAATAACAGCAGCAGCGTTAACCTGACGGTGGTCGAACCCGTGCTAACGGTGATCAAGTCGGCGATCACCATATCGGACCCGGTCAACGGCACAACCAACCCGTACAACATTCCCGGCGCGACGATTTTATACAGCGTGCAATCGACCAACACCGGGCTGGGTTCACCGGATAACGACACCGTGTTTGTGCTGGATCCGGTTCCGGCCAATACCGAGCTGTTTGTCAATGATCTTGGCGGTGCCGGCTCCGGACCTGTTCTGCTGATCGATGGGACTGCGCCGGTTAACAGCGGCCTCAGCTACACCTTCACCAGTCTCGGCAGCAGCACCGACGACATCGAGTTCTCTAACGATAACGCCGGCAGCTGGATCTATACACCGGTACCGGATGCAGATGGCTATGACACCAATGTCACCAACATTCGCGTCAATCCGAAAGGCGTCATGCGCGCCTCGAACGGCACCGATCACCCGACCTTCACTTTGCGATTCCAGGTGAGGGTGCAATGAAAAAAACCATCATAAGCATCACGACTTGCCCTGGGCGAATTGCGCTTGCGCTGCTGCTTGCATTGCTGCTGCATAAACCGGTACTCGCGGTCGGCACCAGTGCCGGCATCGACATCAGCAATACCGCCAGTGTCGATTACGCAATCGCTGGCAGCAGTTCCACCACCAACAGCAACACCGTTACGTTTCGTGTCGATGAGAAACTCGATGTCAATGTCAGCTGGCAGGATGCCGCCAATGTTGTTGTTGGCTCTCCAGATACCAACCAGGTACTGACGTACCTGCTGACCAACACCGGTAACGGCAATGACAGTTACACCCTGAACGTACAGAACAGCCTCGGTGGTGACCAGTTCGACCCGGTACTTGCAGACATCTACCTGGATGCCAACGGCAATGGCATCTTTAACCCGGGCGTCGATACGCTATACAACGCCGGCGTGAACGATCCTGCGCTCGGCGCCGATGCCTCGCAGGCAGTTTTTGTGCGCAACAATATTCCAAACGGAAGGATTGCCGGTGACCTTGGCAACAGCCAGTTGATTGCCACTTCCAACACCGGCAACGGACCGCCCGGCACGCCGTTCGCCAATGCCGGTGACAATAACACCACTGCGGTCGTCGGCACCTCCGGCGGCACAGGCAATGCCATCGGCACATACGAAGTCAGCAACACAACCGTGTCGCTGTTGAAGTCCGTTGTGATTACAAACCCACAAGGCGGCAACCAGCCGGTCACCGGCGCCACCATGACTTACAGCATCGTGGTAACGGTCAGCGGCCCCGGTAACGCCAGCAACGTAGTGATTACTGATCCGCTGCCGGCGAATACCACTTACACCACCGGCACATTAACGCTGAATGCGGCGCCATTAACCGATGCGGTTGATGCCGATGCCGGCGATGTCTCGGGCACTACCCCGAATACCGTCAGCGTGAACCTGGGCAATCTCAACCAGGGATCGCCCGCTCAAACCATAACTTTTGAAACCATCATCAATTAAACGCACAGGAGAAATCATGAAACTACTTACCAACCTTAGCACCGGCCTGATCCTCGCGATCTTCAGCAGTCAGCTCTTTGCCCAGATTGAAGTCACGGCAGTCGCCGAGATCGAAGTCAGCGAGACCAACGAACTGGGCGAGAAAACCGTAAAGCGAACCGCAGCAACCAGCGTGGTCCCGGGAACTGAAGTGATTTACACCATCACTGCAAGAAACACCGGTACCGAGGTGGCTGACAACATCGTGGTAACCAACCCGGTGCCGGAGCAGACCGTCTATGTCGACGGCAGCGCCTTTGGCCCTGACGCCGTGATTACTTTCTCGGCAGACGGCGGCAAGACCTATGACAATGCACGGAAATTGATGGTCACAGGCGCCGACGGCAAACCCCGTCCCGCGACAGCAGAAGACTATAGCCACGTGCGCTGGACCTTCCAGTTCAACCTCGACCCCGGCCAGCAAGCCGATGTCTGGTATCGCGCACGGGTGAAGTAAGGAATCGATCCGAATGATTATTTCACTTCCTCTCACAACACAAATCCGGGCACGCATTCGCGCGGGTCCGCCATCACGCGCAGGACCGGGACCACCGGCACGCGCTGGTCCCAGCTGCCCGCAAGGGTTTTATCCGCGGCAAAGCCGCAAATTATTTTTTTTAGTAATAACGTTAGGAGAAGTACCATGCAGTACTTAAACATACGCAAAGTCCAGCGCCTGCTAATGGCATTGGCAATATTTACCGGAGGCACGCAAACCGCGCTCGCGGTCGGCACCACTTCCGGCACAACCATAAGCAATACCGCCACGGTTGATTACCAGGTCGGCACTGATCCACGAAGCGCTTCAGGATCTGCACCCGATATCACGGTAGACAACCGCGTCGACTTGACGGTAACCAATACCAATGTCGGTAACGACGAGACTGTCAATCCGGCGCAAGCCAACCAGGTATTGACCTACACCGTAACCAACACCGGTAACACGACCCAGGGTTACCACCTCAGCACGAATATTCCGACGGCAAACATCCCGATGGGGTCCGTTGAAATCTGGCTGGATTCCAATGGCAACGGCACCTGGGATGGTGCAGGCCCTGGTCTTGATACGCTGTACACGGCGGGCTCCAATGCCTTCGACCTCGATCCCACCGGTGTCGATTCAGCAACCGTGTTTATCGTTGCAGACACACCCGCAGCTGCAGTCGATGGCAACCAGGATGATGTTCGCCTGGTGGCTCAAACGCGAGCCGCTGGTGGTGCCGCCATTACGCCGGCTGGTGCACCCACCGCAGGTATCGATATTGTCTACGCCGATGACGCAGGTACGACCAGTGATGCCAACCGCGATGGACAAGACTCTGCCGCTGCAACCTATACCGTGCAAAGTGCGGCACTCGCCGCGGCCAAGACGATTGTCTCGACCACGGATGAGTTCGGTGCTGGCTATGCCATTCCGGGTGCCAACGTCGTATACCAGATACGGGTAACGAACTCGGGTGCTGCAACTGTTGATGCCGACACCGTCTCGGTAACTGACCCGATACCGGCGAATAGCCAGTTGTGTGTCTCAACCGTGGCCAGCTGTACGGCTCCGTCATTTGCAGATGGCACAACCAGTAGTGCGTTAACAGCAGCGCCGTTCGAGTACTCATTCGTTGCCGGCGCCACCGCCTGCGATAACGCAAGCTTTGTCGGCACTCCACCGACTGCGGATGCGGACGGCTACGACTCAACAGTGACCTGTGTGCGTCAGGCACCGACCGGCAGCATGGCTGGATCCGGCGGGTTCTTCGATGTGCAGATCACCGTTGGTATTCAATAACGTTCGCCATTGGTGAACTCGTTGTTGTTCCGCGTATTCAGTACTGCATGGCGGCATGCCGCTGGCCTTTTGGCCGGCGGCATCGTCGCGTCTGCAGCAATGGAACAACTGACGGGTAAGTTGCACGTGCACGCAGACAGCTTGAACGTTAAACGCGACCGGCAAGCCGGTCTGCCCATGGCTGTGCGCCATAAGCGCAGCTATGGGCAGATCGGTTTCTGGCTGTTGTTGTTCAGCCTGTTGATGTTGCCGGTGCTCGGCCACGCAGTTCCTGCGGGTACGATCATCGATAACACGGCCATGGCAACTTTCAATGGCGGTGCGACCAGCACCTCCAACACGGTCACCACGGTAACAGTAACCGTGAGGACACCTTCCACGCTCGAGTTCCTGCAATACGCGCCCGGTTCCGGGACCGCCCAGTCGGTGCCTGTTGCGATCACGGACTACAGCACCAGCGGTACAACTGCAGGACCGTTTGTACCGATGCCACCGCCAACACCGGCGGGAAGTGCAACGCCGATCGATCTCAGCAATCCAGTACCCCTGCTACCGGTCACGGTATATCACCAGGGTGATCCGGTGTTTGTTCGTTTGACTGACCTGGACCAGAACCAGGATGCCACCGTCGCTGAAACAGCAGTGATCACACTCAACGTGAGTGCGACTGGAGATACCGAAGTATTGCGCCTGACAGAAACGGGTGCCAATACCGGAGTGTTCAGCGGCTACATCCAGTCGTACATAGGTTCGAGCAACCCTTCCGCCGCAACACCTGCAAATGGCCAGCTTGGTTTGCAGGAAGGCGATAATATTACAGCAAGCTATATTGATCCTGTCGATGGTACTGACAGCTCAGCCAGTACCGCACTGGTTGACCCGTTCGGCCTGGTGTTCGACAGCACCACCGGTCAAGCCGTTAATGGTGCACTGATCACACTGATCGATAGTGTCACCAACCTGCCGGCAACGGTGTACGGTGAAGATGGCATCAGTACGTTCCCATCCACCATTAGCAGTGGTGGCAGCGCCACGGACAGTGGCGGCACCGTCTATAACTTCGGAACGGGTGAATACCGTTTCCCGTTTGTTGCAGTGGGAAGCTATCGCCTCGAGGTCACACCATCTGCCGGCTATAACGCCCCCAGCGTTGTACCAACAATGGTATTACAGACCTTGCCGGGTGCACCCTATGTTATCGATGAACAGGGATCACGCGCTCAGCCTTTTGATGTTGTGCTTGGACCGGCGATGCAGATTGATATCCCGCTGGATCCTGCCTCTACCGGCTTCTTCCTGGTGAAAGAAGTCAACAAACGCGTCGTTGCTGTCGGTGATTTCCTGCAATACCGACTCAAGCTGAACAACAGTTCGGGTGTCATTGCAACGGGCGCACAAATCATCGATACCCTGCCTGTGGGTATGCGTTATCAAAGTGGCTCCACCACGCTCGATGGCAACCCTGTTGCAGATCCCGCCATCAGCCCGGATGGACGCACGCTGACGTTTAATGTAAATGACATCGCCGACGGTGCAGCGAATGAAGTGCGCTACGTGGTTGAAGTCGCGATCGGTACCCAAACTGGTGATGCTATCAACCGCGCCATAGCCAACGCCAACGGCGGCGCATTGATCTCCAACCAGGGCACGGTAAGTGTACGCATCAAGCAGGACTTCGTACGCAACCGTAACATTTTAATGGGACGCGTAATCGCTGATGCATGTGAACCACCTGACAGTGAAAATGCCCGGGGCCTGGCCGGTGTGCGGATTTACCTTGAAAACGGTACCTATGTCGTCACCGATGAACAGGGCATGTACCACATCGAAGGCGTCAAGCCGGGCAGTCATGTCGTGCAGATGGATCTTGATACACTGGCGTCACAATATGAACCGGTTATCTGTGATGAACATTCCCGCTTTGCCGGACGCGGCTTCTCGCGCTTTATAGACTTGCAGGCCGGCACCCTGTGGCGCGCCGATTTCCATGTAAAAGCACTACCGCCGCCAACGGCAGAAGTCGCACTCTCAATCAACAGCAGCGTAGATGACCATGTTGCAACACATCACCTGGAAATGAGTGGCGGTGATGTGCCGCTGGAAAACATGCGCCTGATGATCAACATACCTGAAACCACCCGTTACCTGGCAGGCAGCAGCGTGCTCGACAACAGGGTCATCGATGATCCCGAGGTGCGCGGCACGGTTTTGATTTACGAGCTTGGCAAGGTACCGGGCAGCTGGGCCAGGCAGCTTAACTTCCTTGCCGAAGTTGACATCAACGGCCAGACCACGGTGCTGCCGAGCAAAGCGTTCCTGATGTTTAACAGCCCGAGCAAGATTAACCAGCGCACACCGGTGGTCGATACCGTGATGAAACGCTTGCGCCATGAACAAAGCCGCCGCGGTGATGTCAGCACGCATTTTGAATCTGCCAGCGCCGAGCTAAGCGAACAAGACAAGGTAACGCTGCAGGCCATCGCCGGTCAGCTGCGTGGCCACAAGGTATTGCGCATAGAAGCAACCGGCCATACCGATAACGTACGCATCAGCAAGCGTTCACTGCGGCAGTTCGCTGATAACTTTATACTGTCAGTCGCGCGCGCCAAGAGTGTCGGTGAATACCTGACCTCGCTACTCGACCTGCCCGACTCCACGCTCACGATTAACGGCCTGGGCGCAACCATGCCACGTGCGACCAACTTGACCGATGCCGGCCGCGCTAGAAACCGCCGCGTTGAATTACACATCGTGACTGAAACCATGATCGATGCTTCTCAATTGAGCGACGTCATATCGAACAGCAGTATCGAGATTGAAGTCGAAGGTGAATGGCAAAACCAGCCGCCATTGGACAGAAAAACATCCACCGAAGATATCAGGCTGCTCGACATGCCAGCTTATGACGAGACCTGGGTCGAAGCTGCCAGGCCCGGAACGAAATTGTTATGGCCACAGGAAAACTATAACCCGCCAATCGCGAGCATCAAGATCGCGGTACAACACGACCCTGCCCACAAGGTCACATTGCTGTTGAATGGTAAAGCCGTCAGCGCATTGAACTTCAATACCCGGGTGAAGAACGCGGCCAGCACGGTAGCCGTCAGTCAATGGGCCGGTGTCGACATCGATAAAGGCAACAATGTCCTTGTAATAGAAGTCCATGATGCCAATGGTGATCTGATCGAGCGCTTCCAGCGTGATGTGCGCATCTCCTCCCTGCCGGTAAGAGCTGAACTGGTTGAAGAGCAGTCACGCCTGCTCGCTGATGGCAGGCAGACACCGGTCATCGCGGTGCGCCTGTTTGATAAGGACAATCGACCTATACGCGAAGGCCTGATTGGTGAGTTCATCGTTGAAGCGCCGTATATTGCGCAACAGCGAATTGATGAGTTGCAACGACGACCACTGGCCGGACTGGATAGCGGCAACCCGCGCTACCGTGTCGGCAAGGACGGTATAGCATTGATCGAACTGAAGCCAACCACGAGAACCGGTGAAGCAACGCTGGTGATTCCGCTGCAGCATCGTGAAGAAAAGCTCCGCCCATGGATACACGCCGCACAACGCGACTGGATCCTGGTAGGTCTGGCGGAAGGCACCGTTGCTCATAATACTGTTGACGGTAACATGCAATCGCTGTCAGCTGCAGGTCTTGAAGAAGATACCTACTCTGATGGCAAAGTGTCGTTCTTTGCCAAGGGCAGCATCAAGGGCGAATGGCTACTCACCATGGCCTACGACACCGACAAGAGCGAGGAAGAACGCAACGCCCTGTTCCAGCAAATCGATCCCGATACCTACTTCCCGGTATACGGTGACAACACCGTGCAGGGCTATGATGCCGCCAGCCGCGAGAAACTCTATGTACGACTCGAGCGCAGGCAGTTCTATGCATTGTTCGGTGATTACAAAACAGGCTTGAATGTTACAGAACTGGCACGATACGATCGTAGCTTAACTGGCTTCAAGTCTGAACTACGCAATGAGAATTTCAGCCTGAATGTGTTTGCCAGTGAAACCGACCAGAATTTCGTTAGAGATGATATCCGTGGCGATGGCACCTCGGGCCTGTACCGCTTGCGTTACCCTGACCTGTTATTAAATTCAGAAAAGGTCAGAATAGAAATCCGTGACCGTTTCCGTCCTCAGATCGTACTATCATCGCAACCGATGACACGTCATATTGATTACAGTATCGACTACTATGCTGGCACCCTGTACTTCAAACAGGCGGTACCGAGCAAAGATGCTAACCTCAACCTTGTCTATATCGTTGTTGATTATGAAACACGGGCTGATGATGCAGAAGAACTGACCTATGGTGGTCGCGGTGCCGTCAAGTTGATTGATGACAAGCTTGAAGTCGGTGCCACCTATATCAACCAGGGCCAGGATACCGGTGATGACACATTGAAGGGTATTGATGCCACCGTCGACTTTACCGACAGCACACAACTGAAACTGGAATATGCTACCAGCCAGGCGAATAACGCTGAAAGTAAAGATGCCTACCTGGCTGAACTACGACACACCTCCAGCAACATGGACGGCACGCTCTATTACCGTGAACAGGAAGCAGGCTTTGGCCTCGGCCAGCAAAGTGTGATTGGCACCGGCACCAGCATCTACGGAGTTGACGGTACTTATCACATGACTGACAAGGTTGACTTTGTCACACAGCTCTTCCGTCAAACTGATCTGCAGACAAAAGCGGACCGTGATGTAATCGAAGCAGGTGTTGTTTATGATGCAACTCACTATGGCGCCAACGCCGGTTTGCTCATGGCGAAGGACAGTTTCAGCAACGGCACGGCCAACAAGTCTGACCAGCTTACCTTTGGTGCGCACAAGACCTTCTTCGAGAACCGCCTGAACCTGCGCATCGATCACAATCAGTCCTTGTCGAACAACGCTAATTCCAACTACCCGACTCGCACCATCCTGGGAGCCGACTACCTGCTCAATGCTTCCACCACCTTGTTTATCGAGCAGGAATTCACCTTTGGCGATTTCGAAGATACCCGCGGCACACGCATTGGTATGAATGCACGGCCATGGACAGGCGCTACGCTGAACACATCGATGGAACAGCGCAGCAGTGAATTCGGACCGCGCCTGTTTGCCAATGCCGGCCTTAAGCAGACCTGGCAGGTCAGCAGGGTTTGGAGTGTGGACGCAGGCTTCGACAGCAGCACTACCATCAAGGAACCCGGCGCTTATCAGTTCGGCTCAACACTGCCGCCTGCGCAGGGTAACACTGAAGATTTCATTGCCGTCTCGCTCGGCGCCACCTACCAGCATGAAAGCTGGTCGTGGACATCACGTATCGAACGCCGTGATGCCGACTCGGAAAACCGGTGGGGCCTCTATTCCGGCGCCGTGGGCGAACCGCGCAAGGGCCTGGGCCTGTCTGCACGTTTGCAGTGGTTTGATACCGAGACCACTACCGGCATCGAAGGCACCCAGGCTGACCTGCGCCTCGGCCTGGTACATCGACCATTTGCCCGCCGCTGGACTTTCCTCAACCGTACGGACTTCGCGATCGATACCGAAACCGGCGGCGTCAGTAACTTCGATAACTGGAAGCTGGTGAACAATCTGCTGGTCAACTATCGCCGCAAGGGCACGCAGCTCAGCACGTTCTACGGCGCCAAATATACGCGCGATACGATCGACAGCGCCGAGTACTCCGGGTACACCGACTCGCTCGGTTTAGAGTATCGCAAGGACATCAGCAAACGCTGGGACCTCGGTGCACGCGCAAGCACACTGCACAGCTGGAACAGCGACCTGTACGATTATTCCTACGGCTTGTCAGCTGGATTTAGCCCGGCCACCAATATCTGGTTGAGCGCCGGTTACAACTGGGCCGGGTATGAAGATGAGGATTTCAATATGGCCGGTTACACTGCGCAAGGCCCATACATTAAACTGCGCTTCAAGTTTGATCAGCAGTCGGTTCGCGACGCCGCAGAGTGGTTTAACAAACAATAAGATGTAGTAGTTCACACTTGATCTGACATTTTACTGCTAGATTTCTAATGCCGACACCGGCCCAACATAGATGCCTGAGACCATTATTTCTCGCAAAGACGCAAAGATGTTATGTATTTTTTTTCCATGAAATGTGATGGTCTGTATTTGATCTTACGGTTGCTGTCGATTTTCGTAAAAGTGGAAAACATGCATGTATTGAAGATTTAATATGCTTTTTTTCTCGCAGAGGCGCGGAGAACGCAGAGGTGTGATGTGTTTTTAGCAAAGAAAATATCTTCTATTCATCTTTCTTTGCGCCCTCTGCGCCTCTGCGAGAGTAAATTTCTATAGCCTTTTCGATCTGGCCAAACCCAGCTGTACTGATAAAAAATCATAGTCGGCGTTTGATTTAATATGACACTCATTGTCAGCTTAAACCCTGACTATTACAAACAAGCACTGCAACGTGGATGCATGCATTGCAACGGCATGTTAATTAACACAAGTATCGCCGTGCATGCAGGCTCAAACTTTATTCAAATATACGCTGCCACCAACGTCTGCGATTGGCTGGTGGATACAGGGCCTGTTCAAGCTCTATCGGGGGGATTCTTGATAAGATCCAGCCGGGCAATGGCGGTTTTTCGCTGTATCCGCATGATACGCCCAGGTTGTTTGGATCAAATATTTTTATGTAGGAAGGGTTGTCCTTGTCATCGGTATAAACAATACCGCAATAATCTTCTTCGTGTTCCTCGCGCAGCAAGCTGTCAATCTCGTCGATAAATTCAAGCAGCTTTTTCCTGTCAACCGGAGACTCGGGCGGGGTATCACCGACGTGATAGATGTACCATTTATTATCCACCTTTAATTTGAGCTTTTCCCAAAAGTCATCCAGGTGATGCCAGCGCATCAGCGAGGTAAACCTGCCCATGAAAGCATCAAGATAATTTTGCTGTAATGACGTTTCCATAGCAGGCCTCTGGTTTCACTTCAGGATGATTAGCTTTCGCTCAAGGCAAGACTATTGACCCAGCTCTTCAGGTCACCGACGCTTCGGTTAAGATATGCACCATCCTTGAAAGCACAGGCCATCAACGCAATACCCTGCATGCGTGACAGCAGGTCCATTGCTTTATCGTTGGCATCGACCAGACCGATTTCCTCAAACTGCCTGCTCATCCAGTCCCGAAGCAGCACGAAAACCTCGCGTGATTTGGACTGTAAGGCTTCAGTGTCTTTAGCGAGCTCGACACATAAAGAGCCAATCGGGCAGCCCGTATTGACTACGGAGTCTTCGCTACCGGCCATGATGTCAATAAATGCATGCAGGCGTTCCCCAGGATTATCGGTGGCATTATCGCAACTCGCCAGTGCTTCCTGGTATTGCTTGACGCGCGTCTCAACAACGGCGGCAAGAATATCGTCCTTGGTTTTGAAGTAATAATAAAAGTTGCCACGAGGGATTCCGGTGATATCAGCGATATCACTGAACGATGTCTGGTTGTAACCGTGCTTGTAGAACAGCGCATCAGCTGCCTCGATGATTCGCGTACGGTTATTCTCGCCTTTGGTTCCCATGGGGCCTCATATTTACGGTAAATTACAGCGCTGGAACTATGAATCCTGAAATACTAGACGGTCGTATGACTAATGTAAACCCTGCAATTGCCGGCAGCTTGATGATAATTCACAGGTCGCTCAATAACATCAATGATAACAATCACTTGATGAAATATAACTATTCTGGGATATAGCCGGGAAAATCTGTTGAAGGCACTCGAAGTTAACAATCTGCACAAAACCTATCGTAATGGTTTCCAGGCACTGTCCGGTGTCAGTCTCGAAGTCAAACACGGAGACTTCTATGCACTGCTGGGCCCAAACGGCGCTGGCAAATCAACCATTATCGGAATTATCTGCTCATTGATTAACAAGACTTCAGGCCAGGTAAGGGTTTATGGCGTTGATCTCGATCAGAACCCGGCAGATGCAAGAATGCATATCGGCCTGGTCCCGCAGGAGTTCAACTTCAACATATTTGAGCCAGTTGGCGAAATCCTGCTGAACCAGGCGGGCTACTACGGCATCCCGAGAAAAATTGCCCGTCAGAGGGCGGAAATATATTTGAAGAAGCTGGAGCTCTGGGACCGTCGCTACGACATGGCCAAGGAATTATCCGGTGGCATGAAACGCCGACTGATGATCGCTCGAGCACTGGTGCATGAACCCAGGCTGCTCATCCTTGACGAGCCTACCGCGGGTGTCGATATTGAAATCAGGTACTCGATGTGGAATTTTATGCGTGAGCTTAACGCCGCTGGCACCACCATCATTTTGACCACACACTACCTTGAAGAAGCAGAAAGCCTGTGCAATAACATCGCAATCATCGATAAAGGCGTCACCATCGAACAGACAGATATGCGTTCATTACTGGACCGCTTGAACCTGGAAACCTTCGTGCTTTATCTCGACCAGGAAACCAATCAACTGCCGGACTGTGGCGACTACTATGTACGACTGATTGATAAAAGCACGATTGAAGTAGACATGCACAAGGGCCATGACCTTAACGGTCTCTTTGCAAGACTTTCCGAGTGCAATATCAAGGTCGTCAGCATGCGCAATAAAAGCAACCGCCTGGAACAGCTTTTTATGTCGATGCTCAACACCAATGGCAAAAACTTATGATATATCTTCCTCCTGCCCCTGGTACCGGAAGCAACAGCACAAGAGATCCAAGATGAAACTCAATGCTCAATACCACGCATTCAAAACCATCACTATCAAGGAATTCCTCAGATTCATCCGCATCTGGCTTCAGACCGTAGTACCACCGGCAATTACCATAGCGCTGTATTTCATTATTTTTGGAGAACTGATCGGGTCCCAGATCGGAGACATCGACGGCTTCTCATACATTGACTACATCGTGCCAGGTCTGATTCTTATGTCTGTTATCACTAATTCCTACGCGAACTGTGTTTCCTCCTTTTTCAGTTCCAAGTTCCATCGCAGTGTGGAAGAAATGATGATTTCGCCATTACCGAACTACATCATGGTGGCAGGCTTTGTTACAGGCGGAATGTTGCGCGGCATCGTCGTTGGAATTGCAGTAACGCTCGTTTCCATGTTCTTTACCCACATAGAGATCCACAGTTACGCCGTGACCATCGCGGTATTCGTCCTTACATCAATACTGTTTGCGCTGGCCGGCTTCATCAATGCCGTATATGCAAAGTCATTTGACGACATCAGCATCATCCCTACGTTTATCCTGACACCACTCACCTATCTTGGCGGAATATTTTATTCCATTAACATGCTGCCGGAATTCTGGCAAAACGTTTCCCTGGTGAATCCGATCCTCTACATGATCAACGCGTTTCGTTACGGACTATTGGGCGTGACAGATATTGAACTGACAACAGCGTTTATCATTATCATGCTGTTTATCATCGGACTGTTCATATTTGCATTGCAGCTCTTGAACAAAGGTATTGGCATGAAACCCTGATCGCATGTAAACAGACAAAGGATCGTATATGGGTCGAAACAAATCTTCATATTAGCCGCAAAACACGCGAACAACGCAAATGAATATTCAGTATTAAAATCAAATGTTTGCTACATTCGCGACTTTTGCGTTGTTTGCGGCCAACTATTACTGAGTGAAATTTACGTTCATTTGCAGAAAATATTAACTGCAAATCACTACATATTAACGGGGCTTAGGCTCAGGTATTCTCAGCCAGCACTGAAACATTACGCTGCAAGGCTGCAAAGCCGCCAAACAGCAATGCAGTAAATACGATATTACCCAGCAGACTGTTCTGGAAGAACGGTATCGCTGCGACATAGGCCTGCAGCAAACCGTCGATGGTCATCGGATACAGGCCGGAAGTGAACCAGGCACCAAAGTTGCTGATGATAAAAAACAGCACGGAAGAACCGAAAACAGCGAGAGCGATGCGCCCAATGTTCATGTTTTTTCTTATCCAGAAACCGATGACGACAGTCAACGCAAAGCCGGTGTAAACATAGACCATGGTGTCATGCAGGCCGAGGACGAAATCACTGAGCAACAGCGCGAGAAAGGGAACGAGAAAGGCGACGCGCTTGTCAGAAAAATAGGCCCCGCCAAATAAAGCCATCGCAGCCAGCGGCGATACGTTTGGGGGATGTGGCAGTAGCCTGAACATCGCAATAGTGAATATGATCAGGGACAGGGTAATTAATCGTGTATTCATAGCAATCTCGATGCCGCGTTATTTGGTGGGGAAATTCTAACATAACAGCAATCTGAGTGGCGTCTTTTGCCTATTGGCTTGCAACTACTACAGGACTATCATGTAATGAACCATTGTCATTTGATCCAGACAAGAACAACCAAAAGGAACTCTGATGAAAGCATCTGACCTGTTTGTACAATGCCTGGAAACAGAGGGAATCGACTATATCTTCGGTGTTCCAGGTGAAGAAAACGCCGACTTCATGTTGTCGCTGGAGAAATCCGACAAAATCAAATTCATCCTGTGCCGCCATGAACAGGGCGCCGCCTTCATGGCAGAGATCTACGGCCGACTCACGGGACATACGGCCGGCTGCCTGGGAACGCTGGGTCCGGGTGCGACCAACCTGATCACAGGTGTTGCAGACTCCAACATGGACCGCGCACCTATGCTCGTACTCACCGGCCAGGGATCGACAGAACGCCTGCACAAGGAATCACACCAGATTATGGATGTCGTCCAAATGTTTGAGCCGGTGACGAAATGGGCAACGACCGTTTTGCATGAGAACAATATTCCCGAAATCGTGCGCAAGGCCATCCGCCTTGCCCGCACCGAAAAACCTGGCGCGGTACTGATCGAACTGCCTGAAGATATCGCCAGCAAGGATGCTTCAGCCAAGCCAATGCAACCACAGCGCTTCAGGCGCCCTGTTCCTGACGACAAGATTGTCGATGCCGCTTTCGATATCCTGAAAAGCGCCAAACGCCCGCTCATCCTGGCCGGTAATGGCTGCATTCGCAAACGCGCCAGTAAACAGTTGCGTGAATTCTGTGAAAAGACCGGTATCGGCGTGATCAGCACGTTCATGGCAAAAGGCTGCGTCGATATGGATGCAGACTACTGTCTGTACACGATCGGCCTTCAGGCCAAGGACGTGGTTGCGTGCGCCATGGATGCTGCTGATGTTGTACTTGCGCTGGGTTATGACATGGTGGAGTACCACCCGCACCTGTGGAACGCACAGGGTAAAAAACACATCATCCATGCAGACTTTCTTCCCGCCGAGATCGATGAAGACTATCACCCGGAAACAGAGATTGTCGGCGACCTCGCGCATGCCCTGTGGATGCTCAACCAGCGGGTCGATGCCAGTGGCGGACTCGGTTTTGACCTCTCCCAGCAAGCCGCAACGCGCCGTGATATGAGTGCCGAGATTGAAATGTACAAGGATGATGACACCCGGGGTTTAATCAAGCCACAAAAAGTATTATGGGATGTGCGCAAGGCTATGGGTCGTGAAGATGTTCTGCTTTCTGATGTCGGTGCGCATAAAATGTGGATCGCGAGACAGTATCAATGTCACGAACCCAATACCTGCCTGATACCGAACGGCTTCTGCTCGATGGGCTCCGCCCTGCCCGGTGCTATCGCGGCTGATATCGTGTTACCACAGCATCGCGTTATCGCCATCTGCGGTGACGCCGGGTTCCTGATGAATGTACAGGAGATGGAGACGGCGCGTCGCCTGAACTCAAATATCGTGGCCATGGTTTGGGAAGACAAAGAATACGGTCTGATCGCATGGAAACAGCAAACACAATTCGGCACCCACACCGACCTCAGCTTCAATAACCCGGACTGGCTCAAGCTGGCCGATGCATTTGGCTGGCATGGACACTTTGTTAAGAACAGCAAAGACCTGGCTTCGGTTCTGGAACAGGCATTTAACGAACCAGGGCCAAGCCTGATCGTCGTGCCGATTGATTATCGCGAAAATATGAAACTGACCGAGCGGCTAGGCGATATCGTATGTCCTATTTAAAACAGGGAAGAGGAATGAGTGGCGAGGAACGAGTGAAATCAACAAGGAGTCCTCAGGTTTTTTACAAGAAAATCCTCTGTGCACTCTGTGCCTCTGTGGTAAATAATTTATTTAATGGTGAAGAATAATGACTGATCACTTCTCTCTTATGGTTCCCGGCGCGACGGCTGATGGAAGAATTGAAGTATTTGCACCCTATGATTGTTCTCTGATAGCAACGGTCGACACGGGTGGCAGTGATGCGGTCGATACGGCATTGCAGACTGCGGATGCACTCTATCGCGATAAAAAGAACTGGCTGACTGCCGAGCAACGCATCAAGGTTCTGGCTAAGACTGCTGACATCATGCAGGCACGTTTTGATGAGCTTGCAGTTGAAGCCGCGCGTGAAGGCGGTAAACCACTGGTTGATTCAAAGATTGAAGTCACCCGCGCGATAGATGGCATTAAAAACTGCATCGAGGTGCTGCGCACTGAACACGGCAAAGAGATTCCGATGCAGAAAAATGCAGCATCGATGAACCGGCTTGCATTTACCACGCACGAACCGATTGGTGTTGTTGTCGCTGTGAGCGCATTCAATCATCCGCTCAATCTCGCCGTACACCAGATAGGCCCAGCGATAGCAGCAGGATGCCCGGTAATCATCAAACCGGCGGGTGATACGCCATTATCATGCTTTCGCCTGATCAGCATCTTGCGCGAAGCCGGCCTGCCCGATGGCTGGTGCCAGGGCATGTTGACATCGAGTCTTGATGTTGCAGCACAACTGGTGACGGATAAACGTGTAGGCTTTTTCAGCTTCATAGGCAGCGCCGGTGTAGGCTGGATGCTGCGGTCAAAACTCGCGCCCGGAACGCGCTGTGCGCTCGAGCATGGTGGTGTGGCACCAGTTATCGTTGCAGAAGACGCTGATCTTGATGATGCAATCCCGCTGCTGGCCAAAGCCGGCTTCTATCATGCAGGCCAGGTCTGTGTATCAGTACAACGCGTTTATGCGCATGCATCGATTGCACGCCAGCTTGCTGAAGGTATCGCTGAAGCCGGTAAAAAAATGAAAATCGGTGACCCCACCTTGCCGGATACCGATATCGGCCCACTCATCAGGCAAGCAGAAACTGATCGCATCGATGAATGGGTGCAGGATGCAGTCAACAAGGGCGCGGAGCTCATCAGTGGTGGCGATAAATTGAGTGACAGCACGTACGAAGCAACCGTGCTGTTTAACGCACCCGACGATGCAGTGATTTCATGCAATGAAGTATTTGGACCTGTTATCCAGGTTTACTCATATGACGATATCGACGATGCCATCAACCGCGCCAATTCCCTTGACGTTTCATTTCAGGCCGCCGTGTTCTCAAAAAACATAGACACCTGCATGTATGCCTTCAAACATCTAAACGGATCGGCAATCATGGTCAATGATCATACGGCATTCCGTGTTGACTGGATGCCATTTGCCGGGCTTAAACATTCGGGTCATGGTGTTGGCGGTATTCCACATACCTTCAAAGACATGCAGATAGAGAAAATGATGGTGATACGTTCACCATCGTTATAGTTATCGGAACAACAATCGCCTCTAGCCTTAAATAAATAACTGCCGGTTATCATTGCCTGCTTCCGGTCAACAACGGACATTCTGCACAAATAAAACGCCCCCCGAAGGAGCCGCATTTGATTATCATTTATACAGCTACGCTCTCTTGATTCGAGCGAGACCCATCAACCCAATAAGACCAGAACCGAATAACCACACAGCAGCGGGTACAGGCACCACTGCGGTAAACACTCGAAATCCATCTATATTACCGTCAGTTAGGCCACCTGGAATTTCAAGTGAATCTATAACCAATGTCGTTGTGCCGAGATTAACAAAGATATCATCTTCAGGACTCCCTAGTCCTCTAGCGTCAGGGTCGTCACCAGTTGGATAAAGACCAAGAGAATCGGACAAACCAAAATAAGAGTCAGATGTACCAGCACTATCCGCACTTAGATCCTGATTTAAATAAGCGGTTGTTGTGACAACACCCAGGATGATCCCGTCAAAGGTTATTGTGCCACCATTAACAAAACCACTTGGTGATTCTGGATCGAATTGAACATAGTGGCTGTTTACCAGAGTCCCAGCAGCGATTGTTCCAAAATCCAATGATTGGGAACTTACAAATTCTACTTCCTGTTGTTCGTCAAACACGAAAATATTTGTATCTGAAGGGGGCGGGTATGGAGATGATTCAAATACAACCGTACCAGTCGTACTGCTCACCGCACCTAACGCTGGGTTCATAAAAACCAGCGCTACGCTTAATATGCACAGAAGTGGTTTTAATTTCATATCTTTCTCCCTCTCTAATGCATTTAGTCATATTGACTTCAAATAAACATGCAAAATTCATGCAATAATAACTATCTCTTGTGAATACAATTATTTAGATATGAACTTAATTTAATTATAATTAAAAAGTGTAAAGTTACCCAGACAGGATTCAGTATTCTTTACATTTAACTGAATGTCGGACTCGGCTCGTCAGCCACCTCTCAGACAGGTTTTACTCAGAAATCCACCAACAGGCAGCTTACGGCTGCGGACTCAACTGGTCGATGCAACATCTAATCTCAAACTACAGAGAGGAGGATGTTGAAAATGAAGCAGCGACCGAGGATCTATTACACCGAAGAACAGAAAGCATTGATGTGGGAACGCTGGCAGCAAGGCGAGTCCGCAACCAATATCGGACGTTCAATAAATAACACTAAGAAAATTAAAACGGCAGCCATGAAGACCGCCGTTAATATGCAAATAAAAATACATTAAAGATGATATGTATTATTACCAGTGATAACCGAGCATAACTGCTGCGTGAGTCCCGCCTGCTTCACCGTTTATGCCAGCTATGGTGATTTCTGCCTTTGAGTAACGTGCTTGTAAGCCCAAGTTAAAATGCTGACCCAGTGTCCAGTAAACGCCACCATTAAGCCAAATTCCCGTACCAGAATCATCAATAGAAGCCGAAAATACATTGGTTTCTTTTATTTCAGCGTTGATAAATGCAATACCACCACCAATAAAAGGTCTTATTGAGCTACCTGATACTTCCCAAATTTTGCGTATTCCAATATCAAACTCAGAAGTACTGGCCTCTGTATCAATACCCGATATCGTTTCTTTATCTAAAGACCCTAATAGGTCTATAGCCATACTGATTGGCCAGCTTTTTTGCTTAAAGTCTACAAGCACACCAAATGCGCCTTGTTCATCAAATGGTCCCCAGTCATCACTATCCAGTTGTTTTGTACCTAGAAGGAAATTGACATTTCCTGACCATTCATCTGCATACGAATTTACAACAAACAACATTAGAATTACTGATAAGATATGTTTCATCATAACAATCCCCTTCTACTTATTACAGAGCTGTAATAATGCCGGTAAACTTTAGCAATTCGCACATCATTGATACTTGATATGTATCAACAAGATAAGACATTCGAACCTCCTTGTCCACGATCGCCTCTTCACGGACATTCGAAGACACCCACAAAACATACCATTCTCCCTTTCCTCTATTTTGCTCATATGAACTGCATTGCGTTGGTGATGCCATGCATGGAAAAAAACATGCAATATTCATGCAGATATAAATATGCCACTTTAATACAATCGCTTGTGGGCAATCTTGATATGGATCAACGTCGGAAAGTGTAAAGCCGGCCAGACAGTATTCAGGATTCTTTACAGATTCATGAACGGCAGGAATGGGGCCAGGCTGTGTGAAAACTCCCGAATCTATATAATGTGGCTTTCATTCAGGAAGCCACGCCGATGACCGATTTCATAGCAGGTGAGAGCAGACTTCAAGCCACCTTACTTCCAGAACGGCTAGATGAT
>Ga0316193_10000622_pt1 | contig 22578 bp, 19 predicted proteins | sample MerIslsedime2_MG_FD_207735 | JGI IMG/M metagenome (GOLD analysis project Ga0316193, IMG submission 207735) | Coastal sediment microbial communities from Maine, United States - Merrow Island sediment 2 | ecosystem: Environmental > Aquatic > Marine > Coastal > Sediment | place: USA: Maine... | reverse complement strand
CGCCCTTTCCCGGCGCGGAGACCGGCACCGGCGGACGCATCCGCGACGTCCACGCCACCGGCCGCGGCTCGGACTACACCGCCGGCACCGCCGCCTACTGCGTCGGCAATCTCCAGATCCCCGGCGATCCGATGCCGTGGGAGGATCCGAGCTTCACCTATCCGGAAAATCTGGCAAGCCCGCTGGAAATCGAGATCGAGGCCTCCAACGGCGCCTCGGACTACGGCAACAAGTTCGGCGAGCCGGTGGTCCAGGGCTTCACTCGGTCCTTCGGTCTGCGGCTGCCCTCGGGAGAACGCCGCGAGTGGATCAAGCCCATCATGTTCTCGGGCGGCATCGGCAAGATGGATCACCAACACATCAGCAAGGGCTCACCCGAGGTCGGGATGTGGGTGGTCAAGCTCGGCGGTCCGGCCTACCGCATCGGCATGGGCGGCGGCGCCGCCTCATCGATGGTTCAGGGCGAGAACGTGGCCGAGCTCGACTTCAACGCCGTTCAGCGCGGCGACGCCGAGATGGAGCAGAAGGTCAACCGGGTGATCCGGGCCTGTTGCGAGCTCGGACCGGACAACCCCATCGTCTCGATCCACGATCAAGGTGCGGGCGGCAACTGCAATGTGCTCAAGGAGATCGTCGAACCGGCCGGGGCGCGGATCGAAGCTCGTGATTTTCCCGTCGGTGACGAAACCCTGTCGGTGCTCGAGATCTGGGGCGCCGAATACCAGGAGAACGACGCCCTGTTGATTCGGCACGAGGACCGCGGACTCTTCGAAGCGCTGTGCCAACGCGAGAAGGTCCCTGCGGCCTTTGTCGGTCGGGTCACCGGTGACGGCCGCGTCGTCGTGCACGACGAGCGGGACGACTCGACCCCCGTCGATCTCGACCTCGCCCATGTCCTCGGCGACATGCCGCAGAAGAGCTTTACCTTCGACCGCACGACACCCGTGCTCGAGCCCGTCACCCTACCCGAAGGGCTGACCGTCCGAGATGCCCTCGACCGGGTCCTGCGCCTGCTCTCGGTGGGCTCCAAGCGATTCCTCACCACGAAGGTCGATCGCGCCGTCACCGGTCTCGTTGCCCGCCAGCCCTGCGCCGGCCCGCTCCAGCTCACGGTGGCCGACGTAGCGGTGGTCGCCGGCAGCCATCTGGGCACCACCGGCGGCGCCACCGCCATCGGTGAGCAGCCCATCAAGGGTCTGCTCGATCCCACGGCCATGGCTCGGCTCTCGGTCGGCGAGGCGCTCACGAATCTGGTCTGGGCGCCGGTCACGGCCCTCGAAGACATCCGCTGCTCGGCCAACTGGATGTGGGCGGCCAAGCTCCCCGGCGAAGGCGCCGCCCTGCACGACGCCGCCGAGGCCATGTGCGACATGATGACGACCCTCGGGATCGCGGTGGACGGCGGCAAGGACTCCATCTCCATGGCGGCGCTGGCCCCCGACGGCGAGACGGTCAAGACCCCCGGCACGCTGGTTATTTCGGCCTACTGCACATGCCCCGACATCACCCGGACCGTCACCCCCGACCTCGAACTTCCAGACCGCGGCCGGCTGCTCTATGTCGATTTCGGTGTCGGCCGCAACCGACTCGGCGGTTCCGCCCTGGCCCACGTCTGGGGCCAGATCGGTGACGATTGCCCCGATGTCGATGACGTCGAGCTGGTCGGTCGCGCCTTCGACGCGGTGCAGACCCTGATCGCCGAGGGAATGATCGCCGCGGGCCACGACCGCTCCGATGGCGGCCTCGTGACCACCCTGCTCGAGATGGCCTTTGCCGGCAACTGCGGCTTTGATGTCGAGCTCCCGGCATCCGATGACCCGCTGGCGGCGCTTTTCGCCGAGGAGCTCGGCCTCGTTCTCGAGGTCGATGAGGACGATCTCGACGACGCCCTGGCGCTCTTCCTCGGCAACGATGTGCCGTGCATCGCCATCGGCCGCACCCTCGCCGAACCGCGGGTCTGGATCGGTGTCGGCGGCGGAGCTGTCCTCGACGAGGACATGCGCGCCCTGCGCGATCTCTGGGAATGGACCTCGTTCCAGCTCGACCGGCGTCAGGCCGATCCCGGCTGTGTCGCCGAGGAGCAGAGCGGGCTCGCCCATCGGCGGGCCCCGTCCTGGGGCCTCGGCTTCGATCCCGAACCGACTCCCGCCGAAGTTATGTGCCGCGCCGAAATGATCCCGGTGGCCATCCTCCGAGAGGAGGGCTCCAACGGTGACCGGGAGATGGCCGCCGCCTTTCACGCCGCCGGTTTTGAACCTTGGGATGTCACCATGTCGGATCTGTTGGCCGGGCGGATCGACCTCGATCGCTTCCGCGGCCTCGCAGCGGTGGGAGGCTTCAGCTATGCCGATGTCCTCGACTCGGCCAAGGGCTGGGCCGGGACCATCCGCTTCAATGACGGCCTTCGCCGCCAGTTCGAGGGTTTCGCCGCTCGGCCGGACACCTTCAGCCTCGGCGTCTGCAACGGCTGCCAGCTCCTCGCCCTGCTCGGCCTCGTGCCGTGGCGCGGCCTCGCCGACCCCATCCAACCGCGTTTCGTACGCAACGCATCGGGCCGGTTCGAGTCCCGCTTCGTGACCGTCAAGATCGAGCCGTCGCCTGCGGTGCTGCTCGACGGTATGGCGGGCTCGACCCTGGGGATCTGGGTCCAGCACGGCGAGGGGCGGGCGCTCTTCCCCGACCGTGCGGTGCTCGATCGCGTACTCGCCGACGGACTGGCCCCCGTGCGTTTTGCCGACGATGAGGGTCGGATCACCGAAAGCTACCCCTTCAATCCCAACGGGTCGCCCGAGGGCATCGCCGCCCTGTGCTCCTCGGACGGCCGCCACCTGGCGATCATGCCCCATCCCGAGCGCTGCTTCCTGAAGTGGCAGTGGGGGTGGATGCCATCGCAGTGGCGCCGGGACCTGAAGACTTCACCGTGGCTCAGGCTCTTCCAAAACGCCCGGATCTGGTGCGAAGAAAAATAAGACCGCGAAGGCACAAAGTTCACATCGCAGGCTTCGCCCGCAACCCAACCGAACCCTGTACAAATCGCAGCCTGCGGTGGCGAAGCGTCAGCCGTAGCGGTCGGGTTTTGAAACACAAAGGACGCTAAGAACCACGAAGGAACCACGGAGCATCGCATTTATTGACCCGGACTCCCTCTCATCAGGCCTTGCGATGAGTCAAGAACGGGCCTTTGTGGTGTCTTTGTGGATCTTCGTGTTCTTTGTGTTTCAACCTCGTGCGCGGATGTCATCGGGTCCACAGGTGTGGCGGTGTGATGTTGCGACGAAAGCGGTGTTGCCAATCTGATAGCTAAAAGCTGATGGCTGACAGCTTCTGCGATGCTTGGCGTTCTTCGCGTTCTTGCGGTGATATTCCGATCACGCGCCCTTGGGGGGTAATGCGACCGTTTCGAAGATCGCGGTCTGACCAACGGTGACGCGGAGCATCTCGGTGCGCGGGACAACGGTCACCGGGATGCACCCGTTCATCGCTCGGTGGAGAGACTCATTGGCCAGCCGGGTGGAGTTGTTCTCGGCCGAAAGATGCAACCCGACCACACCCTTGAGCTCGGAGCACTTGATCCGGTCGAGGGCCTCCTCGGTCTGGTGGTTGCCGAGGTGGCCGAGCCGCGAAGCGATCCGCTGTTTGAGCTGCCACGGGTAGGGCCCGTGCCGGAGCATGTCGGCGTCGTGGTTGGTCTCGATGAGCAAGAGATCGCAGCCCGCGAGACGCTGTTCGAGCAGGTTGGTGAAGATGCCCGTGTCAGTGCACACGGCAACGCGCTGCATTCCATCCTCGAAGACGTAGGCCACAGGTTCGGCAGCGTCGTGACTGGTGGCGACGGGTCGCACGCGGAGGCTGCCTACGGGATAGTCGCGGCCCGATTCGATTTCACCTCCGGTCCGGGTCTTGACCGGCACCCGCGACCAGGTGCCGCGAGTGGTCCACACCGGCGCCTGGTGGTGTCTGCGGAGAAAGACCTCGAGCCCGCGGATGTGATCCGAGTGCTCGTGGGTGAGAAAGATGGCGTCGATATCCTCGGGTCCGCAACCAAAGCACTCGAGACGCTTCTTCATCTGCAACGCCGACACACCGATGTCAACCAGCACCGCGGTGCCACCCGAGCGCACCAGGACCGAGTTGCCCGACGAGCCCGAGGCGAGGACGTCGATTTCCACGGACCTACTGCCCCGTCGATCCAAAGCCACCGGCGCCGCGATCGGTGGTTTGGAGGCTCTCGGCCTCGACAAAGCCGACCTGGACCACCGGGGCCAGGACCAGCTGAGCCACACGATCGCCACGGCGGATGGTGACGGCTTCACCGCCGAGATTGACCAACAGTATCTTGACCTCACCGCGATAGTCGCTGTCGATGGTGCCTGGAGCGTTGACGACCGTCAGACCGTGCCTGATGGCGAGGCCGGAGCGCGGTCGAACCTGGCCCTCCCAACCCGGAGGGATCTCCAGGATCAGCCCGGTGGGCACCGCGGCCCGTTCGCCCGGGGCGAGCACCACATCGGATTCCACCGCCGCGCGGAGATCGGCCCCCGCCGCTCCGGCGGAGGCGTACGACGGCAGCTCCAGCCCCGCGGCGTGGGGCAGCCTCTGAACCCGGATCGTCGGCGTGTCGTTCATGCGGGGATCATACACGGGCAATTCGTCGGACGAATTGCGACGGCGCTCCCTATGGTCGCACCGGACACCAGGAAAGCGCGTCCCACCGGGGAGTGCGGGGTCGCCCCTGAGAGCGCGGGCATATGGCGCCCCACCGGGGCGTGCCGGGTTTGACATTGTGCCGCCACCACCCCCCCGGCGGCTCGCGCGCACCGCACAATGTCATACCGGGCAACCCTCGCGGCAGAGCGTTCCGGCGCGGCTGTCCACGTAGCGAAGCAGGCCGCCGGCGTGCCATCGGCGTGGTCGCAGTCCTTAAACCCATGATGAGCGATTCTGCCGGATGAGATGGGGCAAGATCTTGATGCTCTGGCGCTTGCGAAGAGCGGAAGCATACCCGTTGGTATTCGGAGCATCTTCGCAAGTGCCCAGAGCGCAAGAGATTGTCCCAGATCGCCGGTGAGAATCGCTCTTCTTGGGTTCCATCACCCCCGCGCGACCGCGCCGATGGTGCGACGCTGGGACGCCGGAGGCGGTCCAGAAGGCCGGAGCCCCGGGAAGCCGCGTCCGCAACCGCAACCGACCACGCGGGAAACACCGCTTACCAGACCGTTCCGGTGCGACTGTCCCGGCGGCGAAGCGGGCCGCCGACGCTCGGTCAGCCCGGCAGCTCGGCGCCATTGGGTCCGCACAACGCGGCGGCCATGCGGTCGAGGCGCAGGATGCTCTCGGCGAGCCCGCGGACGTCATCGATGGTCACGGTCTCGAGCTCCGCCCGCACTGCGCCGAGGTCGAACCTGCGACCGTGATCCAGCACCTCGGTCACATCCATGGCACACCGCGCCATGGGCGAATCGCTGTCCATCCGCAGGCCGCGCAACAGGCCCTCCTGCGCGACCTCCAACTCGTTGTCCGCGAGATCCCGGGGCAGACGCTCGACCTCGGCGAGAACATGCTTCCACACCTCGTGGTTCACCTCGGGTGCACACGCCCAACCGATCTCCAGAAGGCCGCCCGGCCGCCGTAGAGCCAGACCCGACCAGATGTCGTAGGTCAGCCCCTCGCCCTCGCGCAGACGCTGGAAGAGCCGGCTTGATGAACCGTTGCCCAGGACCCGGTTGAGCACCGAAAGCGCCGCCAGTCGGGGGTCGCTCGACGGCATGGCCTCGAAGGCGATACGGGTGTGGACCTGGTCGGCCCACGTCCTGGTAACCGTCTCCCGTCCGGTCGACCACTCCAGCGCCGCCAGTCGAGGCCGGGCCGGAACGGAACCTAGATCGAGCCGTTCGAGACAGGACAGGGCACCATTGCCGTCGATGTCGCCGGCCAACGCGACCACCAGCCGACCCGGCTGGATCAGCTCGGCATGGTGCCGTCGCAGGGTTGCGATATCCATTGCCGCAACGCTTTCGGCGCTGCCGATCACCGGTCTCGCCAGCGGGTGCTTGCCCCAGGCGGCGCGCAGCAGGGCCTCTTCCACCAGCTCGGCGGGGTCATCATGGATCAGCTCGAGTTCGGCCAGGATCACCCGGCGCTCGAGCTCGACATCCTCCACCTCGAAGCTCGGGGCCGTGATGGCATCCACCAGGAGCTCGAGGCCGTCGCCCAGGGAGTCCGCCGTTGTGCTCAGACTCACCCCCATCATCTCGGCTCCGGTCCATGCATCGACATCGCCCCCGAGCCGATCGATCAGGGCCGCCATCACTCGACGATCGCGGCCGCCGCAGCGCCGCAGGGTGAGGTGTTCGACAAGATGAGTGGCGCCGGCAAGGTCGTCGGATTCATCCGCCGAGCCCCGCGTGACCCAAACCCCGGCGGCGACGGTCTCGCGGCCGGGCAGGTGCTGCTTCAGCAGCGCCGGAGGATGGGGCGGGCGGAGGCTCGACATGGACGCGGAGTGTACTACGGCCGTGGTGTTCGAATCGGGCGTGGCGGTCTAGGGCCGCCGCCGGGCTGTCCGGGTCTGGTTCCGCCGCCGCCCTCGCCGGGTTTGATGTCGTCTCCGGGGTGCCACCCCACCGGGGGTTGACCCGGCCGCTGGCCCGGTCGACCTCTGCCGGCACCGCGCTGCTGTGGCTCGCGGAAGATGAAACGCCACTCGCAGTATGTTGTGTGGCCCTCGTAGACCTTGATTGCCTCCTCACATGAGGTGGAGTGGACGCCGACGATGGGGCCCATCTTGCGATCGGCTCCAACCTGCCCGAATCCCCCCGTTCCGGCGCCGCCCTGGCCGGGCCTTGTCGCCGATCCGCCGCCGGCACCGCCTTGATCTCCGCTATTGCCGGCATCCTGCCGGCTGTCGCCGAACGGGGTTTGGGTTCCAATGGGCCGGGCGCCGCCGCCGGGCATGGCTCCAGGCCCCCCGGGACCCGCCAGCTGGCGCCCCTGCTGGCCCCTCGCCCCACCCTCTTGACCGAGGAAGATGATGCCCCAGTTCTCCGAGTCGGTGATGGGATCCTTCCACTTCTTCCTGATCACCCTGGGTTTCGCCTCGTAGATCTCCTTGAGTTGCATCGGATATCGACCGTACTTGATCTTGTAGAGTCGGATCGCTTCGATGAACTGCTCGCCGCGGAAAATCAGCTCGGCCTCACGTTCCCGCTGCATCTGGAATGCGACCGTCTGGACGGCGACGCCCATGGCGATGGACATGACGGCGATGACCATCACAAACATGACCAGGGTGTATCCGGCTTCTCTCCCGTGCCCGTGCCCGTGGCCGTGACCGCGACCGTGGCCGAATCCGGGACAGCGTTCCGACTCGACACAACGACGCGATGGCGCACCGGTGCAGGGGATCATTCCTTCACCATCCGACGTTTCGAGGAGCCCGCGATTCACCATTATTCATTCTTCATTCTTCATTTTTCATTGTTCATTGTTCATTTGCGAAATGGCCGCGCCGTTTCGCATCACCACTCCGAGATCAACGAACCATCGAGGGCGACTCGGGTGTCGTCGGCATACTTGACGTCAATGATGCCGAAGCCTCCCTCTGGCATGAGGTCGTCGTCGATGGGCTCGAGATCTTCGATGTCGGTCGGTTCAGCCGACAGCTCCAGCCAAACCCCCTCGGTCTCATGCGTCCATGGATCGGCCGGGAAATGCCGCAGGTAGCCCGAGTCGATCAGGGCTTGAAGCGACTCCGGGTAGACCCCTTTGTCGGCCAGATGCTGATCGATGCACGATCTCATCTGATAGAGATCGGCGCGAATCACCGCCTCACGAGCCTTGATGGGTGCGTTCTGCATCGACGGTACCGCAATGGCAGCGAGGATGCCGATGATCGCGACCACGATGATCAGCTCGACAAGCGTGAAGCCCGCTTCGGGTCTCTTACGACTCTTCATGCCTCACCAATCCTTGTACTCTGTGCCGTCGAGCCCGGTTCCGTCGGACAGGGAGAAGATGTCATAGACGTTTTGCCCCCCGTGGCTCGTGCTGTCCGGTTCGTCCTGGTACGACCTCAATCCCCACTCGGCCTCACCCGTCATGGGATCGATGGGAATTCGCCGCAGGAAGCGCTGTTTTCGTTCCTGACCCACCAGATCGATGCCTTCGACAAGAACCTCGAGACTCTCGGGATAGCCCTCCCCGCCCAGTTTGACCGGGATCATCCCGCTGTCGGAGAGTTTCTTGTGTTCATCGATGGCGGTTCGCATCTTCCTCAAGGCCAGCCTGAGATCGGCTTCTTTATTGCGTTTGACGGTGAATTTCGCCACCGGCAGGACGATCGTCGCCAGCAGCGCGATCATCGCCGCCACCATCACCAGCTCGGCGAGCGTGTAGCCCTTCTGACGTCGGTGGAGTTTCCCCATCATTGGTCGATCACTTCCCGGCCGCCAGCGGTTCCTCGGTGACGAAGAGAGCGCCGTTGCCCACCGCCACCGGCAACATGACACCGTCGTAGCGGGTCGCCCCACCGGCGGTGATCACCAGGGGAACCGGGCCGGGGGCGAGCGCGCGCACACGAAGCACCACGAGGCCATGCGAACCTACGGCTTCGGCCGCACCGACCTCCAAATCGAGCTCGATCCATCCTTCCTCGGGTTCGAGATCCTGAAAATTCGCACTCACACCCTCCACCGTCGCGATCGAGTCGATGGCCACCCGCGCCGGATCGAAGGACAGCGTCAGGGGGAGACGATAGGGATCGGCCGGCGCGCCGCGAGCCACCAGCTGCAGTGAGGTCTCGGCTCCGACAGCGAGGGAAAGAACCGAGGGCTCGAGCCCCACGAGAATCGGCGCAGGGCTGTCTTCGTCAGAGAAGGGTTCCTCGCCCTGTGATTGATCCAAGCCCTTCTTGCTGCCCGGGTTGAGCAGATCGACACCGGTTCCACCCGGTGGAGTTTCCTCTGCACCCGGGGCCGCCCGACGTGGCGCCACCGGGCGCGGCACGTTGTAGGGGAGCTTCTCGGGATCCGTGACCTCGCGATTCTCCGGGACATTTCTCCCACGATTCTCGTCCCTTGGATCGAAGGGTCCCTGCGGCGCCCGGCCCGACTCGATCCGCGGCGATCTCGAACCGTAGTACGAGATCTGGCTCTCGGTGCCCACCCACATGGGGGCGAGGTCCGATTCCGTGATGTCCGGGAAGCGGATGATGGACGGGGTGAGAGTCAGCACCAGATCGGTCCGGCGGTCGGTCTTCTCCTTGTTGGTGAACAGTCGACCGATGAGCGGGATGTCCGACAGCAGCGGTGTTTTGGTGATGGACTCACCCTGATCGCGCCGGATCAGACCGGCGAGAAGGCTCGATTCGCCGCTCTGCAGCCGGATCACCGAGGTGATGGTCCTTGTTCCGATGGTCACCGCTTCCTGACCCGGTCCCACGACCACGGTGTCGCCAAGGTTCGACACCTCGACGGTGAGCTTGAGGGTGACCTCGCGGTTGTGGTGGACCCGGGGTTCGACGTCGATCTTGATGCCGATGTCCTGGTACTGGAAGGAGGTGATGGGGGTGACCGAACCCGGCGCCCCCTGGTAGCCGGTGTTGAAGCTGGTGACCGGGATAGGTACCCGGTCGCCGATGAGCAGGCTGGCCTTCTCCCCCTCGGTGATCCGCAGCTGCGGCTGAGCCAGCACCTCGGCGTTGCCCGATGAGATGGCCAGATTGATGACCACGCTCGGGATGTTGACGAACCAGTCACCACGCGAGATGTCCTTGAACTGGTCAAGGTAGAGCGAACCGTCCTGACCGTCTGTGCCGCTCACCTGAGCGGTGTCGAGCCCGAGATTGAATGAGTAGCTCGACAGCGCCGCACCGAGATTCGAGTCGTTCCGACTCGACATCAGCAGCAGCTCGACATCCACCAGGACTTCGGCCTTGGCCTTGTCGTTGACGGCGATGAGCTTCTCGGCGATGGCCACCTTGTCGGCGGTGTCGCGCAGGGTGATGGCGTTGAGCTGTTCGTTGGTCGACAGCCGCCGCGCCTCGATGAGCGAGCGCAGAAGCTTGTCGACATCCTTGACGTCGGCGTTGGAGAGAAAGAAGGTCTTGATGACCAGATCCTCGTACTCGCGCCGGTTCTGCGGCGTGTCGTCGGCGACGATGATGGTGTGCTCATCGAGCACCTTGTAAAAATGACCCGCCGCCTGCATCACCATCTCCAACGACTGTTCGGCCGGCAGATCGTTGAGCTCGATGGACAACCGGTCGTCCTTGAGTTTGGGATCGAACAGAATATTGAAACCGTAGGCCTTGGCCATGGCCTGGTAGATCTCCTGGACCGGCTTCGGCTTCGGGAAGTTGAGGGTGATGCGGTCCTTGGACTTGGGATCGAGCACCGGGGGTTTGACCTTGGCCTCCCGCGCCGCCCGTTTGATCTCCTCGAGCTCGCGGGCGCCGTCGGGTCTGCCGAGGATCTCGATCTCCTCGCTGACCCGCCGGAGCAGCTGTTCGGCAAACTGGTTGGTGGGGTCGAGCTGGACCGCCATTTGGAGTTCATCCCGGGCGGCTTTGAGCCGGCCGAGCTCGCGCAGCATTGTGCCTCTCTGGAAGTGCCTGGCGGACGACTTCTGACGCGCGAAGGTCAGGTTGAGCTTGTACTCCGTGTTGTCCGGGTCTTCGGCCAGGGCCTGGAGGTAGAAGTAGACTGCGGCGTCCCAGTCCCCTTTCTCGAAGGCATCCTCGCCGTCATCGGCCGTCTGTTTCGCCGAAGAGCATCCTCCGGTGAAGGCCACCAGCACGAGAACACCCAGTGCTGCCGCTGCAATCCGGTTTCCGTAGTTAGTCTTCTGCCAACGGTACACGTGTGTCCTCCGAGCTGTCATAGCCGACAAAGCCGATCAGCACCGATTCATGGCCAATCTCGCGAATAATAAAAACGTCTTCCAGGATCTCGCCCTCGGTTCCCACGTCGACCACGATGGTCTCCGGCTCCGCCCCCTGCCGGCGAAAAGCCGCGACCTTGAGATAGCTCGGACCAAAGTAGCCGAGGTACTTCCGGACGAAAGGTGGCGGCGGACCCTTGACGTTGCCGTCATCGCCGAGGTACAGCTTCGGCGTCGGCGTCGGACGCGGTGGTCTGGTGGGCAGTGGCGGCCTGGTTGGCGGCGGCGTCAGGTTCCGCGTCGGAGTCGGCGGCGCGCCAAAGGTGAAGGGGTTGCGCGAAGTGATGGCGTTGACCTCGCCATCCTCCCAGGTGGAGACCTCGGCCAACTGCGGCAGATCGCGGGGCACATACTCTGCGCCCGCCCGGCTTCCACCTTCCTCCGCAAGCCCCCCCTTGCCGATCATCCGGCTGACGGCGATCCCGCCAACGATCACGAGGATCGCCACGAGCACGAGGAGGCGCAGCTGCTCGGGCGCAAGCTTACGACCTGAGCTAGCCATCGCCATTCTCCTCGGGATCGGCGTCTGCCGCCGTTTCGACGATGCCGCCGGTGAGACGAAGGAGCCGTTCGGGATCCACTTGACCGAGATAGGTGGAGATTCGAACGCCGATGTTCAGGGACCGGCTCGCCAGGTCATCACCCTTGGTGAGGCTGAGACCATCGACGATGAGGAACTCCGGACTCGCCTGAAGCGAGGCCAACATCTTACGGATCTGGGCGTACTCACCCACCACCTGGAAACCAATCCCGAAGCGGACATACCCGAGTCGCTTTTCCTCCTTGGCCGAGTACGCGTAGGTCCCCGGCAGCAGACCCGCATCCCGGGTCGCTGTTCCCGTGGCGCGGAGGATCCGCGTCAGTCGCAGATCGAGGTCTGAAAAGACCCGGTCGTTGATGTCCTGAAAACCGGTCTGGAGCTCTTCCACTTCCTGGTGGTCGGCCGTCACCAGCTCGTGCAGATTCTGGAGCCTCTCGACCTCGGACTGGAGCTCATCGATATCGCCGGCAAGGGTCGCCTTGCGGCCCACCGAGTCCGAAGTCTGATAGAAGAAGAACCCGACCAGCACCAGCCCCGAGACCACCGCCGGCAACCATACCGGAAGCATCTGCCGCCACGGTCGCCAATCAAAGGTCATGGCGACACCTTACCCGGGTGGTGAACAACGGTCATGGTGAAGACATAACCCAACCCGCTCTCCTCGGGGGTTATCTCCGACAACGGTGTCGGATCGGAAAAACTCGGATCCTCGATGAGGGTGTCGAAAAAGTCCAACAATGCGTCGCGAGTCCGACCGATGGCTGTGAGCGAAAGGTTGACCGTATCGACATTGACCTTCGGTGTGATCTTGGTCAGCCGGACATCGTAGGGCAGCACCCGTTCGATATCGTCGAGCAGACCGATCCAGGAGAACTCGTGCTCCAGGATCACCGCGTTGACGGCGTTGACCCTTGCCGCCAGTGATTTCCACGGCACCCGGTTGAGATTCTCCGCCTGATCTCCAACCTCGGTTGTGAGGCGCTGATACTCCAGCTCGAGCCGATCGTACTCGACGATCTTCTCCTCGAGAGAACGGCTGCTCTTCAGCCACACCGAGGTGTTGACCACCGCGAAGACCAACGCGATGAAGGCAGCCGTCGCGGTCACCAACCACACCGGCCGGGTGTTGAGATGAGGTCGTGAAGCCAGGTTCGGGACGATCATCGAACCCCCCCCGACATGACGTTGACCACGGGGTCGAGGCGGAAGGTCCCGACCCGATCCCGGATGGCTGTGCCGTCGAACGCCAGCGACGGTGGCGGTTTGACGATGGGCGAGAGTTTTCCGGATGATGCGACCCAGTCTTTGACGCGGTCTGCAAGGATGTCGCTCTCCATCGAAATCCCGACGTTGAGTCCTTCGTTGATTTCCAGGCTCGTCTCGACGAATCCCATGGTGAGACTCAGCTCTCGCTCCACCACCGCCCAATCGTCCACCGGCAGAGGCTTGGTCCGCACCAGGTACGGCGTATCGTCAATGAGGAGCATGATGGACAGAAAGCCGTTCTCCTGTTGGATGGCCAGGATTCGCGGCACCATTTCGCTTCCTTCCGCCACCGCAAAGACTCGAGGAGTGATGATTCCCGGGGACACGCCCACGGACTCGAAGACCGACTCGAGACTCGCCATGGCTCGCTCGACCCCGACCAGGATCAGCAGACGACGCCCGCTGTCGGTGGGCGGCTGCGGAATCATGGCCAAACGCAGGCTTGACGGAGCCACCGGCAGCAGTTTCTTGAGTCTCCACATGACCATGTCTCTGATGTCGGCCTTCCGCCGGGGCAGCTTGTCGAACTCGAGAATGTGGGTCCGCAACCAGCCGGTGGGAACCACCACGGCTGCGCGTTTCGATCCCTCGACTTCCTCTTGAAGTCGGGCCAGAACCGGCCGGATCTTCTCTTCGTCCACAGCCTGCAACCCCACCGGTCCCACCTCGAAAGCGCCGTCGGGCATCTCCATCGCCGCGCTCCGCAGTTCGGCTTTGCCGTGCCGCCGGACCACCGCCACCACTGCGGCGTCGAGGGTCCACCCGGTGGCGGGCGGAGGCGAGGTGTAGAGTTCCTTGATGTTCATTCGACGAATGTCACCTTGTTGACATCGCGCAGTGAGGTCTCGCCGGCGAAGACCTTCTGCAAGGCTGACTCTCGGAGGAAGCGCATCCCTTCCGCCTTCGCCGCGCGCTTGATCTCAGCAGCTGATCGGCGATCGAGGATGAGCTCACGAATATTGTCCGAGAGGTTGAGAAGCTCGGCGATGGCGAGCCGTCCGCGGTAACCGGTTCCGTTGCACTCGATACACCCCGCTCCTTCGAAAAACGTAAAGTCGCGGTACCGATCCGCATCGAGACCCGAATCCTCGAGCAGCGTGTCTGAAACGATGGCGGGCCGTTTGCAGTGCAGACAGATACGCCGCACCAGCCGCTGAGCGAGGACGCAGTTGAGCGCCGCAACGAAGTTGTAGAGATCGACGTTCATGTTGAGGAAGCGGCCGATGACGTCGACGACGTTGTTGGCGTGCACGGTGGTGAAGACCAAATGACCGGTGAGCGCGGATTGGACCGCGATCTGAGCGGTCTCCTCGTCGCGGATCTCGCCGACCATCACCTTGTCCGGGTCGTGGCGGAGAATCGACCGCAGTCCCCGGGCGAAGGTCAGGCCCTTTTTCTCGTTGACCGGGATTTGAGTGATGCCCTTGAGCTGATACTCGACCGGGTCCTCGATGGTGACGATCTTGTCCTCGGTCGACACGATCTCGGACAGGCAGGCATACAAGGTCGTGGTCTTACCCGAACCCGTCGGACCCGTGACCAGAACCATCCCGTAGGGTTCGTTGATGAACTTGCGCACCTGCCGCTTGGTGTCGTCTTCGAAACCGAGGACATCCAGATTGAGGGTCCGAAACTCGGTGCTGGACGATTCCTTGTCGAGGATTCGAATCACCGCGTCCTCGCCGTGCACCGTCGGCATGATGGACACCCGGAAGTCGATGGTTCGGCCCGAGAATCGGACCTTGAATCGGCCATCCTGTGGAATCCGTTTCTCGGCGATATCGAGCTCCGACATGACCTTGATTCGGCTGACAATGGTCGAGTGGTGGCGCTTGTCGATGGACTTCATCGCCTGGTAGAGCACGCCGTCGATCCGGTACTTGACCACGACCTCTCGATCCTGGGTCTCGATGTGGATGTCCGACGCCCGCCGTTGGATGGCGTTGAAGAGGATCGTGTCCACCAGCCGGATGATCGGCGACTGATCGGCGGTGATGCGGTCGATGGACAGCACCCCTTCGCCATCTTCGTCCTCCTGGACGATCTGCATGCTGAAGCCTTCGGTGGCCTCATCCAGGACGCGTTGGGTCGACTCGGACTTCTCGAGGATGTCCGCGATACGTTTGCGGGGGCTGACGGTGACATCGATGGGGCGAGCGAGCGTGAGCTCGAGCTCGTTGAGGCTCACCACATCGGACGGATCGGCCATCACGACCTTGAGCACCTCGCCGTCGGTGGCCGTGGGGAGGAACTCGTAGCGGATCATGGTCTCGACCGGAATGGTGCGAAAGAGATCGCCATCGACGTGGAAGGTGTCGAGGGGGTCGAACGGCAACCCAAGCCTCGCTGCCAGAGCCTCGGCTTCGCGAAGATCGCCCTGCTCATCGGGGTCGATCGCCTCGTCGAGCATCACGAGGGTTTGGTCGAGGGTCTGGTCTGTCATCGTCGCGGTCATCCAATCTTTGAAACGGTCGTGAGCAGAGGATAGTAAACCGCCAGCAGCAATCCGGCAACGATGATACCCATCACCACCAGAATCAAGGGTTCGAACAGCGTCACGAGACGCGCGAGGCTGTACTCGATCTCCTCGTCGAAGAATCCGGAAGTGTGCTCGAGCATCTCGGGCAGCGCGCCGGTCGATTCCCCCACCCGAATCATGGCCAGAGCGAGCTCGGGCATCTTCCCGGTGTCGTACAGGGAGTCCGACAGGGGACGTCCCTCCTGCACCTCCTGCACGCAGCCGCGAAAGAGCTCCGAAATATAGCTGTTGTTAATGGAGGTCGTCGAGGTTTGGAGGGCAGGGACCATGGGTGTCCCGCCGCCGAGCAACACGCTGAGCGACCGGGTGAACTGCGACACGGCGAAGAGGTGCCCCAGCCGTCCGACAACCGGAATACTGAGCCGCCAACGGTCGGTGATGCGCTGACCCGACGGCGACCTGCGCCAAACTCGGATGGCGAAAACGAGGCCGACCACCGACGCGGTGATGAGGAGAAAATGCTCCTGCAGACCGGTCGAGAGTCCCATGACGATTTTGGTCGGCATCGGCAGCTCGGCGTCGAACTGAACGTAGAACGTACTGAAAGCCGGAATCACCCTGACCATGAGGATGATCACGAGCACGATCGACAAGGCAACGAGCACCGCAGGGTAGGTCAGCGCCCCGATGATCTTCTTGCGCACCGACTCGGTCAGACGCTGGTACTCGACAAAACGACCGAGAACCACCTCGAGTTCGCCCGAGCGTTCGCCCGCACGCAGCGTGTTGGCGTAGAGCCGAGGGAAGACGTCGCCCAGTGACAGGAAGGCATCGGACAATGACACCCCGGTCGTCACCTGCTGGTGAATCTTCTCCAGGAGAGCCTTGAAGTGCTCGTTGGCCTGCTGATCGCGAAGCAGCTCCAGCCCCTGCGCGAGGGGGAGACCGGCGCGCAGCAACGTGGCCATCTGGGTGTTGAAGAGGAGGAACTCCTGCCCAGAGACCTTTGCGCTCTTGCTGAAAAAAGGAACCCGCAACCGGGATCTCCCGGCCGTAATGGAAAAAACGTGGAAACCCTCGGCCTCGAGCTCCATGCGGAGTGCTTCATCCGAGGCGGCCACCCGGCGGCGTTCCACCACCGTGCCGTCGGGAGAGCCCAGGCGACAGACGAACTCAGGCACCCTAGCGATCCTCCACCGAGTGCATGGTCAGGATCAGCACCAAACCACTCGCCGAATCCTCCGAGCTGCCGGCGCCGATGATCATCTTCTGCCGCGGTGACAGGAAGACCGTCGTCCTGAGCAGTTCGTCGACCTTTTCGCCACCGCCATCGCCGGCTGTGAGACGATCGAGACGCAGCCATTTCACCTGGGTCCTGTTGCCCAGATCGGCCACGCCCCAGGGCGTTGACTCGGGAACATTTGATGCCTCGGCGAGGAATGAAAGCCGGTAGCTCCGACTCAACGAGGCTGTTGTCGGCTGGCCAAACTCTCCCTGGAACACCGTTCGACCGGCGCGCCGATAGGACTTGAACGGGAACATCCGGTGAAGCCTTCGGTCGAGTTCCGGCGCAAGCTCCGGCGCCCGCTCGACATCGAGCCCTTCGAGGAGCTCCACTTCGATCCGGTACTCTCCGGGGATCCGATCGAGCTCCGCCATCATCGAGGCGATTCGACCGACGACCTCGGGGGAATCCTGGATCGTGATCCGGCCTCGAGACGGTTGTATCGTGACACTTCCATCGTTCGACAATAGTGGCTCGATGGCGGTGAAAGCCTCGATCACCGAGGCATTCTTCAGGTTGAAGACCCTCGCTGTGGTCGACGACTGATCCGCCGCCGAGAGCGCGACGGCAACGATCGAAAGAAGCAGGACGAGGATGGTTCTTTTCGGCATGATCACAGCTCCATGGCCGGATTGACGATGAACACGGCGCCGGTGGTGCCGTTGTCCCCGATGGCGTACTGATAGACCCGCACCTCTTCCTGGATCATCTCCACCTCGACCCGTGGCGGTGGTTCGGTGGCGGACGGAATCTCTTCGGTCGCGACGGGGCTGGAAATCTCGACTCCTTGATCATTCGCCTGGAGCGTCGGTGAAGAAACTCCATCATCGCTCTTCAGCCACCACATCGAGGCGGCAAGGATCGCCAGCACGACAGCCGCAGCCGCCGCGAGCCACGGTCGGCGGGACCCACGCAGCCGCCTCTCCAAACGTTCCTGATGAATCCCGGCCACCACCGCAGTCACACAGTCCTCGATTCTGTCCGGAGAAGGATCACCGGTGCCGGCAAGACTGAAGACGAGGGTCGGTTCTTCGCCAATGGCGAACTCGCGACACCCGACACACGATCTGAGATGGGAGCGGAAGCCGGTTCGCCTGACCTCATCGAGACTCTCGTCGAGGTAAGCGGGCAACAACTCGCGATAGACTTCACAGCTCATTTTTGGCCTTTCTGGTCTTCCGGTACGAACTCGGGAAATCGACTTTGAATCTCCCGACGCAGCGTCTTTCGAGCCTGAAAAACGTGGTTGCGAACCGTCGCCGCGGAGCAACCCAGAATCTCCGCCACCTCGGCGGTCTCGAAATCCTCGATCTCACGCATGATGAATGCCGATCGCTGCTGTGGGGTCAGAAATCGGACCAGGTCGCGGAGGATTCCGTCGACCTCGCCGTGCTCGAGGCGCGTGGTGGTCTCTTCGATCCCACCCACCAATCTGAGTTGGTGTTCGTTTCCGGCGCGGTGGGCTTTCTGCCGGCTGGATCTCGATCGAACGAGGTCGATGGCGAGATTGGTCCCGATACGATAGAGCCAGGTGGAGAAGCTCCAGCGGGGGTTGTACCGATCAAGCCGCTGCCACGCCTTGATGAAGGCCATCTGGACAACATCCCAGGCCTCTTCGTCGTCGAGAACAATCTGAGCCACCGCGCGGTGGAGGCCACCCGAGTAGCGACGCACCAGATCCGCGAACGCCTCTTCGTCACCGCCGAGGGCTGCCCGGACGACCTTGCGGTCATCCACGACAACCTCGGAGCGAAGCCTGGCGTCGCCGAGCAAAATGCAATGGCTCTCCCTCGTACTCATATCATCATCCCCGACCTGTCTACGGAGCCGCCGCCGACAGTGTTGGGGAGGACAGAGCTCTTCTCGACCCGCATTATCCCCCAGAACCGGAGATGTAGGGAAAGTCGACAGTCGACAGTTCACAGTCAACAGATCCATCGCAGATCTCATGGATACCGAAACGACCCTGGTTATGTGGCCTGCGGTTGTCGCCGATGGGCACAATGGAACCGCGGTTCGATGGTTCGTACAAGCGGCTGAGCTGTCGACTGTTGACTCTGCTTCGACTGTCAACCCGCCTTCGGCGGGTAACCGGTGATGTCCCTGATCCGCTCGTACAAGGGCCGCAGCCGCCGGTACATCTTCAGATAGACCTCGCGGTAGAGGCGATCATAGACCCGGCTGGTCACGGGGTCCGGATCAAAGGTGTCGCGGACCCGCGTCATCTCGGCCACCGCAGAGGCGAAGTCGGGATGGATCCCGAGACCGACGGCGGCTGCCATGGCCGCCCCGAGGCCGGAGGCGTCGGCCACGTGCGGCCGCGAGGCCGGCAGACCGAAGATGTCGGCGGTGATCTGCATGGCGGCATCCGACTGCGAACCACCACCCGCAACCCGAACCTCGGTCATCGGTTCCCCGCTCCGGCGCTGGCTCCGTTCGGCTCCCTCACGCAGACCGTAGGCCAGTCCTTCCAGGATGGCCCGATAGAGGTGGGCGCGGGTGTGGACATCACCAAAGCCGATCACCGCCCCCTTGGCCTCGGGACCCGGCAACCTGATGCCCGGTGACCAATACGGCTGAAGCACCAACCCCATGGATCCCGCCGGTACGGCGTTGACGAGCTCGTCGAAGAGTTCCTCCGGTTCGATTCCCCGCTGGGCGGCGATCCTGCGCTCCCGGTGACCGAACTCGGCCTTGAACCACGACACCATCCAGTACCCGCGGAAAATCTGGACCTCCATGGTGTAGCGGCCCGGAGCAGCGGCTGGAAAGGCAGGCAGGAAACGAACCGGCTCGATATAGCGGCGGTGAACGGTGTTGATGGAGGCGGCAGTTCCATAGCTGAGACACCCGATGTTCGGCTCCAGACAACCTGAACCGAGCACCTCGCATGCCTTGTCCGCACCGGCCGCAATCAACGGTAATCCCTTCGGAATTCCCGTCGCCTCGGCCGCCTCTGGAGAGATCTCACCGAGCACATCGCCAGGCTTCACGAGATCCGGGAGCTGTTCACGGTCGATCCCCGCCGCCTGCCATTTCCAATCACGGCCACCGGCCCAGCGGTGGCGTTTGTAGTCGAAAGGCACATAGCCGACCTGGCTGGCGACCGAGTCTGCGAAGCGCCCGGTGAGGCGGTGGGTGAGAAAGCCGGACAGGAAAAGGAACTTGTGAGTCCGCCGCCAGACCTCGGGCTGGTGACGGGCCAGCCAGACCGCTTCGGCGTTGGCCTGGATGTTGGCGACGGTCTCGGTCAGGCCGAGGGCGCGAAAGCTGATGCCCCACACTCCGCCCACCGGCGGCACCCCTTCGGTCCGCCGTTGGTCGAGCCAGAGGATGGCCGGCCGGAGCGGTTCGCCCCGGTCGTCGACGCAGACCATGGTCGCCCGCAAGGTCGTCAGCGCAACCCCGGCCAGAGCCTCGCGGTCGACCCCCTGAGCCCAGAGCCCCTGGCAGGCCTCGGCCAGCGAGCGCCAGTAGTAGAGAGGGTCCTGCTCGGCCCAGCCGGGCCGCTCGGAGTAATAGGGCTCGAGATCGATCTTGCTGCGGGCAACGAGATTGCCGCGCGGATCGAAGACCAGAGCACGAACGCTCTGCGTCCCGTTGTCGATGGCCAGGATGTGGTCGCGTGAAGTCACCACCACCTTTGTACACCATCTGAGCCGTTTCGAGCCCGATTCTCTCATCGCGGGAAGGGCGCCTGGCTCCGACACTGCTCGTTGCGAACGATGTCGCGTGCCTGCGCACCCCTCCCATCGCGTCACCGGGTCGGGGAGGTCTTACAATCCTTCCATGGCCTCCCCAACCCGCCGCTGGATGCCCGTGATCGTTTGGGTCGCGGTGATCTATACCACCATCCCCTTCGTGCGGGTCTTGCGGGAGTGGTACGTCGCCCGATGGGACCCGGTGTGGATCGGCGTGGTGGTCGCGGCGGTGTTGGTCTGCGGCGCGGGCGCCACCCTCGCCATCCTCGCGCGAAAGACAGGAGCGGTGGGTCTCGGTCAGCGCCTGTGGGTCGTCGCCACGACCGCCGTCTTCGTCGCCTGGACCTTCGGCCTCCGACGCAGCCCCGAGGAATCGGTTCATTTTCTCGAGTACGGCGTACTCGCAATCCTCATCCACCGAGGGTTGCGCCCGTCCATCCAGAACACGCTGGTATTTGTTGCCGGAGCGCTGATCGGATCTCTGGTCGGGACCATCGATGAGATCATCCAGTGGATCACTCCGAGCCGGTTCTGGGACTGGCGCGATCTGGTGCTCAACGGTGGCGCCGGCGCTCTCGTTCAAGTCATCCTGTGGCGGGTGGGTCCACCTTCGGTCCAGTCTTGGGATCCTCCTTCGCTGCGGATCGTGCTTCGCCTCGTGGCGGCTCAGCTCGTTCTTCTCGTCCTGTGCCTGTCCAACACACCCGCACGGGTCGCACGCTACGCACCGCATCTTCCCTCGTGCGACCACCTCACGAGTTCGCGCAATCCCATGGCCGAGTACGGCCACCTTCACATCGTGCCCGGTCTCGGCAGTTTCAAGTCCCGGCTCACCCTCGAGGAAATCCAAGACGAGGACGAAGGACGCCCGACCGAGGTTGCCGGCCTGATCGGCGCCAACCTGCGTCAGTACGGAGTGTTTCTCGATACCTGGCCCGTGAGGAAAGATCCCTTCACCTATGAAGCAGTTGTCCACTTCTTCGCCCGCAACCGCAATCTCGGCAAATCCAGGGAGCAGGATTTCACGGGCGCAGCGGCCGTGGAACAACTGACGATCGCTTGGTCAGAGAATCGCCTCTTGGAAGAGTTCGTCGGTAACACGCTCGAGAGCAGTTCACTTCAATGGAATCCAAGGCTTCGACAGCGAGTCGAGTCGGCTCATGACCCCGATTTTCTGTTTCGCAGCGCAGCCGGATCACACCTCATCACCTTTGCGTCGGAGCGGACGATTCGATTCACCCTCCTGGTGCTGGCAGCGGTTATGATCGTCACGGACCTGCGCTTGGGCCGCCGTCATGGGAGACCGTCATGAGTCTGACTTCCCGCCGCCGTTTCCTCCACACCGCCGGCCTCGCAGGGGCCTCCGCCCTTTTGGGCTTGCCCGCCAGAGCGGGTTGGGCCGCCCGAACCGGGGCTGCGAAGAAAATGCGCCTGGTCTTCTTCACCGATGTCCACGCCCACACCGACTGGGGCGTCCCGACGGCCATGACGCAGGCCGCAAGAGCGATCAATGCCAAGCATCCCGACCTTGTCATCGGCGGCGGTGATCTCATCTACGACGGATTCGAGGTTGCCGCGGCCGCCGCAGAACCCCAGTGGGATGTCTACATGAAGATGCACCGAGCGATCCGCGCCCCCGTCGAGCCGATTCTCGGCAATCACGATCTGGTGGCGGTCAGACCCGTCGACGGAAGCGAACCCAGCGTCGACCCGCGGATGGTCTTCAAAAATGAACTCGGGCTCGATCGGACCTGGCGCGTCATCGATGCTGAAGGCTATCGGTTCTTTCTCGTCGACTCCATCGAGATCAGCGGCGATGAGCTCATGTACCACGGTGGGATCTCATCGGAGCAACTGGATTGGCTGGAAGCCGAGCTCGGCCGTACCGACACCGACACCCCCATCGTCGTCGCCACCCACATCCCATTTCTTTCGGCCATCCCCCAGGCCACCAAGGGGGCCATCACTCCGTTGGAGGCCAACCACCTGGTGGTCAACAACCGCGAGGTCCTCGAGCGCTTCACCAACCACAATCTGCTGCTGGTCCTCCAGGGCCATCTCCACGCCGAAGAGATGCTTCGCTGGCAGGGAACCACGTTTATCACCAGCGGCGCGGTCTGCGGCAACAAATGGATGGGTCCCAAATACGGCACGCCGGAGGGTTTCGGGGTACTCACCCTGAGACCGGATCGGGTCGACTGGGAATACAAGACCTACGGCTGGGAGGCGAGGGGGGCGTAGAAGCTGTTAGCTCAGCCTCTTGCAAAAACCCTCTCTTGCGATGGTTCGTGGTCTCTGTGCCGGCGAGACGCCAGCACTACAAAGGGCTGAGATCCATTATCGGGTAGGACCGGGTCCTTGCGGACCC
>Ga0316193_10000621_pt1 | contig 22586 bp, 22 predicted proteins | sample MerIslsedime2_MG_FD_207735 | JGI IMG/M metagenome (GOLD analysis project Ga0316193, IMG submission 207735) | Coastal sediment microbial communities from Maine, United States - Merrow Island sediment 2 | ecosystem: Environmental > Aquatic > Marine > Coastal > Sediment | place: USA: Maine... | reverse complement strand
CGGCCGCTTTTTCCGGCGTGGCACGATTGCCATTGCGAATAAACGTCAGGCCGGATCCGGAAACAGTTTTCATCAGGTACTGAATCGTTGTGTCGACTTTTTCAGTCGGCTCGGCCGCGCCCGGGCTCACGAACAGCAGCATGCATAGCGCCAGCGCAATTCCCGCCGCGGAGGTCATTGGTTTTTTGTCAGATGTCATAAGTACCAGCATGCCACAAGTCTAGAAAACCTGGTTGTCCCTGCACGCCAGCCTGTTGTCCCACGTCGCCGCATAGTGACCTTGTTGGGTTACGCTGCGCTCTTGTGCCCGGCACGGGTAAACCCAACCTACGTAACACTGGCGCTGGCCTTACTTTGTAGGTCGGATTAGCGTAGCGTAATCCGACAAATGGTCTAAGCCAGGTAAAATCCTGTTTCGCAGCAGCTTAACTGTTGCCCGGGCCACCACTATGGACGATTTCGTAATACTGCTTTTCCAGTTCCTGCTTGTGCAGGGTCTCCTCTTTCGCCAGGTATTCGAACAGGTCGTGTATTGGGCCGGGCTCGGTGGTTTCCGCCAGTTCACGATAGTGTTTCATCGCCGCGTCTTCCCGCCCCAGGGCGTATTGCAGTATCTTCTGGTCATCCGGGCTGTCACCAAGATCCGGCAGATGCACAAAGTCAGAGAAACGGCGATCTTCCGCCGGCGTTTTTATCTCGCTCTGCACCTGGCTTTCGATATCCGGGTTTTTTGCGAGCTTGGTAAACAATTCGTAGTGCGTCTGCTCCTCCGCGGCGAGCTCCTCGACCAGGTAGCGCAGGTTTTTGCTGACCTTTGGTATCAGGGCAGTATAGAAATCGAAAGCTGCTTTTTCGAATGAAGTCGCCACCTCGAGAATTTCACCGAGTGTTTTTTTCGACCGAATGCGCTCATAGGCAGCGCTGTGACCTTCTCTATGTTCACTCATTGCTTCACCCCAAGATGTTCTTCAATACTGGCGGCCACGCGGTGACCATCGGCAACCGCGTGCACCACGTCGGGGCCGAACACCATATCACCGGCGGACCATAGCCAGGCTTCCGATGTCTTGCCGTTTTCATCCACCTTGAGGCGGCCGCGGTTCCATTCCAGGCGTTCGGTCAGTTCCTCGCCAAACGACGAAACATCGGTCATCTGGCCAATGGATTCGATAACCATGTCAGCCTGATGTGTCTGCTCATCGCTGTCATCATAGCGCGGCGCAAAACGTCCGTCTGCGTCGAAGATCGACACCACGCCCAGGGTCACAAGCCCGGTCAGATTGCCCTGCTCATCAATAATGCACTGTTTGGGGCCACGGCTATCAAGTATCACAATGCCCTCTTCCCGCGATTCGGTGACTTCTTCGGGGTCGGCGAGGAAATGATCGAAATCCTCGAGTGCCGCCACGGTCATCCTGACTTCGCCGTATTGTTGCTTTTGCAGGCGGGCAAGGCTGCGCGCAATGTCCATGGCAACGTTACCGCCACCGATAACCACCGCCGTACGCGGTACTTTAAATGACTTGCCCTGGGTGATTTTGCGCAGCAGCGATACCGCTTTTTTCACCCCTTTGTGATCACTGCCGGGGATGCGCGTCGAGCGGCCTTGTTGCAGACCGATGGCAACTACCACTGCATCGTAGTCGCGCTCCAGATCGCGCATGCTGATATCCTGGCCGACATGCGTGTTGTACTGAATCCTGACACCCAGCGAGGTGATCACTTCAACGTCCGCATCCAGGCGATCATAGGGCATTCGGTACTCGGGAATACCGTAGCGGGTCATGCCACCGGGTTTATCCAGCGCCTCGAACACGGTAACTTCGTGACCTTTTTTCACCAGGTCGAAGGCCGCCGTCAGGCCAGCCGGTCCCGCCCCGATAATCGCCACCTTTTTGCCGCTGATGTAGTCGACCTTGTCTTCGGCTGCAATCTGGCGAATACGCTCATCGGACACCGCATCCATGGCGTAGCGTTTCAGCCAGCGTATCGCCACCGGATCACCACGCCGCCCGATCGAGCAGGCGGTCTCGCAGCGGCGGGTACAGACGCGTCCGCAGACGTGTGAGAAGGGATTGCTGCGATAGATCTGCCTGACGGCTTCTTCTGCATTTCCCTCCCAGATGGCGCGAATGTACTCCGGTGCATGCATGTGCGTCGGGCATGAGTCATGGCACATGCCGCACTGTACGCAGCGTGAGGCCTCGATGATTGCCTGCTGGCTGGTGAAGCCGTTAACTATCTCATTGAAATTGTCGTCGCGCTGCTGCGGTTCCACCTCACCCATGGGCTGCTGTTGCAGGTCGACCAGGTCGGCGTCCTCGGTCTTGTCCCAGCCTTTGGAGAAATGCTCGCCGTGCATGCCATTGGGATCGGGAAGAATGAAGTAGCTGTCGAGTTCATCCTCGCGGCAGATGTGCACGTACTCGGTGGTCAGGGAGATGGAACCTGTCGGGCAGATGTCCACGCATAACCCGCACCAGCAGCAACGGCCGTAATCGATGGCGGGACGCTCGTTGCGCACACCCAGGACCGGGTCCTCCGGCAGGCCGGGAATCTGCACCATGGTGATGGCCGCATTGTCGCAGACTTTCTGACAGGTGCTGCAACCAATACATTTTTCCCAGTCGTTGACATGGAAGCCGCGGTAACTGTCGGCCGCCGGGCGCGGCTCAAAGGGTTCAGTAACCGGTTTGCGGGCAAAGAAACCCAGCGACTTCAACGGCCGCAGTATGCTGCCTTTATCCTTGTAGGGAATGTCCGACGACATCAGCGGTCGACCTCCGGCGGACAGGCATCCAGTGAAAACATGATCTGCGCGATGTCTTCCAGACGGCAACCGACGGCAAGATTTTCCAGCACCTGAACGGCATGCATGCTGGAGGGGCCGCGCACGTGTACGCGGTACGGCTTGTCACCGCCGGTAGAGACAACATAGTAGGCCAGCTCGCCCTTGGAAGACTCGACCCGCGTGTAGCTTTCACCGGCCGGCACATTCCACGCCAGCGGATTGGGGATCGGGCAACGGATCGGTCCCTTGATCGACGGCAGGCGCTCGATCACCTGGCGCAGGATACGGATACTCTGTTTGAGTTCGGAACGCCGTACCAGGTTGCGTGACAGGGCATCACCGCCCGGCTCGGTCGGTATATCAAAATCAATCTGGTCATATACCAGGTAAGGATCGTCGCGGCGCACGTCGAACTTCAGACCGGTAGCGCGCAGGTTGGGACCGGTCACACCCCACTTGAGCGCCTGTTCCTGGGTCATGGCGCCAACATCACGCGCGCGCTTGATGAACACCTGGTTGGTGAAAAACAGATTGTCGTAATCCGGCAGGCGCGATTCCAGGTAGTCGAGGAGGCTACTCATACGCTCCAGGAAACCGTCCGGCACCTCGCGGCGTACACCACCGGGAATGTTGTAGATACTGTAGACCCGCCCACCGGTCAGTTCTTCGAAACGGTCCAGGATCAGATCACGGTCGGCGACCCCCCAGAACATCGGCGTGTACATACCGGTAGTCGCCGCGTGACCACCAAAGGCAAACAGGTGCGCAGCCAGGCGCGACATCTCCAGTTGCATGACACGTATCCACTGGGCGCGCTCTGGCACCTCCAGACCACCGAGTTCCTCGATCGCCAGTGAATAGCAGACTTCCATCGGCACCGGATCGGGTACACAGATGCGCGGCACCAGTGCGATATTCTGGATCCACAGCCGCTGTTCCATGAGCTTTTCGAAACCACGGTGCAGGTAACCGCCGTCGGCACGTGCCGACAGCACCTCGTCGCCGTTGAGCTTCACCCTGAAAGCATAGTTGCCTTCGATACCCGGATGGTTGGGACCAAAGTTCAGCTCGAACTCATGACTGGGCGGCTGGTTTTTCGCCTGGTAGTTTTCCGGCCGCATCAGCGCACGTCCTCCGGCCGGGTGGTGATCCCACCGCCCTCTTCCTCAATGTCTTTCAGCCACTGCGGATGGTATTGCTCCCAATGAAAATTCTGGTTTACGAATGCCTCGCTGTCGAAGTCCTTGCGCATGGGTGGCGGACCGTTCCATTCGGTAAGGATGAATTTCTCCATGTCAGGGCTGCCTTCGAAATACAGGCCGTACATTTCATGAATGTCGCGTTCGAAAAAAGCCGCGGGCTGGTAGAGGTCGTAAATGGAAAGATACACACCCGGGTCGCGCGGTATGCGGGTATGCACCGAGACCAGCGAATTGGTTTCGTAGGACCAGACGTGATAGATCAGCTCGAACTGTTCCTCTTCGATCCAGTCGACACAGGTGATCGCGGAAAGGTGCACGTAGCTGGCGCGACCCTGCAACAGTTCCAGCAGTGCGGGCAACGCTTCGGATGCGACATCAACGCGTACCCGGCGTGAATTCTTGCGCCGGAACTGGACGCTTTCGATATCGCTCAGCAGGCTGTCCAGCCAGAGGTTCAGTTCTTTGCTCATTGTCTTATTTCTATCATCACGTTGTGGCTAGAACTCTGCCGTGGTGGTTGATTGAACCGCGCCATCGCGGCGAGGACGCCGCTCCTACAAATTCTGTTTCTCTTTCACACTCAGGCGCATCTCCAGCGCTTCCAGCGGCTTCTGGTGCTTCTCCAGCAGCGCCGTGTGTTCGCCCAGCGTCTGGTCGCTCATCAGATCATAGTGGCGCGCTTCGGCAATAATATCCGTCGGCGTCTGCCAGTCTTCACCAAACAGTTTCTGCTGGTTGCCGAGGTAGAAATCATAGTGCTGGTAATACTTCTTCCAGCTTTCGGCACGCCCGCTCTTTATGTCTTCCATCAACTCTCGCAGGCCGCTGATGACCGCCTCGGGTCTGGGCATACAGCCGGCGATATACACATCCACCGGCAGGTAGTCCCTGAGCACCTTGGCCGTGGCGTAACTTTGCCAGTACATACCGCCATTAACGGTGCAGGAACAGATCCCGATCACGTACTTGGGTGAAGCCATCTGCTCGTAGGTGAGGATGATGCGCTTCAGGGTCTTGATCGAGACATAGCCGGTGATCAGCAGGATGTCCGCCTGGCGCGGCGTCACCATCGGCTGGATGCCGAGCCGTTCCATGTCGAAGCGTGAAGTCATCGCCGGTGGCAGCTCGATAGCACCGCAGCCGGTGCAGTAGTGCAGCATGAACATGGAACGCGACTGACAGAATTTCACCAGGCCGTCGAATACATTGGCCAGCGGGTTGGTACGTTTTTGTCCGCTTTCCAGCACCTTGAGTTCGTTGCGAACGGGAATCTTTTCGAGTTCGTTGTTCATGTTACCACCTCATCTCAGGGCCACTGCGAGCCCGGTAAGAGCGATCAGAACCGGCCACTTCCACAACAGGCGCAGTACATCCTCGGTGCGGTAACGCGGGAACACGAAACCGATCGCCATGGGGATGGCCACAACTGCAAAAATCTTCGGCAGGAAGGTCAGCCAGTACTCGCCACCGCCGAGGAACAGCGTGGTGTAGAGCACACCGATCGTATACAACTGGAAACACTGCATGACAAACAGGCCACCCATGAACTTGCCACTCATCTCCACCATCGGCCCGGTGGCGATTTCCGCCGGCGCGATATAAATCTCGAAGGGGTGCTTGCCCATAAGACCCTGCAAGGTCAGCAGCGCAGCAAACGCCAGAAATGGCATCTGTACAATACCCCAGCCGGCGGGTCCCTGCTGTTGCTGAATAGCAATGATTTCCGCCAGGTTGGTGGTGCCATACACGTAGGCAGCGCCAAAGATCACCAGGATAAACGGTATGTCATAGGCGAGCATGGCAGTCAGGGCGCGCGATATACCGATGGAACCGTTGGGATTGGCACACTGACCTACACCGAGCGCCAGGCCCAGCATCGGCACCATCATTACGTAGGCCAGGGTGACCACACCGCCCTTGTCGGCAAGACCGTTCATGCCGGGAACCGGCAATAGAGTTTCGGCCGCAATATAACCACCCACCGCCATGATGATGCCGATTTCATGAATCAGGCCGTGTGAGGTCTGGGTCTGCTTGCCGTACAACTTGATGATGTCGTAGATGGGTTGCAGAAAAGGCGGACCCACACGCCGCTGGATGCGTGCGCCTATTCTGCGGTACATCAACACCATGCCCAGGCCGACGACAAAGGCCACCAGCGGCATGAGAAACAATTCGACGATCAGTTCACCCATACTCACTTAAAAACACCTGCACGGTTCGAATATACACCTGTAGGAACGGTCTCTTTATGCCCGGCGGTTTTACGGGTACTGACCGCGACCAGCACACCTCGACAATCGCGCCGAAGGCCGGCGCTCCTACAGGTTGATATTTTAATGATTGCACAATCATTTTATGACGACCCACGACAGTGCTGACACCACGACCACCAGCAGATAAAATGACGGATGCACGGCGCGGTAAAGTCCTTGCATGACCTGCGACAAGGTGTCCACGGTCGAGATGAAGCCACGTTCCAGCCAGCGGAAACTCTTGCGGTACCAGGGTCCGATCAGGTGCATCAGGCCGGGATAGAAGTTGTCACTGTACTGATAGCGCGTCTCGGCGGTGAGAAAGTGACCACCCGCGTAATTGTCCAGCTGGTGTACGCGCTTGCTGCGGCCACCGGCGAAAAATATCAGTGCGCCGATACCGAAACCGATCAACATCACCGAAACTACCCAGATCATGTCCAGCCCACCCTTGTCGGAAGGTACACCGCCCAGGGTGTGCACCAGTTCCGGCAGGCCCACGGCTGCCTGCGCTGAGGCCACCCAGTCAAGCACAAGCCCCGGGAAGTAGCCGGTAATAAACACTACGGCCGACAGGATCATCATCGGCCAGATCATGCTCGAAGGCGCCTCTTCGACTTCGACGTGCTCCAGCCGCAACTGGCCGAGGAAGGTATTGTGAATCAGCTTGTAGACACTGAGTATGGTGCCGAGTGTGCCGATCACTGAAGCGAGGAACAACAGCGGGCTACCGTCGATGATCAGTGAACGGTAGATCAGCCACTTGGAGACAAAGCCGTTCATCGGCGGCAATCCGGCCAGCCCGATAATACCGATGAGCATGGCGACAAAGGACAGCGGCATGCGCGTCACCAGTCCACCGAGCTTGTTGAGGTCCGAGGTACCGGTGCGGTGGATTACCGCTGTTACCGCCATGAACAGCACTGCCTGGTAAGTGGCGTGGTTAAACACATGCATCAAACCACCGGCTGAACCGAGGTCGTCAGCAATCAATACGCCCAGCAGCATGTAGCCACCCTGCCCTATCCCGTGCCAGGCTAGCAGGCGCCGCGCGTCGTGTTGCTTCAGTGCGGTAAAGGTGGCGAAAATCAATGTGAGGACAGCCACCCAGGTGAGCAGGTCGCGTGCGCTGAAGAACGGGAACACCAGTTGCAGGTCCGCCAGTCGCGCCACACCGATCAGCTGTACCAGTACCACCACCAGCGCAAACAACCCCATGCGCGAGGAAATCGCACCGAGGAACGCTGCTCCTGGGCCCGGTGTTTCGGCATACGCCTTGGCCTGCCAGAGATGAAACGGAATCAGCGCCATCTTTACGCCAAAGCCGGCAGCAAACAGGAGAACGATTAACCACAGGCTCCCGGCACTCATTGTGGGTACCGCATCCCTGAATGCCTGGAATTCGAAACTGCCGCTCTGGGTATAGACCATCACCAGCGCCATCAGCACGGCCATGGCGCCGGTAAAAGCATAGGTGACGTAGCGCATCGCGTAGCGGGTCGCCGTCGCGCCGCCCAGCGCCATGATCAGGAAGCTCGCCCAGCTGACCAGTTCCCAGCCAATAAACAGGCTGAGCAAATCACCGCTGGCCAGCAATACCAGCATGCTGAATACATTCAGTGCCAGCGCTGTATGGAAGAGTCGCAGACTGCCACCCGCTGCACGGTAACGCTGACCCCATTCTCCGCTCGCAAACCAGCTGCTCAGCAATGCCGCGCCGATGGTAATCAGCGCAAAGAACCAGGAAAGCCCGTCAAAAAGCCAGTGCAGCCCGTGACCCAGCACCTGGAAAGTCACCGAGGACGCGATGCTCTGCACGTCGCCATAACCCAGGCCGGCCATCATCACCAGCAGTACACCCTGGGCCGCGTAAAGTATGGTGGCGTTCCAGCCGGTGATCTGGCGATTACCAATCAGCCATACCGCAACAACAGTCAGTGCGGACAGCGCCAGCAACTGGTCGAGCGGCGTCATGGCAACTGCTCCGGGTTGACCGTCTGTACATAATGGTTTTTGTCGGCGGCCTGACTGGCCACGCCTTCGATCTCGTCGGCCAACGGCATAATCAGGAATGCACTGGCCACGAGTCCAGCGCCCAGCAGGGAGGCGGTAGCCAGGTCACCGGGCCGGTGTGCAGCCGGCGGCGTTTGTTCGTCTGTGCGGTGATAGAAGCTGCTGGCGACCCGGAACAGGTAGTTGGCTTCGAGCGCGGCGCCACCCATGATGACCCAGGCACCCAGCATATAAAGACTGTTTTCCTGCGCCACGAGGTTGATCATGACCAGCAGCTTGGCCCAGAAACCGGGCAATGGTGGTACGCCGATCAATGATAACGCCAGCAGGATAAACAGCGCAGCGCCCAGCGGCGAGGTCCGTGCAGCACCCGCGAGATTGGCCAGCGAACCCTGCCAGCGTTCAGCCAGCAGGAACATGGCCGGTTTAACCACCAGGTGGTGCAACGCCACGGCCAGTCCGGCAAACACTCCGGCCTCACCCGGAATTGAAAACGCAATGAACATGATGCCCAGCTGACCAATAGACGAAAAGGCGATCATGCGATTGAAATCACGTGCGCGCCAGGCCGCCAGTTCACCGGTGACCACCCCAAGAATCCCCAGCACCAGCATCACTGTCAGGGCCTCGGGCTGGTGAAAGATCAGCACCAGCAGGCGCACGATAATCAGCAGCGCCAGCTTGGACACCACGCCCGCCAGCAGACCGGAAATCCTTGTCGGCGCGGTGGCATAAACTTCCGGCACCCAGGTGTTGACCGGGAACAGCTCGGCCTTGACGCCAAAGCCGATCAGCATCAGCACAAAAGCGGCCAGCCCCTGCAGGTTGTTCAGATGGGTCGGCGCAAGCTGTGACAGCTGGGCAAGGTTCAGGGTGCCGGTAGCCTGGTAGACCAGCGCGATACCGGTCAGCGCCAGTGCCGCACCGAAGCTGCTGACAATCAGGTAACGTACGGTGGCAGCAAAGCTGCCCGCAGTAGAGCGTGCGGCGATCAGGCCATAGGAGACCACCGCCACCAGCTCGTAGAACACGTAGATATTGAACAGGTCACCGGACAGGGCCAGCCCGCTGCCCGAACCCGCCAGAATCAGTGCCAGGGTGGACTGCCGCAGCTTGTCTTCGCCCCTGCTGGGCCACAGCAACAAGGTGCCGATACTGGTCGCGAGCGCAAACAGCAGCGCCATTTTGTCAGCATACAGGGTGATACCCAATGGTGGCCGGAAACCGCCGAGTTCGATCGCGACCGCACTGTCGCCGAGTTGTGGCCAGAATGAAATGCCGATGGCACTGGTGATGACCAGCACCAGTGGTCCCGTCCACCGTGCCGCGAATGTCGAAACGCGGTTGATAACCGGTAACAGGAATGCCGTAATCAGCGGCAGAGCCACCAGCAACGCTAACTGGTTCATGCGCTGCCCTCCTGCCTGGCCGCTTGCACCGCTGCCGGAGCGTGACTGCTGGCGGGCATGTCAATCCCGGCTTGGTCGGCAATCTCCTGCTCCATACGCTGACGTACTTCGTGCATGTCGAGCGTACCGTAGGCGCGCTGCACACGCAGCGCCAGGCTCAGCGCCAGTGCCAGGATACCCACACCGATAACGATCGCTGTGAGTACCAGGGCTTGCGGTACCGGGTCTGCCATAAACTCCGGCACCCGGCCGGCGACGATAATGGGTGCCGAGGCACCCTCGCGCCAGGTTGCCAGCAGCAACAGCAGGTTTGCGCCGGCTTCCAGCAGCGCGACACCAAATATGATTCGCACCAGATGCGCAGACAGCACAATGCCGGCGATACCGATAAGAATCAGGCCGAACGCTGCACTATAAAGAACAAGACCGGTATCCAGCATCAGTCAACGGCCTCCGATTCTGACAGGTGTGCCAGTAATCCCGCGAGCTCCGAACCGACCTTGAGGCCAACCGCGAGGTAAAGCAGCGGCAGACTGCCGGCAGACAGCAACGCGCCCAGCTCGCCCTTGTCCATCAACGGGGTGAGGAAGGCTTCGCCGTCGAACATCGCCAGCAAACCAATGAAGATAAAACAGGCACCGGCCAGTCCCTCGATGGTACTGACGGCTGTATGACTCATCGGCGTGCCGGGTCTTGCCAGCATCGGAATAAAGAAAGCCGAAGCGAGAATGACGCCGCCCTGGAATCCACCACCGGGAGTCAGGTGTCCGTGCAAAATAATGTAAACACCCACCACCACCAGCAGCGGGAACAGCAGGTCGGCGCCGGCCTGCAGGATGAACCCCGCATCCGGATCACGCTTTGCATTCGGCGCACGCTTGCCCAGTACCAGGCCACCGGCAGTGGCGGCCGTGAACAGGATGGTGAGCTCCAGCAGGGTATCGAAGCCGCGATAGCCCAGCACCACGGAAGTGACAAAGTTTGCGGCACCGACCTGTTCGGCCGCCGCCGAATTGATCAGTTGACCCGCTATCGGCGCGACCGTACCGAATTCCATACCCTTGAAAATGGCAGCAATCAGCAGCCCCAGGCCCAGCAGAAACAGTGCAGAACTTAAACGCCGCATCGCTATTGGCCCCGATTACGCCACAGGCCCAGTCGGCGCAGCGCCAGGGCAAATAACAGGCTGCTCAGGCCGGCGCCAATGGCGGCTTCGGTCATGGCAACATCGGGAGCACGCAGTATCACAAACAATACCGACAGGCCCAGCGAGACCACCGAAAATGCCGCCAGTGCCGCAAGAAAATCCTTCAGCAGCAAGACCGCCACAGCACTGCTGAGCATCACCACCACGATGACCAGCACCAGCCACTCCATCAGGACTCCGCCTTGCTGTTGCTGCCGCGCAGTGGCTCGATACCCGTCTTGAGGGCTGCACGGGCGATAGTGGATGATCCGACCGGGTTGGTAAACAACACAAAGCCCGCTACCACCAGCAGTTTGGCCCACCAGTCCGGATGATGAAAACCGATGCCGAGCAGCACCGCAACGGTCCCCAGCGTCGCCGCTTTGGTACCGGCCTGCAGGCGATTGTACACGTCAGGCATGCGTATCAGGCCGAGGCTGCCAAGCGCAATAAAGGCGCCACCGATCAGCAGGAAAATGTCACCCAGCAGATTCATTCGCGGTTGCCCTCGATAGCACGCGCCACGGCCACGGTGCCGACGAAAGCCAGCGTGCCGTAAACCAGCGCAATATCCAGGTAGATCGGGTTGTCAAACACACTCGCCAGGACCACCAGCCCGGCGGTTGTGATAACAGCGAGTGTATCCGCCGCGACCACCCGATCCGGAGTCGTTGGTCCCAGCAACAGGCGCACTACACTCAGCAGGATGGCGGTTGCCAGCAAGCCGATAACGACCCATTGCAGGACTGAAAGCGTCATAACAGGAACCTGCCAAGATGTCGTTCAAAGGAAGCTGCAATTTTGTCAGTCGCTTGCTGCATATCGGTACCCGGGGGACAGTAGACCCAGTGCACCAGCAAGGTGTCATCGATTACATCCACGGTGAGGGTGCCCGGTGTCAGGGTAATGGTGTTGGCCAGCAACAGTTTGCCCAGGGGTGATTTCAGCGTGGTTTTGACTTTCACCAGCGCTGGATTAATCGGCAGCGACGGGGAAATAACGCGCAGTGCCAGATCCACATTGGCACGCACCAGCGCAACCATGAAATTGCCCAGGTAGACGAGCATATACAGAGGCGCGAGCAGACTGAAACGAAAACCCGCAAGAATACCGAAGCGCGAACCGAACAGCAGGGTAATCAATGCGGATACCAGCACACCTGCCAGTAACTCCTGGGCATCGAGATTTCCGACCAGCAGCACCCAGAGCAGCAGGCATACGCCAAATACCAGCGCATAATGCCGCAAGGTAATGGCAGGAGTAGCCAGGGTATTATCCATTCATATCCTTATTGCCTGTCTATCACGCGTAAAATCTGACCAACAACCAGACCAGCCGGCACGACCATGTGCCCGGCAGCCGTCTTTATACAACATTTTCACCGCCGCAGTAACCGTCTTTACTGGCACTTGCGTGGCAGGAATTGCCGTTGTAACGTGAAACAAATTTGCTGTTCATTGTTACAGATCAACACTGCCAATGTGATGGGGCCATAGGAGTTCGCGGGCAATGAGAAAAACCATGCACCTGTACCGGGTCCTGCTGGCAGTCGTACTGTCCTGCACTGTCTCTGGCAGTCTCAGGGCCGAATTGACGCGGGATTATATGACAATCGTTGGTTCCACGACAGTTTTCCCTTTCTCTGAAAAGGTAATAGAACACTTCGTAAAGCGTTCGGATTTTAAAACGCCACAGGTCCAGAAAACAGGGTCCGGCGGTGGTTTCATGCTGTTCTGCATGGGCACCGGCATACTGGAAGCCGACATAACCTACGCCTCACGGCGTATTACCAAACGGGAATTCGATACCTGCCGGAAAAACGGCGTCAGGGAGATCGTCGAAATCAAGATCGGTGACGACGGCATCGTTATTGCCAACTCGAAAAAAGCGCCGCCAATGGATCTTAGCCTGAGAGACATTTACCTGGCCCTGGCCAGCGAAGTACCGGATCCCGGGGGTAGTAAAACCATAGTCGCAAACCCGTACCGGACCTGGAAGGATGTCAACGAGTCCCTGCCTGATCGTGCCATCGAAGTGATGGGACGGCCGCGGGGTTCCAGCACCGCTTACGCATTTTCAAGACTGGCAATGGAAAGCGGATGCAGAACCTTTGACTGGATCAAGGCCCTGAAAAGAGAGGACCCGCTACGCTATAAAACCCTCTGCCGAACTGTGCGCGAAGACGGCGTCTACACCAAAGCCGGCGAGGACGACAGGCAGACATTGCAGAAACTGTTGTCCAGACCGGATGCCTTCGCACTGTTCAGTTTCAGCTTCCTCGACAAGCACCGTGACACCATTCGTGGCGCGGTGATCAATGGTATACAGCCGGATTTTGACACCATTGGCGACGACAGCTACCCGATCTCGCGCCCACTGTACATATACGTGAAGAAGGCACACATTGGTTTAATACCCGGGATCAGGGAATTACTGGCAGAGTTCACCAGCGACAAGGCCTGGGGCAATGACGGCTATCTTGACGACGTCGGCCTGGTGCCAATGCCTGAGGAAGAACGCCGCAAATACGCCAATGATGCGAAGAATCTGACCCCCATGCCGAGGTAAGAACCAACAGCTATACAGAAAACCGTCACGGCCTGATTTCAATCGGCGTGCCCGGTTCGACGGCATCCCACACAATATCCATGTCACTGTTTTTCAGTCCAACGCAACCGTCCGTCCAGTTGAAAAGCTGGATGATAGGCGAATAGGAGCCCCAGCCGTTGGGTTGACCATGAATCATGATATCCCCGCCCGGACTGACACCAAGCTTTCTGGCGACCTCCTCGTCTCTGGCATTCGGATAGGAGATATGAATGGACTTGTAGAACGAGCTACCGGCATTCTTGTAGCCCAACGTGTATTTGCCTTCCGGTGTCCGTTCATCACCCAGTTGCTGCTTGTGCCCCTTCGGATTGGCGCCGAACTTGACCGGAAATGAAACAAATACCTCATTGTTACGGATCAGGTATAGCCGCGATTCACTCTTGTCCACCAGCACACGATCGGCTTTCTCACCGCTGAAGACCGCGCCAGCAAAAGACAGCGCCAGCAGCACGCCAACGAGTACATTCCCAGGATACTTCATGCGCTCTGCTGATTCTCACTCATCGGGTTCTTCCTCCAGAACCACGATGCGTGTATTCATGGGCGCCCATTCAAACATGGTCTCGGCATCTTCAGCCGTCAGCCCGACACACCCGTGCGAACCTACAGCACCTGAAATATAAGCGTGAAAATAAGACCTGAGTGTAGCCCACTGCGTAGCATGGATTGCCTTGCCGTCGTCGCTGAAGAACATACTGAACGGCATCTCCGACCCATAGGCCTTGCTGGTGTAATCCTTGTACTTTCTCGAGATAGTGAATGTGCCGGGTATGGTCTCTTTCCCGGGGCGCCCGGTAACGACATCGAACTCGTGAACCAGCTTGTTGCCTTCCCAGGCATACAGCTTCTGTTCATCAGTAATGACATAAATTGTTTTGATTTCGTCCCCGCACGCAGGACCGCATCCTGCAAGCACAAGGGAAAGCAATATTTGAACCTGCGCAGACTTCAAAGGTGTTCCTCGATAGGCAATAAGCCCATAAACCAGGCGCTGAAGCGGCGCCCAAAACCTACATCCGGATCAGAGTAATACCTGACTTCCCTGCCATCTTTCTCGGTGATCCAGACCAGCCGTTCACTGCCTGTCTCTTTATCAGTCTCCAGAATGACGTGGTAACTGTTCTCCGGCAGTACACCGGTTTCCATATACTCAGCCACCTCCCTGGCCAGTCCGGGATTGTGCACCAGGATAACCAGCTCTGTATTAAGCGAAATGGACCTCGGATCCAGGTTAAAAGAACCGATAGCAACTGTTTCCCGGTCCTGAACAAATGCCTTGGTGTGCAGGCTGGCCCTGGATCTGCCTGCCAGCAGTGACCAGGCTTTTCTCTCGGAGCTGGCATCAGGCCGAAATTCATAGATGTCCACGCCGCTCCTGATCAGTTGCCTGCGGTATTTTGCATAGCCTGCATGAGCAGCGGCAACATCATTGGTCGCCAGCGAGTTTGTCAGTATCCTTTGATGGATACCACGTTCCTTGTTGATGCGGGCATTCTCCAGTTCCTGCGGCCCCGGCACCAGGTAAGCCACCTCCATCAGGATTTCGTGCTGCTTGAATTGGCCTTCATAGCGCAGCTCATCCGCGACCTCTTCTTCCCTGCTTTCAAGTTTGTCTGGTTGATCATAGAGAATCTCTACGCTGGACCAGAAGAAGTGATCCTTGAACACCAGCAGTTTTTCGAACAGGGCATCGCTGGTGCTATCAATCGGATAGGGGTAATCCTCAAGCTCCTCGACCCAGCGATACAGCGCGGCCTTCTCAGCTTTCAGTTCCTGTTTCGATACCTCTTCACTTTCGAGAGCGCTGACCGGAACTGCCAACTCACTGTTCCAGTACTGGTCAAAACTGTGTGAAACCTCCTTCACCGCGGGCCCCGCGATAGCCAGATCGAGATCTCTGAAATTAGCGACGCTGTCCACCCCGAAATAATCGTCACCGATATTCCGGCCCCCCACGATCGCAAGGGCATTGTCAGCGATGTATGCCTTGTTGTGCATGCGATAGTTAAGCCGGTCCAGGTTGAATACGAACTCGGACATGCGCGAGCTGCGACTGGCAAAGGGGTTGAAAAGACGGATCTCGATATTCGGGTGCTCATCCATGCGGGCCAACCTGAAATCGGTGTCCTCGGTATTGATGTCATCGAGCAGCATACGTACACGTACACCGCGGTCTGCCGCCTGCAGGAGTCGCTCGGCAAGGATCTTACCGGTCATGTCTCCTTCCCAGATGTAATACTGCACATCAAGGGTCTTCTCGGCCATGTTGGCAAGCCCGGCACGCGTGCGGAAGCCCCACTCGCTGGTAGTGATCATGGCGACACCGCTCTTTTCCGGGTGGGCAGCCAGTTCAGGCTGGAAGAATCTGCCCAGTTCGGTCTCCTGCGGTTTATCGAATGCAGAGCTGGAAACGCGCTCCGGCGCCTGTGGAAGCCTGGTAGCACAGCCACCCAGGGCCAGCGCGAGAATGAGCATGGCACACCAGTATCTACAGTTACCCACAGTCACAGAAAACACGCTCATCCCGTCTGTTTCCCCAGTCGCTTGCGCATCAGCGCATAATACAGGACTGGCACCACCACCAGCGTCAGAATCGTCGACACCAGCAAACCGAAGATCAGCGCGATGGCAAGGCCGCGGAATATCGGGTCGCCGAGAATAAACAGGGCGCCGAGCACCGCGGCCAGGCCGGTCAATATGATCGGTTTGGCGCGTATTGCGCCGGCCCGAACTACCGCGTCTGCAAATGGCACGCCCTTCGCTATTTCCTCGTTGATGAAATCAACCAGCAGGATGGAGTTGCGCACAATAATACCGGCCAGGGCGATCATGCCGATCATGGAAGTGGCGGTAAACTGTGCACCCAGCAAGGCATGGCCCGGCATCACGCCGATAATGGTTAATGGAATCGGCGCCATGATAACCAGCGGAACCAGGTACGAGCGGAACTGCGCGACCACCAGCAGGTAGATCAGTATCAGTCCCACCGAGTAGGCGATGCCCATGTCGCGAAACGTCTCATAGGTAATCTGCCATTCGCCATCCCACTTGAGACTGTAACGATAAGGATTCTCCGGCGGCCTTATAAAGTGTTGCCGGATCGCGTTACCGTAGTCGGTCTCCATTGACTGCAAAGCCTTATGCAAGGTCGCCATACCGTACAGCGGACTGTCCAGCTCACCCGCCATGTCACCGGTAACAAATACAACCGGCAACAGGTCCTTGTGATATATCGAGCGTTCGATGGTCGAGCGCTGCACAGATACCAGCTCCGACAAGGGCACCAGGACACCCTCTTTGCTGCGGACTTTCAAGGTGATCACCCTGTCTATGTCGGCTTTTTCAGCCACCGGTAACTCCAGGCGAATAGCGACTGGATACTTGGCATTGGGATCATGCAGATAACTGACATCCTCGCCTTTTAATGCGGTGGTGATTGCCTCGACAACAGTTGACTGATCGACACCCAGCCTGGCCGCCCTGTTGCGGTCGACGTGAACAATCCAGCGTGGCGCCAGCACTTCTATGCTGTCGTCGACATCGACGATGTCCGGTGTTTCCTCGAACACGTCTCTGACCTGTTTGGCGACACGAATCTGTCCGGAATAATCAAGCCCGTATATTTCCGCCACCAGCGGTGACAGCACCGGTGGCCCGGGCGGTACTTCGACCACCTTGACGATAGCATCGTAACGCTTGCCGATCTGCACCAGCGGATCACGCACTGCACGGGCAATCGCGTGGCTGCTGCGATCGCGCAGGGCCTTGTCCAACAGATTGACCTGTATATCGCCGACATTGGCACCGGCACGCAGATAGTACTGGCGCACCAGGCCGTTAAAATTGATAGGCGCAGCTGTGCCCGCATAGACCTGGTAATCGGTGACTTCCGGGACGTTCGCTACATAGCCCGCCAGCGCTGTCAGTACGCGATTGGTCTGCTCCAGCGAGGCGCCCTCCGGCATATCCACAATCACCTGAAATTCCGACTTGTTGTCGAAAGGCAGCATTTTCAGTACCACCAGCTTTACTCCGGCCAGACCCACCGAACCCGCAATCAACAACAGTACGACCACCAGCATCAGGTAACGCGCCCCCCTCCCCTTGTCCCCGTTCAGGAACGGGTTAAGCATGCGCTGAAAAAACCGCAGCAGCGTGCCATCAGCGTCCGTAGTGGAGTGTCCGCCATGCTGCTCAGCGGGTAACAGCTTCAGCGCCATCCACGGCGTCACGACCAGTGCCACCGCCAGCGAGATCAGCATACCCATACTGGCATTGATCGGGATCGGACTCATGTAGGGTCCCATCAGTCCCGTTACAAACGCCATGGGCAACAAGGCCGCAATCACCGTAAAAGTCGCGAGTATGGTGGGTCCGCCAACTTCATCAACCGCTATGGGAATCGCCTGCACAAGGTTGGTGTTCCCCATCTGCATATGACGATGAATATTTTCAACCACCACCACGGCATCGTCTACCAGTATGCCGATGGAAAATATCAGCGCGAACAGCGACACCCGGTTGAGGGTAAAACCCCAGGCCCAGGAAGCGAACAGGGTAATCGCCAGCGTTATGACAACTGCGGCTCCGACAATAATCGCCTCACGCCAGCCGAGACTCACTATCACCAGCAACACCACGGCAGACGTCGCGAACACCAGCTTTTTAATGAGTGTGCGGGCCTTTTGATCGGCGGTCACACCATAGTTGCGCGTCACCGTGGTATTGATGCCGTGCGGGATAAATATCCCCTTCAGGTCCTGCAGGCGTGCAACCACCTGGTCGGCAATCTGTACCGCATTGGTACCCGGTTGTTTGGCAATGGCGAGTGTGACGGCCGGGTGTTCGCCCGCCGCTGTTGCCGGTGTCTCAGCGGCCGGTCCCGAGCCATACCAGACGTATTGCTCGGGCTGGTCCGGACCCTGGCGAATGTCAGCCACATCACGCAGATACACCGGGTTGCCATTATGCAGGCCCACCACAAGGCCGGAGATCTCCGCTGCATGCCGAAACAGCGTCCCCGCCTTGACCTGGATCTCCCGGTTGTCTGCCACCAGCTGACCGGCTTCGCTGGACTGGTTGGTCTGTTTAAGCGCAGCACGCAGATCGGTCAACGATAAACCGTATCCCGCCAGCCGCTGGGGATCGAACAGGATATGTACGACGGGTTCCGGCCCGCCAATGGTATAGATGTCACGCGTGCCGGCAACCCGCTTCAGTTCTGCTTCCAGAGCATGCGCCACACTCCTGAGTTCGGCCGCACCGCGTTGCGGATCCTCTGTCCACAGCGTCACCGCAACAATGGGGACATCATCGATACCCTTGGGCTTGACCAACGGTTGCCCGACCCCTGTTCCCTGCGGTAGCCAGTCCTGGTTGGAATACAGCCGGTTATATAACCGGACAATGGCGTCAGTACGCGCCTCCCCGACCTCGAATTCCACTGTCAGTATGCTCAGCCCCGGGCGGGATATCGAATAGATATGTTTTATGCCCTCGATTTCCGAAAGCACCTGCTCAGCCGAGGTGGTGACCAGCTGCTCCACCTCGCGCGCCGATGCACCCGGAAACGGGATAAACACATTGGCAAAGGTAACGTCGATCTGCGGCTCTTCTTCGCGCGGCGTAACCAGTATCGCAAACACACCCAGTAACAAGCCCAGCATCGCCAGTAACGGCGTAATTTCGGTTTGCAGGAACTTTTTGGCGACCGAGCCGGAAAAGCCCGGCGTTTCACTCATGACTACTACCTTGCTGCTTCAGAGCGATACCCGCAGCCACTGGATCCAGCGCGACCCGTTCACCGGCCTGTAAACCAGCCAGCACCTCGGTCAGATCACCCGGCACATCACGCCCGGTCCGCAACTGGCGGAACTGCAGTTTGTGGCTGTCATCCACCACGTAGATCCCGGTAACTTCACTGCGGCGCACAATCGCCTGAGTGGGAACCACCAGACGCTGTTTTTCGCCGACTGTAAACGCGGCTTTGACCAGCATGCCGGGGAACAGCCCGTGCTGGCCCTGCGGCAGCTGGACTCGCACGGTGAACGAATGACTGTCCGGGTCAGCATAGGGGAACAGGGTGATGTCGTCACTTTCGAGCCATTGATCACTATCGGGCAGCTGCACCCTGCTGCGCCGGGTTGCGCGGATGCGCTGTGCATAGTGCGCGGGCACCTGGACCTGGACACGAAGCTTTTCCAGCGACAGGCCGGTTCCCAGCTGCGTACCGATCTGCACCTGTTCACCGACTTCAACAAAACGTTCCACCATGACGCCCTCGAACGGGGCGTGAACGACGGTGTACTCCCACTGTTCACGTGCTTCTTTTGCGGCAGCCTGTGCCAATTCCAGCTGGGCACGCGTTGACTTGAGATTCGCGTCGGATTTATCCAGCTGTGACTTGCTGACCGCATTTTCCTTTATGAGACGCTTGTTGCGCTGATGACTTGATTCCGCTTCGGCAAGCACAGCCCGTGCCTGTGCTTCACTGGCTATGGCTTTATCCAGCCTGGCCTTCTGTTTGGTGTCGTCAATGCGCAGCACGACCGCGTCCTTCGGCACATAGTCGTTTACATCAAACGGGAGTTCAATAATCTCGCCAGAGGTCTGCGCGGACAGCGTAGACCTGTGCACGGCCTCAACAACGCCATCGAAACGCTGTTCATCGGCCAGCACCTGGTAGCGTGCTTGCGTAAACTGAATCTCTGCTATTTCGGCCAGGGTACTTGACGAACCGACCAGGCAAGCGACCAGTACAACAATCTGAAAACGCGACACCGCTTACCTCGTCATTGATAACTGTCAGGCCTCCATTATCACGCTTCCGGTTAAAATCTCAATACTGACGCCCTAACGACAAAAGCCCGCTTTGGGTGCGGGCTCTTGCTGCTATAAGCAGGGAGAATTACCAGCCTCCGTAACCATAGCCGGGATAGCCTCCGTAACCATAGCCGGGATAGCCTCCGTAACCATAGCCGGGATAGCCTCCATAGCCATAGCCTGGATAGCCTCCATAGCCATAACCTGGATAGCCACCCCAGGGACCACCGTAACCATACCCGGGGTAACCGCCCCAGGGACCACCGTAATAATAATCATCATCATCAAACCAGTCCCAGGGCATCCAGCTATTGCCACCCCAGAACGCCTGTGCCGACGACATTGGCAAGACCACTGCCAGAAGCGCCGCAATCGCGATTTTCTTGACGTTCATCTCACAGTCCCTCCGACTCGTACCGAACACACATAAACGCACAGGCTGCAATTCAACCCGCACTATTTCCAATTTAGCGCAAATATTACGGACTGCAATACCCTCGAGCGGAAATTCCAGCATATATTGATCCGGGTCAATCGAATCGATCTCCGGCCCCGTAAGCCGCCACTTGACGTGTATAAGCTGCGTTTTTTCAGCCGCCTGAATGAATAGCGCGCTATACTCGGAGTGCGATGAGAAATGCATCAATAACAGAGACAAACCCGGATATCGTTCAGCAACTGGAGGCCCGTCTCGGACGTTTATACGCACGACAGCGGCTCGGTATCGAGGATGATTTCGAGACACGCATCTTTGGACAGGGTCTCAATTTTTTTCACATCGAAAACTGGTATTCACTGCACTCTGTTATCCGCAACACACTCAAGCTGACGGGCTTGTACTGGCGGGGACGCAAGAACACCAGTCGCATCCAGATACGGCACAACCCTGTCAGCCTGCCGGGACTACCAGCCGAATTTGACGGGTTCACCCTGCTCCACATCAGTGACCTGCATGTGGACATGAACCCCGGCGCCATACACCGGCTTATCGAACTGTTGCGTGAAATAGACTATGACCTGTGCGTCCTGACCGGCGACTACCGCGGCAAGACCTTCGGTCCGATTGAAGAGACCCTTGAAGGCATGGCGCGGGTACGCACTCACCTGAAGGAACCGGTTTACGGCGTACTGGGGAATCACGACACCATACGCATGGTGCCGGGGCTGGAAAGTATGGGTATACGCATGCTGCTCAACGAGTCTGAGGTCATTCAATATAACAACGCTCGCATCAACCTTGTCGGTATCGATGATGCACATTATTTTCGTGTCGACAACATTGAGAAAGCCGCCTCCGGCATAACACACGACGAGTTCACTATCCTGTTGTCACACACGCCGGAAATCTATCGCCAGGCTACACACGCCGATTGCGACCTGCTACTGGCCGGTCACACCCATGGCGGACAGATTTGCCTGCCCGGCGGGATCCCGATCACCCTCGACTCGGTCCTGCCAAGGTATATGGGCTCCGGCGCCTGGAAATACCACACCATGCACGGCTACACCTCAGCCGGCGTGGGATCGTCCGTGGTCGCAGTACGCTATAACTGCCCGCCTGAAATCACCTTGCACCACCTTCACCCGGCGTAACCGGACTAAGGCTGAAGCAACTCCTGCTGGACTTAAGCCGTTCAGATAGTCAGCAAGAATGACTCCAAAGGGTCGCAGTACGCGTACAGCGAAATTTTCATCCGGGAACAGCCTGTTAGCCCGTAGTCGGCCAGAACGCGTCGCTGCGCTCCTCGCAATGACGCGGAAAGACCGCCTTGGGTCAGAAGTACGCGTGCAGTGTTAATTTGCAGCTAAATATGACCCACCGTTTGCAGCAAGAAATGCCCCGCCGAGACCGTCGCAAGTATTTGGATTAAAATAACTGTTATCGGCAGGTGTGGGTCAGAGCAGAATGCAAATATCTGGCCTTGCCGGATCAAACTTCGGTGTAAATCAACAGTGCTCGGGGAACCTCTGATTAATTTCTTTACCGTCATCCCGGCATGCGCCGGCATGACGACACATCAGAGGTTCCCTAGTTTCAGGATTTGCGCTTCTTGCCCTTTAACCTTTTTTCGATCTGCTCACATATCGTCCTGAGCACCTTTACGCGGGCGTAATACTTGTCGTTGGACTCGACCAGCGTCCACGGCGCATCGCTGGTACTGGTGTTGTCAATCATGTCACAAACAGCATCCGCGTAATCGTCCCATTTTTCACGATTGCGCCAGTCTTCATCGGTAATCTTGTAACGTTTGTAGCCCGTTTCCTCGCGCGCCTTGAAGCGCGCCATCTGTTCGTCCT
>Ga0316193_10000620_pt1 | contig 22593 bp, 35 predicted proteins | sample MerIslsedime2_MG_FD_207735 | JGI IMG/M metagenome (GOLD analysis project Ga0316193, IMG submission 207735) | Coastal sediment microbial communities from Maine, United States - Merrow Island sediment 2 | ecosystem: Environmental > Aquatic > Marine > Coastal > Sediment | place: USA: Maine... | reverse complement strand
GAGTACGAGGAACGCAACAGGATACGCATAAGTCGGGAGCATCAAGTTCGTTGGGAGCGCGAACGCGCCTTTGAGCGGAAGGTGAAGCAGGACGAGGAGCTCGAGAGACAACGGCAACGCCGCCTCGCGCAAATGGAAATGGGTAAACAGCAAGCTCTAAGGGCGCAGGAGCTCCACGAGTTAGCGAACAGCATACGGTTGGGCGAAATCACCCACGACCCCGCGAAGTTCGAGCGATGGTTGATCCGCAAAGGAATCATCACAAAAGAGGAATCGGTTACCGGCATCAAAGACGGGACCATCACGACCACAAAAGGAGCGTCCGAATGACCGGAGGAGCAGTAGTACCCCACGAGAAGAAGCAATCACTCGCGGAGATTGTGAACGCTGGCGTAGGCGTGACCTACGAGGCCGCCTATATCTCGGCCATGCGAGCGCAGTTGCCGGACGGGTTCCGCGACGATCCCGTGAACGTCATCGCGCTCGGTATCCGGGCCAAGATGTCGGGGCTCAACCCATTCACCCAGATCCACGCATGGAAGGGCGACGGCGGCCGGTTGACGTTCCAGATCGACTACAAGGGGTTCATCGACATCGCGGCCAGGGATCCCCGTGTCGAATCGCTCGAGTTCCAGCATGTCTACGAAGGCGAGGACTTCCAGTGGACGAAGCGGGCCGATGGGAAGGTCATGGTTCAGCATACAGGCGGGCTCAAGGCTGGTCGGTGTCTGGGTGCCTACTGCGTAGCCCACATGACCGGCGACATGGCCGACCACATGGAGATGCGCTTGATGGAGGATTTCAAGCACCTGTTCAACAAGCAAAACTGGCGGAACAACCCGTCCGAGATGGTGATGGCCCGCGTGTTGAGCTCTACTATCCGTGTCGTGTGCCCGGAGAGCACGCAGGGGCTCTACTCTGAGGCCGACTGGGGCTCGGAGGCGTGGGACCCCGGCGCTGTCGCTTCCGGTGCGGCCCAGGCCGCCACAGCCGCCGCCCAGGAGGAGCTCGCCGCCAAGCTCGCGCCAGGTACGGTCATCGAGGTGGACGGGCCCGCCGTGGACCCTACGGTGGAGCAGTTGCAGAAGGCCCTCGAAAAGCAGGAGAGCCAATCATCGGAGCCGGCGGACCCGGAAGCTGGATCCCCAAATGGGTCTACGAGCGCATCGGCAGAGGACTCCTTTGAGGAGAAGCGGTTTCATTGTGGCTACTGCATCACCGACTACAAGAACCAGCGGTCGCTCGCCGGCCACGGTAGGGCCCACAAGGAGGAGAAGAAGGCGGAAGCCATGCTCCCCGAGGGGTGCGTCATCATGCGCGACGGCGAGCTGTTCGTCGGCTACGATGCGGACGGTGTGATCCAGCATACGGCCCTGACCTGGCTGGGTGTGTTCGGGCAGATGCCGCTTGCCCCGGAGCCGGAGTCGGTGCTCACACTCCCCGAGGGCTACGAGATCCAGCAGGAGGGCGAGTTGTTCGTCCCGTTCGTGTGGGTAGAGCCGGGTGAACCTGCCGGCCCGACCATACCCGGTCACTTCTTCACCTGGGACGATGCGTGCCTGGCGGCGATCAACTATGCGGACGCGGCGGCGGGGCTCGAGGAGGCCAAGAAGCAGGACCTCGACAAGCCGGACCCTACGTCATCGGAATCGGAGTCGCTCCCATCGACGGAGGAGCCGTCATCCTCTACGACTACCGCTTTCGAGGTGCCGAAGCTGGCGGAGATATACCGCCAGGTGGCGGACAAGGGGTTCAAGACCACGATGGTCATCACGACCCTCAATAGCATCGAGTATGCCGACACGTTCGAGCCCTACAGGAAGGAAGGGGAGGCGCAGATCCAGCCGCTCTCGCTTGACGAGGACGGCCGGCGTGAGCTCGTTGATGTCCTGCGGCTCCGACAGATCATCGACTAACAGTGGCCCGCACGGTCGCTGTATCGGCCGAGCTCCTTGACCCGGCCCACCCGTTACATCCCGCCTCGACGGGTGAGGCCGCGTGCAAGGCGTTCGCATGGATCGACCTCATCGGGAGGGCCCGTCCGTTTGACGGTAGCTCGCTCGAGCGGGGTCAGCTTCGAGCGTCCGTTCGGTTCCTGTCGGCCCGTTGGAATTGGAGCGATAAGAAGGTCTACACGTTCCTCACGAGACTCGAGGCCGAAGGGCGGGTCACTTGGTCCCGACCGCCGCCGGGGAAACGCGACCCAGGCGTGCTAACTATATGTAAGTATGAGGAATACCAGCACTTCGAAGCAACGGGAGGAAACGCGAACGTGCCCGTTCAATTAAGGAAACGCGAAAGTTCTGTTCCTGCAACGGTTTCCCCCGCTAGGTCGAACGGGCAGGAAACAAAGGGTGTTACTACTCCTACAGTTACAGGTACTCAAGAAGAACCTAACGGTCCTTCTTTCGCACCTTCCACTGTAGTCGTAGGCGAAATACTACAAAACGATGGACAGATTTCGTTTGTTGAGCCCGTTCAGATTCAGTACACGCCACACGAGATTGCGTCCATGATGGTCGGTCGGTGGATTGCCCAGGTCTGCTCCGCCCGCCCGCCTCAGTCGCAGATCAAGAAGCAGTTTCGGATTGCGGTGCTCATGGCGAACGAGAACGAGCCGCAGGAGATCGTGCGTGCCTGGGATGGCATGGCCCACACCTACCCGTACAGCAAGGGCGAGCTCTGGGACATGTTCGATCTCCGCAAGCACTTCGGCAAAGCATACCAGAACGCCGGCACCGAGCTCAATGAGGATGTTCGGTGGGAAGCGTTCTTCGACAAGGAGGATTGACATGAGCATGGAAGGACGGATGGACTCGTGACCCTCTCGAAGGCGCTCAAGGCCCGGATGTGTGGTGGGTGTCAGACTCGCGTGGTGACTCGAGCCGAGTTTCTGGATTGGGTCCGCCAGGCGGAGGAGCTCGAGCAGAAGTACGAGGAGCTCCACGAGGAATACAGCCGGCTCGCGGCCCGCAAGTCGGAGGCCGAGAGGATGGGCGAAACGTGGCTACGCCAGCGCGAGGGGGAGGTCTAATGCTCTCCATGCCAGCGTTTGCTCTGGGTATCCAGCGCATCGAGCTCCGCTTCGACAAGAAGCTCAAGAGCGCCGCCCTGGACGAGTATTACGAGTTTCTCAAACTGAAACTCACCGACGAACAGTTCACCGCCGCGAGTAAGGTGCTGTTCGCTGAGTCCACACGGTATCCACGACCGGCCGATTTCCTCGAGTCTGCGCCTCCTGCCACACCGATCCATCGCGGCGAGCGAGCGGCGAACCCTGACGAGCCCGTGCGAATCGAGGTCAAGGAGGGCTCGACGGCACACAAGCATTGGCTCCGCATCTTCGCGGAACGGCAACGGGACGGTGTTGAGGTCCCAACCGAGAGCCGTGACGGTTATCCGGCCCCGGTGGTGGTGGTGCTGGCACCGGACGAATGGGAGGCGCAGATGTCCAGGCAGAAGATGGGGGTGACATGAGCGACCTAATGGACGTCATCGACACGATTGCTCTGGGGTTTGCGGACTACGCTTGGGCTACCGAGATCGGTGTCCGTCGCCGTAAGGAAGGCGGCCAGAAGGACAACTGGCCGCAGGATTCGATGGACAAGGCGTACAAGAACGACATTCTGGGTGCCGCTGGTGAGCTCGTGGTGGCGAACCTGCTCGGTGTGCCCTGGGAGGCGAGCGTCAATCGGTTCCGTAAGGACGGCGATGTGTGTGGCCTCGAGGTCCGTGCCTCGAATTGGGTCACGAGGGGCAAGGGGCTCAAGATCAAGCCCTGGGAGAGCGAGAAGAAGCCGGAGATGGGGGTCGTGTGGGTTGTGGCGGTCCCGGATAGAGCTCAACAGTTCCTCGTGGTCGGCTGGTGCCTGGCGGAAGCCGGTCCCGTGGTCGGTCAGTGGTACGACCCGAGCCACGGCCGAAGCCCGAAAACGGCTCCTGGCTGGTTCGTACCTCACGAGTTCCTATCCAGAGAGCTCGTGCCGCTCTTGGACATGGCAATCGCTTGGATGGAGGCGCACCCGTGAGTGAGAAGGGGCTCGAGCGGTCGATCATCAACCTCTGCAAGCTGTACTCGTGTGAGGTAGATGAGTTCAGTCAGCGCCGGCCAGGGCGGTGCCCGAAGTGTCACAAGCGCATCTATGCCGGCACCCAACAGACGCTCGGGATCCCCGATCTCCGGGTGGTGTGGGCCGACGTCGTGGTGTGGCTCGAGGTGAAGTGGGAGAAGAACAAGCCCTCGACCGATCAAGTGGATTGGATGAACCGTGAGATCGCATCCGGTCGCTATGCGTGTCCCGTCTGGACGATTGACGATGCGATCTATGCGTTAGCCAGGGCGGGCGTCCCGATGCACCCGTCCGGCGAGCTCGTGGTGAGTCCGAGGTGTCAGCAGTTCGTGGATCGGTGGGTGTTCCCCCTGGGAGAGAGCTCCTCCGCCGACGACCTGGCGGAGGAGCTGGGGATCTAGGGCTTCTTGTAGCGTGGCTGTCCGTCGAGGCCCCGTACAGCTTGGATCTCCCGTGCGATACCGCGTCGCACGAGTTCGCTGGTCGTCACCCGTTCGTCCTCCTCGACGGTACGGACGGCGGCGAGCCGCTTGATTGTCGCCCAGTCTTGAGGGCCCACCCAGACGGTCACTCGTCGCAGTTTCATTGGTTCCCCCACGCCCAGTCTTGGTAGTCCTCGTCAGCCTTGAGGATCTCCTCTATGCTCTCGCCTGTCTCCTCTCCCCACTGGCTCCGCGGTGCGAGCTGGTATCCGTTCATGCCGTAGTCGCGTCCGCACTCACAGGTATTCGTGAACCCGGAGCATAGGACCCACCGTCCGCACGGGCATTTCACCTGGAACCGCTCGACCAGGCGGCCGTCCTCACGGTGAAACCCGACGCGGTGGCGCGTCAGAGTAGGCCAGGTATCCCGGTGCTCCACGACGAAGTATCGCTCAAGATGGTTGTCGTACACGAGCACATATCCCCACCGGATCGCGGCGAAGGCCGCCTCGTCGTCGTCCTCGAAGAAGCCGCACTCGTCGTTCTTCTGGATGTGGCCGAGCGAGTAGCCATCCTCCATGTGCTCTCCGACGTTGAATACGTCGAACCCCCGGCAACCGGGGGTCCCGCACGAGCAGTTAGCCAACGTGTTGTCGTTGTTCCATGTCAGTCCCATCGGGCCTCTCCTTTCAAGAGCACCGCGTTGCCCACGAGGTTGCGTCCCGCCAGCGCGGACGCGATGGGGTTGTGCGGCAGGTTGTGGATACGGCCTTCCTCGTTCACGAGCATTTGGTCGCCGTTGGCCAGCGTCAGCATTTCGACCCAGCCACCGACGATGCCCTGCGCTGTCTCGAGGCTCGGCCTGTCCTCGAGTTCCACGAGCACGACGAATCGCGTCGGGATCAGCCCTCCGTTGCCCTCGGTCATTTGTTCACCAGCCTTATGTGTGATTGCGCTCGTTCGAGCGTGGGGTGATCCTCGGTCCAGTGGTCGAGCCCTTCGGCGTCCGTGTAGTAGACACCCCAATCGTCGGGTGTCTCGCTGGGCCAGCTCTCACGGTCGTCCAGGCGAAAGGACTCGGTGTAGCGGTCCTCGATGGGTAGGTCGTCGCCCTCGTGCTTCCAGACGGCGCGTATGTAGTATCCGTTCGGTCGCGGCTTCATCCTAATCCCTCCACACTGAGCCATGAGAGCTTCGCGGTCTTGACCTCAAGCGGTGCGATGAGTGCTATCGCTTCTTCGATCATGTCGGCCATCTCTCGTGCGTCTTTCAGCCCCGGTTGAGCCGCGCACTCGTACAGCTCGTCAATGAGGTCGGCGGGGTTCTCGCTGTTGGCCACGGCACGCCACTGGTCGGCGCGTACCTGCGCGAACGTGATAACGATGCGTAGTGCGTCCGCGTGGGTCATTCGTCCTCTCCCCGGATGAAGGCGAGCATTTCACGAAGGCGCGTCCCGTCAACGTAGTCGAGGTGGTTCCACTTGTTGAACCGGCTGGTCGCGTGATCCTCGACTATGATCGAGCAGTAGGTGTCTTGAAAGTCGTATTTCACGAGCACGACCGTATCCAGCGCGTCGTTCATGCCGAAGATGTGCCCGGTGTTGGCCCACTTCCCACGGCGAACGGGCGCGAGGTCACGGTGATCGAGGGCTTGTTCAATCTTCTCGGTGAGCAGGTCTTGCATCTGTCTCATGTCAGCTCCTTTCCGCATTGTTCGCAGAACCGGGCCGCCTTGCGTGTCCCTGCTCCGCACTCGGCGCACGTTCGGGTCGCCCTGGCCCTCGCTTCTTCCTGCGCCACGAGCTTGTCAGCCCAGCGGTTCGTGCTCCGTTCGTGGCTCTTGACCATCCGCTTATTGAACTTGGCCTGCCTCGCTATGAACCCTCGGTCATTTGCCATAGTGGTTGGGCCTCCTTTCCTCTGGGATCTGCACGAGCTCGTTCGTGTTCTCCACGATCAGCAGGTCAGCCAGCGCGTGTTCGCTCTCGCACTCCCGACAGACGTAGGCCAGCACGGTGCCGTTGGCGTCGGTGATGTCCTCGGTGGACTCGTAGACGTAATCGTAGCACGGCCCGTAGTCGATCTCGTACATCGGCCGCCCCGCTTCGTCCGGCAGGCGTTCGAGAAACGTCACCTCTTGGCGAAAGTAGGTCATCTCTTGCATCCAGATGCGCGTGCTCCCGCAATCCCGGCAGTATGCCGTCAGCGGTTCGGGTTCCGGCGTCGCGTCGTGCCTCTGGTGTTCCTGCGGTGTGCTCATGGTGCCTCCCGGTTCAACATGAGTAGAGAAAGCCGGCCAGGGCGATAAGGGCGCCGGCCGCCACGTACAGGATCACGCAACCCACCCAGAGGTCGTCCGATTCGGTCGGGCTCTTGGTCGTGTTGTTGTCGTCGGTCAGGATCTCGCATGGCCCGCCGCACCTCGGGCACAGCTCCCGCACCAGTTGGTGCGAGAGCCATCCCCTACCGCATACCGTGCATCCGTAGTCGAGGAACCGCATCACAGGCCCCACGGGGCCAGCTCGTAACGGCTTTTGTCCCGCTGGGCCCCGTTCGACAGGTAGACAGACTGAAACGCCTTCACCGCCGCGTGATCCTTGACCCGCTCAAGGATGCGGTAGGCCGGATCGTCGGGCCATTCGGCAAACTCACAACACTGGTAGTCGATACAGCCGCATAGCTTATAGATGTTGATGTGCCTCTGCGGTGGCGTCCACTCGTACTTGCCGGGGTGTATCCGGTGGAGCTGTAGCCGTGCGGCTTGGCAACAAAGCGCGGTGTAGTCGAGGTCATCGGCCACGGTGTCCGTCCAGGCGGCCGCGCCTTGTTCTGCCGTGTCCGGGTAGCGTACCGCGAGACTCCGCACGTTGGCGGCGGCCAGTAGAGTGCAGATAGCTTGCCGGCCTTGCTCGGTTGTGGCGTCGATGGGATCACCATCGGGCCAACCTCCCGCCTTGCGACGGTGGTATATCTTCAACCGCTCATCCGCGGCGTACCTGGCCACGGCCCCGATAGTCGATGCGGATACAAGAAAGGCGCTCATCGTGTACGCTCCAGGTCAAAAGTTGCGGCGGCCCCGCCACCGAACGCGGCAACGTCGCCCACATACATCTCAAGGATGGCGCGGACCTCCGTGCTCGATAGGTCGTTGACTTCCATGAACGAGAAAACGTCTACCGGCACACCGTCCAGCTCGTATACCTTCGGCGCGGCGCGGTTCATGGTGCCTCCTCGTCTGCTGGTGTCGCCGCCCAACATGGCACGGCGTGGTATTCGAGCGTGGCCCCGTCCGGCCGTGGTTCGTTCAGCGTGCGAACGTACCAGACGGGCAGGTTGCGGTGTGCCTGCAGGTACACGAAGCACGGCACTCCTTCACGGTCTGCCCGGTCCTGCGCTTGTCTGATTGCGGCGTTCCTCACTGTTGTCCTCCCGGTGGTTGTGGTGGGTGGCCGGGATCTGAGGTGCGCCCCACCTCTGCGGCGATCCCGGCCGGACCTGCGGACCTTAGACCACATCAACATCAACCGAACGGCAACCCGGACAGCGGATCTCGGAAAGCATGAGGTGACGGGCCGACCTCGTGAACCTGCGGTGACATTCGCCGCACTCAAGGTGCGCGATCTGCCGGCGGACGATGCGAGGTGCCAGCTTCGCCTCGTCCAGTGGTGCCGCCAGCGGTGGCCCGTAGTAGTCGGGACCTCTGCCGGCTTCGTGTTGCTGGGCTTCGAAGTGCTCGGTGGAATACTGCGGGCGTGACATGGTTTCAGCTCCCGGTCTGAAGTGGTGTCAGTCCATGCTCTATCTTCAATGTATGTCGTCGGCATACATTGTCAACCCTTGAGGGGGTAGGGGGTGCGCTGTTGTGATGTGATGGTGCTTGCATAGCTGGCGCACCTGGCTAGGTTGGGGCCATACCCTAGCACCGATCGGGGGACCTCTGGCGGACCGTCTGACGTTGACACCTGGGGAGGAATCCTTTGCGCTGGCTTATGTGGCCGGCGCCGATGGGATGCAGGGCAACGGGACCCTCTGCTACCTGCACGCCTTCCCCAGTTGCTCGTCTAAGCCGGTGGCCGGTGCGTGCGCTAGTCGTTTGCTAAAGCGGGACCGAGTACAGGCGCGTATTCACGAGCTGAGGAATGAGGCGGCGGCCGGAGTGCGTGACCTGCTCCGTGATTGGTGGGAGCTGGCACCGGGAGCCCAAGCAACTCTCGAGCTGGCGGCGGCGGGTGGCTTGCCGGCTGGTTGGTCGGATGAGCGGATCCGGTCAGCGGTGAAGTCAGCCCAGTACATCATAGACAGGTGCGAGGGTAGGCCGGAGCTCCGCGGGTCCATACAGCACACCGGGGGCTTCGCGGTGTTCGTCGCAGGTCCCGACGAGCTGAGGGGCCAGGTCAATCCTACCGGCCAGCACGACGCCGCACCTGGACAAGCAATAGATACTGCACAACCGCTACAGCTCACGACGCCGGCCAGAACGGGGCGACCTTGACCACGGCGCAGGCAGGCACGGCTCGCACGACACGCACCCCCAGAGGCGGCCCCGGATTCGCGGCCGGGAGGGGACCCACCCTATGGGACCCACGTTCGCTTTTCCGCAGATTCTTCTTAGCCGTTCAGATTTTCATATTCGTAGCGGGCCAATGGCTCGTGTGGTTTTAGGGGGAAAGGAGCGTCCCATGAGCGACCAGGGAGATCGGTGGATCGCGTGGTACAGGTTACTCCAGCGGGTGAAGCCCAGCACAGACGAGGCGTTCTGGGCGGTGAGGTTCGTATACGACGGTTGCTATTTCGTGGACATCATCCGTGGGCTCACGCGGTCGTTCACGGAGTCAATCGCCACTTCGACGCGCAGTCCCGATTTCCCGTTGGAGTGGGCGACGGCGTTGAGGAAGGTGGCCGACGAGGTAGAGTCGTACCACTACCAGATACTCGCTCACCCAGACTACCAGGAGGTGAAACGTGTGTTGGTAGACGGCGAGCCGGTGGTAGACACGGTAGCGGGGATCGAGGCGGCGGTACGGGATCATGGCCCGGAAGGAGCGGCAGGATGATTGACCACCTGGCACGAGTCGAGGCGGCGGTGAATCGGCTATCGGGCCGCGAGGTAACGGCCGACGACCTACTGGCCTGTATCTGGGACGAGAAGGAACGAACCGGCGCGACCTCGTTGGACGAGGTGCAGGGGCTCGTGAACCAGCGAACGGCCGAGTACCTGGACCGGATCGGCCGCGTAACGAACCTGCCGGGTCCTATGTTCGCCGTTCGTGGACACGCGAAGGAAACGCGAAAGTAGGTGGTAATGGGTAACATGGAGCACATCGGGGATATACTTCGGGGCATGTCGGGCGAGCTCAAGGAAGCTGGCGTCGAAGCCGTAGTCATGCGCGAGGTAACGGAAAGCGGACCTGGCGAACCTCATACCATCGATTTCTCCAAGCCCGTTAAGTTTGCTGACGAGTGCGTAGCTTGCGAGCTCTGCGGCGAGCCCTGGTGCCTGGAGTGCAACGACCACTACGCGGATTGCTCGTGTCCAGGTCCACATTCTGAACGGGAGGAATAATGCCGCAGGAGAAGAAGAAGGCAAAGGGCCGGGTGGTTATGAAGAAGAAGAAGCGGAAGGGCACCAAGCGTGACTACGCCGAGGGCCTGGCGGAAACGAAGGCGATCCGCCGGCAGAAGCTCGAGGACGCGATCAAGTCCTTGAAGAACCAGAAGAAGGCCCGGAAGATGCCTGGCGAGGGTTCGGGCAAGACGGGCCCGAGCGGGTCCAAGCCGGTCTACAAGCCGCTACCGCCGACCCGTAGAACCGAGTAACCGATGGCCGTTCTCGAGCCGGTCGTCGTACTCCAGAAGCCGGACGGTAGCCAACGGCAGATGATCTACGGGCTCCAGCCGAAGCAGATGGAGGCGTTCAATCACACCCCGCTGGCGAAGGGGCCGGACGAACCATACTGCCGTCACATCGGGTACGGTGGAGCGGCTGGCGGCGGTAAGTCGCATCTCGCTCGTGCCGTCGGTGTGGCGGCATGTATGAGGTGGCCTGGCTGTACCGGGATCATCTTCCGGTCAACGAAGGCCGAGGTGAAGTCGAACCACCTCGTCAAGTTCAAGTTCGAGGTGCCCGACAGGTGGCCCGACCGTAAGACCGGCGACCAGGTGTACTCCTACAACGGGGAGGACATGTGCGCCGAGTTCTTCAACAGGTCCCGTCTGTACTTCGGGTTCCTCAAGGACCAGGACGACCTCAAGCGATACCAGGGCGTCGAGTTCGACTTTATGATCTTCGAGGAATCGACCCACTACACCTGGGACCTCGTGCGCTGGCTCACAGGCAACCGACTCCGTGCCACTGTAGACGGATCTCGCCCGTTCGTGCTCTACCCCTCGAACCCCGGCAACGTCGGCCACCACTGGTACAAGCGACTGTTCATCACTCGCCGGTACTACACGAAGTACCGTGAGAGCCCGGATATGTACGCCTTCGTCCAGGCGAAGGTGCCCGACAATCACGTTCTCATGGAACGCGACCCGGAGTATGTGAACGAGCTCTCGACCCTGCCGGAACCGTTCCGGTCCTGGCTACGCGACGGCGATTGGAACGCAGGGCTCGGGCTGGCACTCACCATGATGGACCCCGACATCCACTTGATCCCAGGGTTCAAGATCCCGGAGAATTGGAAGATTTACGGCTCGTTCGATTGGGGCTACGCGCACCCCTATTCGTGGGGTGTCTATGCGGTCAACGAGGACGGCCGACACTTCAAGCTGGACACCGTGACCTACAGCCACCAGCGACCACCGGAGATCGCTCAGATGGTCAAGGCTCGGCTTGAGGCGATGGACATTGATTGGCGCAGGATGCGGCATGTGTACGCCGGCCACGATTGCTGGCACGACCACAAGTCACGGCAGGAGAACATGCCTACCCTGGCCGAGGAGTTCCTGCGCGAGGGGTTCGTGTTCATCCAGGCGAACATCAGCCGGATCGCAGGGCTCAACAACATGCGCCGGTTCTTCTCGTTCGATAACGAGGACGAGGCCCCCTGGCTCGTCATGTTCGACACCGAAGGCAACCGGAAGTGTTTTGAACAGCTCGAGGCCATGCCGTCAGACCCCGACAACCCCGAGGACTCGCTCAAGCTGGACGCCGACGAGTTCGGTAACGGCGGGGACGACATGTACGACGAAACGCGGTACGCGGTAGCCAGCCGCCAGGTCCCGGCCGGCAACCGTACCCTGGATCACGATACCGGAGCGTGGAGCCAGGAAGCCCTCGAGGTCGAGTACGAGAAAGGCCGGAAGTCGAAGCTCCCGGCCGCCTTCTCCAACGACGTCCTTCACCCGGAGTTCGGAGCACAAGTATGAACCGCGAACAGCGACGCAGGACCGGCAAGGCAGACCGCGGCGAATCACTCTACGAGTACCTCAAGCACCCGTCGCTCGTCGTCAAGCGCGGTGAGCTCGTGGGCATCGTGGACAAGTTGATCCGCTTGCACGCATACAGCCGGAAGCGGAACCGCTGGTACAATCGAGCGAGGAGGTGGCTGAATGGTCCCGATGCAAGTGGAAATAGGCATGATGGTGATGCTGATTCTGACCCCACTGATCGTCGGTCTGGGGCTGGGATGGTTCCTGGGCCTCAGCTTTTCGAGAGCGAGAACACAGACGGAGCTCCTTGAAACGTACAAGCACCTCGTTCAGTACGGTCAGCCGCAAAAGCCGGTGGCCGTAGTCAAGGAGGACCCGGCTACGGTGGACGAGCTCGCGACCCTCAGAATCTCGGAAACGGCACGCGACAACCTCACGGAGTACCTGGCCCGCGAGACAGGTTCGAGCACCGAACGGGCCCGCGAGGAAGCCGAAAAACTGATCGCCCACTACGAGACTTGGGGCCAGCCGCCTGTCCAGTAATCGGTCATGTTGATCGCTGTTAGGGACTTGCGCGGTCAAACGGACGATTGTAAGGAGATCATAGTGCCATTATTCAGATTCAGATTCAGATTGAAAGGAACGGCACCATGAGCGATTCTGGTCGTACCTGGCTAAACCTCCTGCTGACGACTACTGCCGCCGCAATCGAGCACAAGCTGTATAACAGCCTCGGGGCAGACACCGGGAAGCTCGTTTCGCGGATCCACATTGGTCACCTCACCGACGTCTGCATCCACATCTACGGCACCTCAAGCGACACGATCAAGGTGTGGGGCACGAACGAAACCAACCCCGCCGACATCACCAACGCGATCCAGCTTGGCGTTGACATCGTGGCAGACGGCATCGTGGTCGTTGAGGATGGCCCCCTGTTCATCTTCATCGAGTTCGATACGGACGGTGGCGGCGACCCCTACGCAATCGTCACAGGCAGGCACCGGGCCGGCTAATGACCCTACTGAGCGCACCCCGGCTGGATGTACCCCTGGTGACGGCCGAAGCCGATTTACTGGCCGCGCCCGGATTCGTAGATCGTGACGCGGTGGGCGGCGGCGGGTCCGGGACCCTGGTGTTCTCTGACCGCTTCGACGAGGCGTCCACCACCTACCTCGAGAACCACACCCCCAATGTCGGTACGGCCTGGTACTGGAACAACGACGGCGATTGGTCTAGCGCGAGCGCGTGGAATCTCCAGATCGTCGCCGGCTCGGGCGAGGCGTCCCTGCGGAGCGGCTCCACGAACGCCGGCCACTACATCCCCGAAAGCCAGAGCGCGGACCTCGACATCACGGCCGTCTTTGAGACTGACCACACGGGTACGGGCGAGGCGCTCATCTACTTCCGGTCGCTCCTGGCCGAACGCACGGGCTACTCGTTCGGGCTCCGTTCCGGCGACCGGCTGTCGCTGGATCACTGGACGACCACGACCCCGACCAACCTCTACGAGAGCACCGACCTCAGTACGGGGGTCCCGATCACGGCACGCCTACAGATCATCGGCACCGCGATCAAGCTCTGGCTGACCGACATCGAGGACACGGATACCCCGGTCTACGACGACACGGATTCGACCCACGCAGGGCCCGACTACGTTCACGCCTTCTGTAGTGGGTTCGGTGGTTGTGTCATCCAGGACCTCATTGTTCGGGAGTTGTAATGGCAGAGCCGATCATTCTGAATGAGATGCCGCCGTTCCGCGCCAACCCGTTTGGTGACGGAGAGCGCGACGTTCTCGACGGCAAGCGGATCGCCTTCCTGCACGGACTATGGGGCTCGCAGACCTGGGCGCTCCAGCACCGCGACCGCCAGGTAGAGGAAAACATCCGCATGTTGGCGGGCCAACAGTGGATGATCTTCTCCGACCTACTGCAAAAGTGGGTGGATGTGTCCCGGTTTCTCACGCAGGATGAGCGAAGGTGGCGACAGCGCCCCGTCGTCAACCGACTCCTGTACTGGTACATGCTCACCCACGCACGCATGACGGAGAACCCGCCCGTTGTGACCTTCCAGCCCTCGACAGGCGACCGCATGGACGCGCAGTTGGCCGAGGTCATGGACACCGTATTCAAGAGCTTGTGGGGCGAGATAGGCATGGTCGAGGTCGTAGACCTTCTCATGTCCAATCTCATTCCTGGCGGTGCGTCCTACCTGCGCTCTACGGTGGACCCGGATTCGGGCCCGCTACGCGAATACCGGGGCTCGTTCGACTACGACGGGCAAACCTATGACGATGTGCCGTTCAACGAGTCCGGCGAGCCCCAAGCAACCTTTGACGGTGGGGAGATGAATCCCACCGGGGAGCCCCATAGGTACAATGAGGGGCAAATCCAGGTTACGGTTCACAATCCGCTGGAGGTCCGTGGTGAGTGGAACAACAAGCCCTTCCAGCACAAACGATGGCACATGCTTCGAACCTACCTCACAGTCGAGCAGGTACTCGACCGCTGGGGTATTGAGGTGGCACCGGACACATCGGGAGAGGAAGCTGATGGGGCCGGTGAGCTACAGCGTATCATGTTCGGGGCCGGCTACTTCGGGGCCGCAGGTAACAAGCCGGGTGTCGGTGGTTATGACCACGGTTATTCACGAGAGCTCGTCCGAATAGATGAGTTCTGGCACATGCCGTCACGGATCCTGGACGGCGCGATGCAGGCGGCCCCCGACAAGCCAGGTGGCCGGCTCATGGTCGCCTCTAAAGAGCACATTCTGTACGACGGTCCACGACCCGTACACTTCAAGGGCGCGAGCCCGATCCACCGTTTCGATTTCGTGAACCTCCCCGGCCGACCGCACGGCACCTCACCACAGGAAATGCTCAACCCGATCCAGCGGACGTACAACCGCGGGATCGCTCAGATCCTCGAGCACCGGAACCTCGTGACCAACCCGGCGATGGTCATTGACGAACAGTCCGGCCTCGAGGAGGAGCAGATGACGAACAAGCCGGGTCTGATACTCAAGGTCAATCGCCGGCCGGGAGTACCCGCGATTGAATATGCGGAACCACCGCCACTCCCGACCGATGTTTGGAAGATCCAGGAGATGCTCCAGGACGAGATGGATTTCCTGGGCAATCTCGAGGGGTCCGAAGGCACACCGCCCACTCGTGATGCTAGTGGCGAGCTCGTGAAGGAGCTCCGGTTCAACACAGACAGATTCTTGGGGCCGACACTCCGACGAGCCGCAATCACGATGGGCCGTGTGGTGGAGGATTGGGTCCAGCTCCTACCCGCGATATGGGACGAGGAGAAGATCATCCAGTACGCGGGTGAGGACAGCGTACAGCGTACCGTGACCGTCATGCCCGAGATGTTCGAGACAGGCCATGTGAACGTCGCGGTGGACGTCGAGTCCATGCTCCCGGAAGGGCGCGGCGAGCGACAGAACAGGATCTACCGCATGTATGCGGACGGGCTCCTGGGGATGCCAGGGACACCGGAAGCCAGGAAAGCGTACTTCGACCTTTCCCGTTTCCCGCACATGGCCAGGGCAACGAGGCCCGGTGGTGTCCACAGGAGCACGGCCGAGCAGGAGAACGGGAAGCTGGTACAGGGCGTACCGTCCGACGAGATCCCGATTCTCGAATGGTACGACAACATGGTTCACATCTGGATCCACGAGGAGTTCATGGCCTCGCCAGAGTACCTGCGTCTGCCGATGGAAGTGCAGACGGAGTTCCACCGGCATTGGGTCAAGCACAAGATGGTCGAGCAAGCACAGATCGCGAAGGAGATGATGATGCAAGCCGCGGCCGCAGAAGCCGGAGGCGAGGAAGGTGGCCCACCGAGCGAGAACGGTGGCGGCCCACAAGGACCCACGCCGGAAGGATCACAGAGCCCCATAGGACCAGGATCACGGCAGATGCCGCAGGGCCCGCCAGCGGGCAGGCATTTGCCAGAGTTCGCCAGGTAAAGGAGCGTCCCCAATGGCAGACGGACAGGAAACCGAGATCGTGCAGGCCGAGCCAGGCACTTTGCAGGACGTACTGGATTCGTTGAATCCCCCAGTCGGCGCGGAGTCGGTGAGCGAAGCGGAAGGAGAACCCGAAGCCCCGGAAACACTGGAAGCGGAGCAGAAGGCTCCCGCCGACGAAGGGGAGGAAGTCGAGCAGGAGGATGCCGAGGAAGTGTCGGACGAGCTCGAGGAGGTTGAGGAAGCAGACGAAGAAGTTGACGAGGAAGATGAGGAAGAAGAATCCGAGCAGGAAGGCGAGAGCTTCGAGGTCGCGGTAGGCGAGCTGGAGATTGAGCTCGACAGCGAGGAAGCCGCCGAAGCAATCCGTGAGCTCCAGAAACAGGCCGATGTCGGGACTGAGCTCCTGGCCGCCCGAGAGGACCTGGAGAAGCGCGTTCGGGAGATCAAGCTGGATTCCGACCAGCTTGCGATCATGGAGGACGAGCTCCGTGCCGACCCGGTAGGGTTCCTGGCCGAGAAGATCGGACCACAGCTCCGGGCCGCAGTAGCGGAGGACCTACTCCTGGACGACGAGGTTTGGAAGGCTCTCTCCGACAGGCTGGACGAGTGGCGCATGGACGATGCGCCGAGGTTGGTCGCCGCGGAACGTAGGCGGGCTGACCGTGCCGAGTTCAAGAACCAGATCGCGGATCGCAGGACCCAGGCCCGCGAGGGTCGAGAGAACGCATGGGAGCTCCGCGACACGATCAAGCAGATGGGAGATAAGCTACCCGATCGGACCCGGATGGTGTGGGAACGGGCCGCACTTTCGCGGCTTACAGACCATGTGAAACAGGCCGAACAGTCGGGGAAAACAATAAAGAGGATCGACCCGAAGGACCTAGATCGCGTTCTGGCCGACGAGATCGAGGCGTTCGGGGTAAACGCTGGGGAAGCCCCGGCAGAACCGAGCGGGGAAAAGCCCGCCAAAGACGCTGGCGAGAAGTTTCGGGCCAAGACTCGCAAGCGAAAGAAGATGAGTTCGACGGCACCCGTCGGTGCTGGGGCAGGTCCAGCGCGTAGAGAGCAGTACAAGGATATGAGCCTGGGCGATGCCCTGGACTCACTCTCGCGGTAGACAGGCCGGTAGGCGATAACAACCCACAGGAGAAAGAGATGTTGAGGAAAACCTTTGGACTCCTGCTGGCAATCGCGGCCGTGGCGTTTACGCACGGAATTGCGAGTATGCTGGCGGGAGGAGGCGTGGCCCTGGCGATGGCGTCAGTCGGCACCACAGCCGGCGTTGATTATAACGTCAACGAGGCCATGAAAATCATCTTCGAGGAGCCTCTGACAAACTCCATTGTCGAGGACTCGGAGCTACTCGATTGTTTCGAGCAGGACATGAACGTGTCCGTGTCCGAAACGACGGGCGGCCGGTACATCGAATTGGCGCACTATTTCAGTCTGCCAGCCGGTGTGGGCGCTCGTAAGCTGGAAGGCGACTACATCCCCGTTCCGAACGGCCCGGTCATCAAGAACAGCCAGGTTTGGTTGAAGAAGATCGAGGGTGTGGTGCAGATGACGGGCGACACCATGCGGCGTGTGAAGCGCGGCGAGGGCGCGTTCGTTACCTGGGCACAGCGACACCTTCCCGACCTCAAGACTCGTGTGGATCACGAGCTCGACAGGATGCTCCTCGGTTACGGGGCTGGCGTGCGAGCTCGGGTCGATGACGCGGACCCGGATGCGGGTGCGAAGGTCTACATCGACATCGACGCTTGCATGGGTATCGCGTCACTCGAGGATAGCTGGTTGCAGTTCATGGAGGGTGAGTCGATTGTGTTTGCGGCGGCCGCGGCCGGAACGACTCCTCGTACCACGACAGGGGCCCGGACCATCGTGGACGTCGATCCCGACACGAACCGCATCACGCTGGATGCTGTTGTTGGCACAGACGTTGCCGACGACGACTTCATCTTCGGCGGTGACGACGCGGGTGCCTCGTACCAGGCGTCCGGCGTAGACCGCGAGATCATGGGACTCCTGGGTATGATCGACAACGGCGATGTGCTGGCGTCGTTCCAGGGTCTTGCCCGTGCGGACTACCGGCCCTGGCGTTCCCAGGTGTTCGATGGTTCCGCGGCTCCGTACAGCGGCCAGGTGACGGAGGATCTACTCACGTTCGCGGACGACCAGACGTTCGTGAGAGCGAAGGGCGAGATCGACAAGATCCTCATGTCGCGCTCGGGAGCTCGCAATTTCTGGAGGAACCTCAAGGACGACAAACGGCTCAACGACCCGCGCTCGTACACAGGCGGGAAGGCGGGCCTCACGATGATCTTCGGAGATCGGAACGTCGAGCTCAAGGTCATTCGCAAGATGCCGTCCTCGCTGATCTTCGGTATCCAATCCGATACCTGCAAACAGTGGAGGAACACGGGTTGGGAGTGGGACGACCTCACGGGCTCGATCTGGAACCGCGTCACCGACGCGACGGGCCGGAAAGATTCGTTCTACGCGGTGGGCCACATCGTCATGCAGACGGGCAACATCGCGCCGCATAAGAACTTCAAGATCACTGGCATCGTAGACGATGCGGGTGTCTGAACAGGAGTAGGGCGGGAGTAGCGGAAATCCCCATTGATTGGGGACGCTCGCCGCGAAACCGCCCTACCTCCACAGGAGGTAATGTGCCAGTAGTTGACAGGAGCATCGACCCTGCCTCGGGGGTCGCACGGGAAGTCGTCCTACTGTTCGTAGACGACGTACCGATCTCCCAAACGGGGCAAATCTACGACGCGGCCGTACCCGGCTTCGGGTTCTACGTCGAGAAGATCGAGCACTACGTCGAGGCGCTCACGGCGGCGGTGAGTTTCATCGCCTACATCGGAGCCACGGCCCTCACGGGCGCGGAGACTCCGGTGGTCGAGACAGTCACGGCCGGCACGATCACGGCGACGGTCGCCAACCGTAAGGGCTCGGCAACCGACAACCTCAACATCAAAGTCACTTCGGACGGCTCGGGCGTAGCAACCGGACTCAAGGTCCGTGTCACCATTCGCCCCTATCCAATGGGCGGCGAGCCACGATAAGGAGGTAACCGATGGTCGCAATCACTGAGTACCTCTTTGAGGATCTCGTGGTGGTCAAGAACACCCAGGCCCCCGGTACGGACATCGGCGGCGTCCCAGGAGCGGGCGACGCCAACGTGCCGGACAACCATCATCTCATCCTCGAGAAGGGCACAGTCGGGCAGGTCGGCTACGTCCGTTTCGAGCACATCGGGCCAATGGTGGGTGAGGATTGGGCCCTGTTGGTAGCAACCATCGGGGACCTCGTTGACCTCAACCTCCAGGCACCCGCGTAATGCGGAACCACATTCGGTTGTCGAGCTTGCGGGACCCACCGGAGGGTATCCTGCGGGAGCTCCGTGAGCTCGACCCGGTGTACGATCTTCACTACCTGGGCAAAGGCCGGTGGGTCGTCGGTCGCGTGGTATTGAACAGCGAGCGGATCGCCACCGCTCGGAGGATGAAGCTACAGGTCCTCGAGAACCCGAACCTGCCGGACCGGGGCACGCGATTCCGTGTGGCCCAACTTGCAGAACAGGGATTCGGGATCGTGGCGTTCTACCAGTTTCAAGGGGAGCCGACCGGAGTGCTCGTGAACGATGTACGACTCCGGGAGTTCACGCACCGTAGAGAACGTGAGGCCGCCTTCGAGCGTGCCCTCGCGGACTCTGACTTCCGGCCCCCGATAGCCGACAGCTACTACGAGGAGATCGAGTATCGGGAGCGCCATGTGGCTCCACAGTTGTTCCGCAACGCCAGGTCGTTTGACCAGGGGAGGATTCAATGAGCTATTTCGGGCCCGCCGTGATCGGTGAGGAACAGTTCAAGAAGGAGCAGGAGGAGCTCAAGTCACATGCCCACGTTTTCGGGCCGTCGGTGCTCGACCCGCACCCGCACCCGATTGGCGCGAACATAGCCGGTCCCGCGGTGACAGGTGACACAGCCGCCGAGAAGGTGGTTAACGAGGACGGCGAATCGTTCAGTGTCGCGTCCGTCCGTAAGGGCCTGGCCGACGATCCCGTGACGGCAACCATCGACAGGTATGTGAAGGCCGAGATGTTCCGGCCGGAGGGTCCCCGCAAGAGTTCGCTGACCGAGTGTCTGCGGGCCGAGAAGCGGCGTGAGAACCCACGCGCCGAGGTCGTGGACATGCTCAAGGATGCGATCAAGGAGCTTGAGTAATGGCTTTCACGGTCGAGGAAACGATCTTAGAGGCACGGGACCAGCACCCGTCCTTTGATCCACAGAGGACGCCGGACGGCGTATGCCAACGGCAACTGAACCGCTACCTCCGACAGCTTTACTACCGGGCTATCGAGCGGGACAGCAACCTCTACTCGACCGTGGAGGAGATCACTCTGCCGCTGGCTGATTTCGACGCTGGCCATGCACTTCCCGCTTTCGTCTACTACCAGGGCGGTACGCTCAATACGACCGGCACCTACAGGCGGCCAGAGCCGTTCAATATCGTGCCGTGGGCCAACCGCTTCATGCCGAACGTGCATAGCGCCGGCTATATCCTCGAGGGCACGCTCTATCTCTGCGGTGACGCGGAGGATTGGACGGGCGCGACGAGTATCGACTTCTACTACGCCCCGGAGCTCACGCTACCTGCGGCGATGGCCGACCCGGTGCCCCTGGCCGACGGCGCAAAGTGGCCATGTGTGAACCACTTAGCGTGGCAGATGGCACGGCGACAGGGCAGTTACGAGGGTGTGAAGATCAACACGGCCGAGTTCGCGGCCGATTGGAAATCAGCCGAGGAGGAATGGCTCATCGAGATTGCCCAGCACAGTCGCGGTGAGGCCACATACGTTAGAGCGGAGTGGTGACATGGCAGTTACAGTGACGGTACAGGACATCCTAGACGCGGCGTACTCCCGTTCGACGCAGAACAACCCAGGCACCATCGCCACGGAGTCCACGGAGCTCCTGGCCGTCGTCCAGCGTGCGCTCGATGGGTGCTATGCGTTTGCCGCTCGGATCAACCCGACCTTCTTCGGTGACACGGAGGCAGTAGCCCCGCCCGGTGCCTCGACGCCGTGGCCCAGGCCGGAGGCGGCCGAAGCGATCTTCCGCATCGAGGAGAGCGGAGTCGAGGTCGTTGTGGTGCCCTACGACGACCGGACAGCCGAATCGGGGCTACCTGCCGTGTACGAGTGGGGCCAGGCGTTCTACGAGGCCGGCAACGCGCCGGACCCGGATCCGGCCACGGACACACTGGACTTCTTCTTCGCCAAGCGACCGGACACGCTCACGGCCGTCACCGACGTACTGGACTCCATGTGGCGCGAGCAGTTCAACGAGCTCCTCGTGGTCGAGGTGGCGATCTACCTGGCCGCGAAGGACGGTGCGGCACAGAGCCGGCAGAACGAGCTCCAGGTGTTTGCGGCCGAACGACTCCGGTGGGCCAACCGCTTTGCCGCCCATCTCGAGCACGCGACCACAAATCTCCGGCGCAGGTACGGGCACATCCAGCGCATGAACACGGAGGCCCTGCTCCCGATCCTCGGCTTCGCGGATGTAGACGCCACCAAGTGAGGGAGCGTCCGTGGCAACGACACTTATCAATGACACCTTCACGGAGGCGTCACCGCCAGTAGACCTCGACGCCCACACGCCGGAGGACGGTGGGTCGTGGACTAGCGAAACAAGCATCTGGGGCACCTCTGGCCCCAGCTACGAGCACATCGTCAACGACCGGGCCATGACCGGCGAGGGCACACTCCAAGTTGCCCTAGCCAACTCCGGCTCCGTGACCGTCGCTTCCTACCACAGCGAAGATCCGCTCGCCAGTGACCTCGAAATCTATTGGGATATTGGTGTCTGGTTCGGCAAGTTCGTGGACACCGAATGTTCAATCGTGTGGAAAGCCAAGCTCGGTGAGAAGGACGGCTACGCGCTCGAGTACGATTGTCTGGGCACGCCGGCAACCGACAACCTGCGGCTCGTTCGTTACGACGATGGCACGCCGACACAGCTATGGAATCTCGGGTCCTGGTTCGCCAACGACACGCTCCAGAGCATCAAGGTCACGCACCTGGGCGACGAGATCACCGTCTACATCTGGGAGGACCCAGGCGGCGGGTTCCAGTGGGTACAGAAAACCCAGCAGACCGACGCCACCTACACGACCGGCAAGTTCCTACTCCTCGATTGGGGTTCCCAGGGTGTCAGCCACAACGCGATCCAGGTCGATGTACCTGACAGCCCTCCCGTCAAGCCGACGATTGCGATTGCCGACCAGGGGCCGGACTACATCGACTACACGAGCTCCGCGTTCTCCTACGGAGTGCCCAACTCACCGCACTACGCGAGCCAGTGGCAGGTAACGCTCGCGGCCGATACCGGGTTCGCCTCGCCGGTTAGGGACGTAACGACACTCAACGTCGAGACATTCGAGGCGTACCATGCGGGCTCGCTCAACCTGTTCCAGAACCAGTACATCGGCAGGGTCCGGCACCAGGACGTTCTCCTGCGCTGGAGCGATTGGAGTGACGCAAGCGCCGCTTCGAGCCTTGAGTCGTCGGGTCAGTTCTATACCGCGTTCGCGGAGCGCCCGGTAGGAATCAATCTCCGTACCGACATCCCTGCCGATTGGTCGGAGCTCGACCCGGCGACTGACGAGAGCTCGTGGTTCCTACAGCCACGCGACGACGCTACCTGCCTCGTAACCTCTGACCGGATCTCACTCGACGGT
>Ga0316193_10000617_pt1 | contig 22601 bp, 18 predicted proteins | sample MerIslsedime2_MG_FD_207735 | JGI IMG/M metagenome (GOLD analysis project Ga0316193, IMG submission 207735) | Coastal sediment microbial communities from Maine, United States - Merrow Island sediment 2 | ecosystem: Environmental > Aquatic > Marine > Coastal > Sediment | place: USA: Maine... | reverse complement strand
GTGTGCGCTGGAACGAACCGCGCGTCGCTCGAGCTCGGTGATTCCCGACGGTACCCCGACCACGACCCGGGGCCTGACCTTGAACACCCGATTGGCGGTTACGGACTTGAGGAAATACCGCAGCATGATCTCCGTCACGTCGACGTCGGCAATCACGCCATCCTTAAGCGGTCGAACGGCCTCGACGCCGTGTGGCGTCCGACCCAGCATCCGCTTAGCCTCCAGCCCGATTCCCTCGATCTGCCCGGTTCCCTTGTTGACTGCGACAACCGAAGGCTCGTTGAGGACGATCCCTTCGCCCTGTACGTAGACGAGGGTATTCGCCGTGCCCAGATCGACTCCGACGTCGTTCAGGGGCAGGAAATTGCCTTTAAGAAACCGTTTCCACATGCGGCGGTCCGTGATCTGGTGCCGGGGAGGCGAACGCGACCGTCCTGCACGACCCGACGCCCCCGCACGTCGAATCGCTGTCTCATCCCGTTCTGGGCAAGGTCCGCGCCAGAAGGATCGAGAATCTAGAGTCCGTCACCAGGCGAGGAAAGGCGGGACTCGTGGGCCCCGCCTTTCCCGGGCTTACATCATGTCAGAGAGCGGTACGCTTTCGAATCCAAACGCTTCGGCCACCGCTGCGTACGTCAGTTTTCCGGCCACCGCATTCACGCCGAGCGCGAGCGCCGGATCCTCCTCGCACGCCTGCTTCCAGCCCTTGCCGGCGAGTCTGAGCGCGTACGGGAACGTCGCGTTCGTGAGCGCCAGAGTCGATGTGCGCGGCACTGCGCCCGGCATGTTGGCCACGCAATAATGAATGACCCCGTCGACCACGTAGATCGGATCCGCGTGCGTCGTCGGCTTCACCGTCTCGATGCACCCACCCTGGTCGACTGCGACATCCACGATCACCGAACCATCTTTCATCAACTTCAGGTCGTCCCGTTTGACCAGACTTGGCGCCTTGGCACCCGGCAGCAGAACTGCGCCCACCAGGAGGTCCGCCCGAGCGATCTGCTCGAGAATGTTGATCCGATTCGAATAGTACGTATCGACGTTGGCTGGCATCACATCCGAAAGATAGCGGAGCCGATCGAGATCCAGGTCGAGGATCGTCACATGCGCGCCGAAACCCGCTGCGATCTTCGCGGCGTTCGTTCCGACCACCCCACCCCCCAGGATCACGACCTCGGCCGGTAGAACACCCGGCACGCCGCCCAGCAGCAGACCCAGCCCGCCATGCGTCCGTTCCAGGTACTTGGCACCCTCCTGAACTGCCATTCGGCCTGCGACCTCGGACATGGGAGTCAGGAGCGGAAGCTCTCCCCCGGGGAGCTGGACCGTCTCGTACGCGATGGCGATCACTTCCCGGTCGAGGGTCGCGCGCGTCAGCGTCTCATCGGCGGCAAAGTGGAAATACGTAAACAGGACCTGGCCGGGCCGCATGCGCGGGTACTCGACGGCGATCGGCTCCTTGACCTTCATGATCATCTCAGCGCGCTGCCATAGAGCATCGACATCCGGCTCGATCGAAGCGCCTACCGACGCGTAGTCGGAATCCGGAAATCCGCTGCCGTCTCCGGCACCCTGCTCGATGATCACCTCGTGTCCAGCGCTTACCAGCGCCTCAGCGCCGGCGGGAACGAGTGCGATCCGATTCTCGTTCGCCTTTATCTCCTTCGGAACCCCGACGATCATGGGAAATTCTCCTTTGGATTCACATGTACGTGCGGACGACCAACCACCCTTTGAGCGACTGCAAGGGCATTATGCAGGTGCAAGTTCCAGCACCGCCAGACCGTCCGGGTGAAGCATGGAGCAGGCCTCCTGCACATCTGCGGTTGTGACTGCATCAATCCGGGCTGCGATCTCATCCAGCGACCGATAGGGCTCGTCGTGCAGCACGGTACCGGCGAGCCTGTGCATCCGCGACGAAGTCGATTCCAGGGATAACAGGAGCTGACCCTTGATCTGCCTCCGGGTCTCCTCGTCTTCCTCCTCCGCCAGACCATCGTCGGCCAGGTTCCCAAGTTCCGACAGCAGTGCCTCCCTGGCGCGGTCGGCGCTCTCGGGGCGCGTTCCCACGTACGCTCCCACAGCTCCGCCGGCCCGGTAAAACGACTGCCATGAGAACACGGCATACGCCAGGCCGAGCTCCTCTCTGATCCGCTGGAACAGACGGGAAGTCATCCCGCCCCCCAGTGCCGTACCCACGACGATCGATGCATCACGCAGCGGATCTCCCCACGCGATCCCCGGTGCTCCTGCCACGATATGAACCTGGCGTCCCCCCGGCCTGGTTACCCGCTGGAATCCGCGTCCGAACGAGTCAGGGGATTCCACGTCTCTCGGTCCCTGTCCGGATTCGTCCGGCAAGTGCCGCTCGACGAGCTCGACCAGCTCCTCGTGCTCGACCCGACCGGCGGCGGCGACGACGAGCGCCGCCGGCCTGTATATTGATTCATGAAGTCGGACCAGATCCGCCGCGTCGACCGACCCTACCGTGTCGCGCTGCCCGAGGATCGATGAACCGTACGGGTGCCCCCCGAACAGGAAGTCCCCGTGCAGCTCGAATACGACGTCATCCGGGGTGTCCTCGACCCGGGCAATCTCTTCCAGCACGACTTCCCGCTCGAGTACGAGGTCGTCCGCCGACAATCTTGGTTCGAACGACAGGTCCGACAGCACGTCCAGCGCCGTTCGGAGCTCCGTATCCGGTACGCGGGCCATGAACGAGGTATGCTCATGCGCGGTATACGCGTCCAGCGAGCCGCCCAACCCTTCGATTTCAAGGGCTAGCTCGAGGGCCGACCTCCGCGCCGTGCCCTTGAACACCATGTGCTCCAACAGGTGGGAAATTCCGGCGAGCTCGCGTGGTTCGTGCGCCGATCCTGAACGGAACCAGAATCCCGTCGCAACCGAGCGTACCGAGTCGATTCGCTCGGACAGAATACGAGTCCCGGACGGAAGGAGAGTCTCGAACACCCCGGTATCGAGCTCGGTCGTAACAGCAGCAGATTCGGTCGGCCGTAGCACGGATGCGCGAGCGGCCGGGCGGGCAGGATCGAACCCGCCCGGCACCGGCCGCTTCATCAGCTTCTCCGCCCGGGTAGCACTGTGACTACCCGGGAGATCTGCATTCTCTCATCCGGACTCACGGCTGAGTCATCGCCGCCCGGCGGGAGAGCTTCAGACGGCCACGCTCGTCAACGGCAAGAAGCTTGACCTTGATCACGTCACCAGAGTTCACGACATCCTCGGTGCGCTCGGTCCGACCGTCCTCGAGCTCGGAGATGTGACACAACCCTTCCACGCCCGGCAGGATCTCGACGAACGCTCCGAACGTGGTCGTATTCTTCACCGCTCCCTCGTAGATGCGTCCGATCTCCGGATCCGCCGCGATTCCTTCGATCATCTCACGCGCCCTTTCCCCACCTTCACCGGACACGGACGATATCGTCACCACGCCGCTGTCCTCGATATTGATCTGGGCCCCGGTCTCTTCCTGGATCATCCGGATCGTCTTGCCCTTCGGCCCGATGACATCTCCGATCTTCTCGGAATTGATCTGGACCGTGATGATCCGCGGGGCATACCGGGACATCTCGGTTCGCGGGGTGTCCAGCGTCTGACCCATCACGTCGAGAATGTGCAACCGGCCCTTCAGGGCTCGCTCGAGCGCCTCGCTCATGGTCGCGATCGACAGACCCTCGATCTTGATGTCCATCTGGATCGCCGTGATTCCCTGGCGGGTCCCGGCGATCTTGAAGTCCATGTCACCGAGGGCATCCTCGACTCCGAGGATATCGGTCAGGACTGCTACGCGGTCTCCCTCCATGATCAGACCCATAGCGACGCCGGCGCATGCGGCGCGCAACGGTACGCCCGCGTCCATCATCCCCAGCGACCCACCGCACACTGTCGCCATCGAGCTCGAACCGTTCGACTCGAGGATATCCGACACGATGCGGATCGTGTACGGGAAGTCCTCGTACGCCGGCAGCAGTGACTGCAGGGCCCTCTCCGCCAGCATTCCGTGTCCGATCTCTCTGCGTCCCGGACCGCGGAACGGCCGGACCTCGCCGACTGAGAACGACGGGAAATTGTAGTGCAGCATGAAGGACTTCGTCGTCTCCTCGCGTACGTCGATCGTGTCGATTCTCTGCTCGTCCCGGACCGTGCCGAGAGTCGTGACACACAGTGCCTGCGTCTGACCACGCGTGAACAGCGCGGAACCATGAGTTCGCGGCAGAATTCCGACATCACAGGAGATCGGTCGAATCTCGTCCAGGCCTCGACCGTCGACGCGCTCGCCGCGGTCGAGGATCTGCTTCCGCATCGTCGCCTTCTCGAGCTTACGCAGAACGTCGACCGCCGTTCCGATCTGATCCGCGTACTCGGGATGCTCCTTCAGGTCGGCTACGACGGATTCCCTGAGCGCAGACAGCGCCTGGGTCCGCTCCTCCTTGACCGGCAGTGCCAGCGCTTCCTCGATACGGCTCGTAGCGCGGGTCTTGACCTCTTCCACCAGGGCGGCGGGAATTTCTGGCGTGTCGTAGTCGAACTTCTGCGGCGGACCACCACACAACTCCACGAGCTCGTCCTGGATCGCGATGAGCTCCTTGACTGCCGCGTGGCCCTGCTCGAGCGCTTCCAGCATGTCAGCTTCGGAAACCTCGACGGAGGCTCCCTCGACCATGACGATGGAGGTGCGGGTTCCCGCCACCACGAGGTCGATGTCCGAAAAGTCCAGCTGCTCGAACGTCGGGTTGATCACCCATTCGCCGTCGATACGGCCGACACGCACACCGGCGATCGGCCCATTCCACGGAATCGGCGAGATGCTGAGCGCCGCGGAGGCGCCGAGCATGCCGAGCACATCCGCATCGTTCTCCTGGTCGGCCGAAACCACGAAGCAGGCGACCTGGGTCTCGTTCTGGTATCCATCCGGGAACAACGGCCGGAGCGGCCTGTCGATCTGCCGCGCGGATACGATGTCCTTGTCCGCGGGGCGACCTTCCCGCTTGATGAATCCGCCGGGGAATTTTCCGGCCGCGTAGCTCCTCGGCCTGTACTCTACGGTGAGGGGGAAGAACGGGAGATGTGTTCTTTTCCGCTCCGCTACCGCCGCGACCAGCACGGCGGTCTCACCGTACTGAACGAACACGGCTCCGTCCGCTTGACGAGCCATGCGGCCGGTCTCGATGACGAGACGCCGACCATGAAAGTCTTTTTCGATTCGATGTGCCATCTTACTACCTTCCTCGCTTCTCTTCTTTCCTTCGTGTGCGCCGCATCTTCTTCTCTGTCAGTGCGGCTCGATTGTGCACGAGCAAAGGCCGTGGCGTCCCGAAAAAAAGAGGCGGCGGTCAGCGGTAGCGCATGTCGCGCTCCGCCGTCCGCCGCGTCCCGGGATGCCGTGCACCAGCTAGCGGCGCAGGCCCAACTCGCGAATGACCGTCCGGTACTCCTCATAGTCCGTCCGCCGGAGGTACTCCAGGAGACGGCGACGACGCCCGACCATCTTCAGCAGCCCGCGACGACCGTGGTGATCTTTGGGGTGGCTGCGAAAATGCTCGGTGAGGTGCTGAATCCGCGCGGTGAGCTGTGCCACCTGGACGGAGGCGGATCCGCAGTCGTTATCATGGCTGCCGAATTTCTCTACGATTTCCTGTTTTACTTCAGTTGCCAGCGTCATCGATGCTCCATGCTCATATGCCGGCGCGCATTCTCTTCGCCGGCCCTGGGCCTCAGTTTCATACTCCGGTCAAGCACGACAACTTAAAACGACTGTCTCACTAAGTAAAGAAGTCCCGGTGCGGTCAAGTGCCAGATCCGCCCTGCCGACCGGCGAAGTACTCGCGTGCAGTTCGCTCGTCGAGCTTCATCTGCTCTACCAGTTCGTCGGCCGTCGAAAACGGTCGCACATCACGCAGGCGAGAGAGGAATTCGACGCGGACGGTCTCACCGTAGATGTCCCGGTCGAAGTCCAGAATGTACAACTCGATCGAAGGCGGCGAGCCGGCAAACGTCGGTCGCGGCCCAAGATGCAGGAGACCGTCACGGATGTCGGTACGCAGTGACGCGCGAACCGCATAGATTCCCTGGCACGGCAGCAACTTGGTTCCCCCCGGAGCCGGAATGTTCGCCGTGGGGAACCCGAGTTCATGGCCGCGTCCGAGGCCGTGCACGACTGGACCCCGGAACGAATATGGACGCCCGAGCATCTCCGAGGCCCCTTCCACACGTCCATCGGCAATGAGCGCGCGAATCGCTGTCGAAGACACCGCGCGACCGCTCACTCGCACGGCTTCGACGACATCCACCGCGAAGCCGACATCCTCTCCGATCCTCCGGAGAAGGTCGATGGACCCCGACCGGGCTCGCCCGAATCCGTGATCGTATCCGATCACGAGTTCCCGGACCCGAAAGCGCTCAGCGAGGATGCTGCGCACAAACGATTCGGGATCCAGCCGGGACAGCGCGTGGGTGAACGGCAGAAAGGAGACGTAGTCGAGTCCGCTTTGCGACAGGATTTCCTTCTTCTCATCTGGCGTCGTGAGAAGGTCCGGAGCAGCATCACGTCGGACTACGGTGAGCGGATGGCGGTCGAAGGTCACGAGAACGCTGTGCATGTCTCGCCGACGAGCCCGCCTGTCTATCTCGTCCAGCACCGCCCGGTGGCCCAGGTGGACTCCATCGAACGTGCCTACTGTGACGACGGTACCGTCGACGTCCGGGGGCAAACCAGAAACGACGCGTCTGCCGAGTTCAGACGGCATCCAGCACCTTAATTGGCTGCAAGCAGCCCGCCTTCCGCTCAGCCACTGCGATGAGCTCGTCCTCGAAAGTCAGCGCGATGGGAAACGAGTTCGGGTCGAACAGGGGATAGTCCTGCAGAATCGGGTCTGCCACAGTCCCCTCGGGCACTGCCCTTCCGTGCGATACGTCCCCGGCTTCCGATGAGTCGAGACTGCGGTAGGGCAGCCACCGCAGGGCTTGCAGCGGTGACATGAGATTCGCTGGCGCCGCAGTGGAATCGGCCCACGACTCGAGTTCAGTCGCTGACGTCCCTTCCCCATCCTCGAACGGACCGATCTGCGTCCGGCGCAGCGCTGCCAGGTGTCCTCCGCACCCCAGTGCTCGGCCCAGGTCACGAGCCAGGGCGCGAACATAGGTTCCGGTAGATACCCACAGATCGAGCACGACGGACGGAAGATTCCAGTCGGTGATTTCCATGGAATGGACAGTCACGACGGCCGGCTCGAGCGCGACCGCTGTTCCTTCCCGAGCCAGGCTGTAGGCACGACGTCCCCGGATCCGTTTCGCCGAGTACGCGGGTGGAACCTGAGACAGCTCGCCCGTCAGGCTGATTAGCGCACTCTCCACTTCCACTCGGCCGATTCCCCGCCAGCTATCCAGACGTGCTACCGGCTCTCCTGTCAGATCATCCGTCGTCGTTTCCATTCCCAACATGACCCGTGCCGAATAGCGCTTGGGCAGGAGATGGAACAGCTCCACCAGCCGGGTGGCCCGGCCCGCACACAGCACGAGCAGACCTGAAGCGAATGGATCGAGCGTCCCGGTATGGCCTACCCGCCGCGTCCGCAGCGCGCGGCGGGCCAGGCGCACCATGTCGTGGGATGTGGGGCCCTCCGGCTTGTCGAGGAGTAGAACGCCGCTGACGGCCCCGTCAGGGTCCTTCATCACTGCCGTCGTTTAGCAGGTCGTCCCGCACCTCGTCCCTGACGTCACCCAGCGCTTCGTCGAGCAGATCTTCGATCTTTCGCGCATGTTCCAGGGTGTGATCCGCGATGAACCGAAACTCGGGAATCCGCCGCAGACGAAGATTGCGTCCGAGCTGGCGACGGAGAAAACCCTCCGCGCTCTCCAGACCCTCGATCGCATCATCGACCGGCATCTCTCCGCCGAGCGTCCTGACGAACACGTCCGCGTGCTTGAGATCCGTCGTGGTCTCGACACCGGTGATCGTGACCGTGCGGACTCGCGGGTCCTTGCTCTCCGTCCGCAGAAGAGACGCAAGCTCCTCGAGCAGAAGCTGATTCACGCGTACGATTCGTCTGCTAGACATATCGCCTTTCGCTCTCGGTGACGAAGATCCGAGGATCGGATGCCACCATCGCGTCGAGCCGTTCGAGGATCGAATCCGCGACTCTCGCATCCGAAGTGACGAGGGCGACACTGATCTCAGCCCGACCATGCTCGTCGGCGAAGTCGGTCTCGGCCGCCGAAACCGGAAACCGGGCCCGGATCCGATCTCTGAGTCCGCGGACGATCGATCGCTTCGTCTTCAGCGAACGGCACTCCGGTATTCTCAGAACCCAGCGAGCGTGTGCGTAGACGGCCGGCACGACAGGGTCAGTTGCCGGCGGCGCTCTGAGCGAGCGAGCGAGCTACCTCTTCGACCCTGTAACACTCGATCACATCGCCGACCTTGAGATCGTTATATCCCTCGATCCCGATCCCGCACTCGTAGCCTTCGCGAACTTCGCGCACGTCGTCCTTGAAGCGCTTGAGGCTGCCGATCTTCCCGTCGTAGATCTGTACATACTCCCTGAGCAGCCGTACCGGCAGATTGCGGTGAATTTCGCCCGAGCCGACGTAGCACCCGGCGACCGTACCGACTTTCGGTACCCTGAACGTCTCTCGGACTTCCGCCGTACCGACTATGATCTCTCGCTCCTCGGGCCTTAGCAGGCCCTCGAGCGCCAGCTTTACGTCCTCGACCGCTTCGTAAATCACGCTGTACAGACGAATCTCGACCTCGTCCCGCTCAGCCATGACGCGCGACTTAACATCCGGCCTCACGTGGAACCCGATGATCAGGGCGGCAGTCGTCGTGGCGAGCAGAACGTCGGATTCATTGATCGCACCGACTCCCCTGTGAACGACTTCCACAGCCACTTCAGACGTTCCGAGTCGCTCCAGCGAGTCCGCCAGGGCCTGCACGGATCCGTCAGTGTCTCCCTTGATGATCAGATTCAGCGTCGCCTGACCCCCCTCTCGCACGGCCGCGAAGATGTCCTCCAGCCTCGTCCCTCTCTGCCGGCGCCGAATGTCCTTCTCTCGCTCGAGCTGCTGCCGTCGCTGCACTACCTCGCGTACTCTGGCCGCGTCCATTTCTACCAGCTTGTCGCCGGCCTGCGGTACACCTTCGATCCCGAGAACACGAACTGGAATCGCGGGCCCGGCAGCGTCCACCGAGTTCCCCCGCTCGTCGAGTAGTGCCCGGACGCGACCGCCGAAGAGACCGCAGATGAAGTCATCCCCGACGTTCAGCTCACCGCTCTCGATCAGGACTGTGGCCACCGGGCCCATCCCCTTGTCGAGTTCGGCCTCGACCACCGTTCCACGGGCATCTCCGGTCGGCTTTGCCTTGAGGTCCAGCAACTCGGCCTGCAGGAGAATCTTGTCCAGCAAGTCGTCCAGGCCCTCGCCTGTCTTGGCAGACACCGCAGCGGCAAGAACGTCGCCTCCGAATTCCTCGAGCACGACGCTCTGTGACAACAAATCCTGTTTGACCTTCGCTACGTTCGCGGTCGGCAGATCGATCTTGTTGATCGCCACGATCAGCGGTACTCCAGCATTCCGTGCGTGACTGATCGCTTCGATCGTCTGCGGCATGACGGCGTCATCCGCCGCGACAACAAGCACGACGAGGTCGGTGATCTCCGCCCCGCGAGCACGCATGGCCGTGAACGCCTCGTGGCCGGGGGTGTCGAGGAAGCTGATCGCCCTGCCGTCCTCCAGCTGGACGTGGTACGCGCCTATGTGCTGCGTGATGCCACCGGATTCGCCGGCTATAACGTTCGTCCGGCGGACGAAGTCGAGCACCGACGTCTTGCCGTGATCGACATGCCCCATGACCGTGACGACCGGAGCCCGATGGACGAAGGCGCTCTCATCCTCCGCCTCCTCCTGAAGCTCAGGCAGGTCCGCCTCGTAGGCTTCTTCTCGCGCGGCCGAGAATCCAAACTCGTCGCAGATCAACTCGATCTGGTCAAAATCCAGACGCTGATTGATTGTCACCATCAGGCCAAGGTTCTTGAATGCGGACGTGATGATCGCATGAGCCGTGACGTCGATCAGGTCTGCAAGCTCCGCGACGGTGAGAAACTCGTTGACTCGTACCGTCGACTTCTCGGCCTCGATCTCCTTCTCCCGGATCTCCCGCTCGACCTCCTGCTGGGACGGCCCCGAGTCCCGCCGACGACGCCGCGAAGGCCCGCTGTCAATTGAGGCCAGCGTCTTCTTGACGTTCTCCTGCACGGCCTCGCGATCCACTCGCCGGCTGCGCTTGCGGTCCCTCTTGCCTTTCCGACGGCCGTCCGTCGTGTACCCCTCAGCCTGGACACGGACAGTTCCCCCCGGTGCGGCGGTAGCCGCCGGGGCGGCCGGTTTCTCAATCAGGCCACGTCGGACGGGCTTCGGCTTCACGGGGGGCTTGCGCGGCTTCGCCTCGTCCTCCACCTCGATCATGGGCTCAATCTCGTTCGCCGGCTCGAGATCCTCGATTCCAGGCGCGTCCTCAGCACCGGTCTCCAGGGCGATTTCGTACGTTTCAACTTCTTCCGCGGCGATCTCGTCCACGCCGGTATCGACATCTTCCGACTGCTCCCCGGCCTCCAACTCGATCTCGAGCTCGTCCTCCACCCCGGGAGCCGCGTCCTCAATTCCCTCCACCAGCGCCTCGAACGCTCCGTCTTCCTCGATCGTTTCGAGTCCGACGAGCGGCGCGACCTCGTCCTCCGTGTCGGCGAGGATCGTGGCTGGCTCGGTCTCGAGCTCGTCCTCCATCGCCGGAGCCGCGTCCTCAATTCGCTCGAGCGTCTCTGCGGTCTCGGCCTCAACGGGCTGCGGCGCGACGCGACGCCGACGGCGGCGGCGCGTTCCTGTGGACTCTGCCTCACCCTCGTCAGCCGCTCCACGGCGCTCCCGCTCGAGACGCGCGCGAAGCCTCGCGATCTGTACGTCGGTCACCGTGGACATGTGGCTTCGCACCCTCACGTCCATCTGGTGAAGCATCACGATCAGCTGCTTCGAGTCGACGCCGAGTTCTTCGGCCACTTCGTACACGCGGTAGTTCGCCAACGCCCGTCCTCCTGAGTGTTTTCCTGCGCGTGCCATTCCAGCACGACCTGTCCTGACTTGCCCTGCCTTCAAGCCTACCGTTCCGGCTGACCGCCAGTCGTGGCTGACGAAGCAGAACTCTGCTCCAGTATCTGCCTAATTCGCTGCGCGAGTCGGGCGTCAGCTATGCCGACTACCACTGCTCGATCGCGACCGATCGCCCGACCCAGCGCCTCGCGGCTTCCGCAAGGCAGCCAGGGCGTGCCAGTCGCTTCGAAAACCGGGACAACGCGACTTCGAGCATTGTCTCCAGCATCCCTGGCGACGAGCACCAGGCTGAGCGTTCCGCGTCGAGCGGCTTCCCGGACGGCTTTGGTGCCAATTACCGCCCGCCCGGCCCGACGCGTGAGGCCAGCGAAATTCAGCGCATCTTCATCCAGCCGAAGCAGATCAAGCGGGGCTTGCGCCACCATCCTCCTCCGGTGCGGCTGCCCCCACCTCGACCGAATCCAGATCCGTCTCTTCCTTCGGGTCAGCCGCGGCCTCCGCGACGGATTCCGATGAGTCGGACTCCCCCGCCGGTACCTGGTCAGCCGCTGGAATCTCGACCTGAGCCTCATCCGCTCCGATCGCGAAGATCGAACCCGGCTCGGCGGCCGGCGCGGGTGGCTCCTCGACAACCGTCAACTCTTCGATCAGGGCTACCAGGCGCTCAGCTTCCTCTTCGTCGATTCCCGGAACCTGCAGGAAGTCTTCCTTCTCCATGTCCAACACGTTAAGGAAAGTGTCGATTCCGGCAGCCTGCAGCGCGGCGAGCGTCGCCGGCGTGAGGCCCTCGAGCTCGGAAAGCGGAAAGTCGGCGATCTCGTATTCATCTCCGCCGCCGAATAACGCCGAGTCTGCCCCCCGAGCCAGCCAGTCCCGGCTGGAATAGAGATCCAGCTGCCAGCCGATCAGTTGGGACGCCAACCGAACGTTCTGACCGTTGCGTCCGATAGCCAGGGAAAGCTGGTCCTCGTCGACGATCGCCGTTATCACGTGGCGCTCGGCGTCGGAAATTACCTTCGCGACCCGGGCGGGAGCCAGCGCTCTGCGGGCGAATATCTCGGGATCCGGATGCCAGGGTACGATATCGATCCGCTCCCCCCCGAGTTCAGACACGACTGCCTGTACTCTGGAGCCCTTTAGACCGACGCACGCTCCAACCGGATCCACGGTCTCGTCCCGCGAAGAAACAGCGATCTTCGTCCTTCCTCCGGCTTCTCTGACGATTTCCCGAATTTCGACGATCGACTGGTAGATCTCTGGCACTTCCAGTCCGAATAGCGCCTTGACGAACAGAGGATCCGCACGTGACAGGATCAGTCGCGGTCCTCGCGGCGTCTCCTCGAGCTTCTTCAGCACGGCACGAATCGACTCGCCCTGCCGGAACCGCTCGCGTGGATTCTGTTCGCGCCACGGGATGATCGCCTCGGCTTCGCGGGCCCGATTGAGCATAACGACGATCTTGCCGCGCTCGATCTGCTGGACTTCACCGGATACCAATTCACCGACGATGCCACTGAATTCCTGTCGGATCTTGTCGCGCTCGCCTTCACGAACGCGCTGGATGATCCGCTGCTTCGCCGCCATGACGGCATTGCGACCAAACTCCGAGAACGCCATCGGAATTTCGATCAGATCTCCGACCTCGAAATCCGGGTCGTCAAACCGGGCTTCCACGAGCGGGATCTGTCGGGCCGGATCCTCAACCTGCTCCACCACTTCCTTGAGCACGACGATCTTGATGTCCCCATCTTCCTGGATGGTGATTTCCGCCTCCACCGGCCCGCCGAAATGGCGAGCCAGGGCGGCGTGAATCCCGTCCCGGATCAGGTCGTGCAGATCCGCGTCAGACAGTGACTTATTCGCCGTCATGACGCGGAATGCTTCCACTACTGGAATCTGGTCGCTCATCTCCCTCTTCCGATCTTCCTCGTTGCTTCCGCACCCACGTGACGTCCGGCTTCCAGCAACTGACTCACAGGTCGGTCGCCGGACGATAGACGAGGTTTGCCCTGGCAATGCCGGCCAACGGCACTCGCATTTCCCCATCTTCGGCCTCGAGAACGACAAACGGTCCTTCGTCGCCCTCTTCTCTCACGCCACGGAGGATCCCCTCCACCTGTCGCTCGCCGCCCGCCAAGGGACCGAAGCCCCTGAGCCGCACCGCGAGTCCAGCAAACCTCTCATAGTCGCTCTGTCGTGCCAGGGGGCGCTCCACACCGGGCGATGACACCTCGAGGATGTAGCTCTCGCCCGCCTGGCCCGTCTCGTCCAGCCACTCCCGGACTCCCCTGCTGATCACAGCGCAGTCATCGACCGTGAGCTCCGACTTGCCCGGGACGCCACCCGGCCTGTCGACTCGCAGCCTGAGGAGCGGACGACGCCGTCCTCCCCCCCGGTCGATGATCACCAGCTCGAAACCGAGTCGTGTGACAACCGCCTCGATCCCTCGCTCAATCGCATCCACGCTCACCGACGCTCCCGCATCTCCTGGATCGTCCCGTTCCCGAACCGCGGACGAGACGTACCCCCAACAAAAAAGTGGGGCCGCAAGCGTTTCCCCACTTCAAGTTCAGACGTGGACGTCCAGACGGCCTGCCCCGGACGTGTTTCTCAGTCGCCTAAGATAGTGTCGAAACTGCTCGAGGGCAAACCCGTCAGTCGCCCCGGACGCGCCACCCCAGAAAGGCCGCCATTCGCCCGGCGGTGCCCCGAGTAGCTCTATGGGAGTGCAGAACATCGGCACTGCAGCGTGTGCACCAGCCGGATGTCGAGATCGCGTCGCCGGGAACGCCCAGACGCACCGTTTCCTCCATCAACCAGGCCCGCAGGTCGAATCTGCCGGAGTCCGTCCCCGGATGCCCGAACTCCCGCAGTACTTCGGGCCCGACCTCATAGCAAGCCCCGCAGATCGCCGGGCCCAAGTGGACCCTCAGATCGGACGACGTCACGCCATTCAAAGCCCCGAGAGCCCGGATTCCCTCTCCAACTACCCCTGCTGCTGCACCACGCCAGCCCGCATGAAGCAGAGCGAGCGCCCTGGAATCCGGATCCACGATATAGACCGGCACGCAATCGGCCGTGGTCACTGTGAGGAGAACGCCGGGCCGGTCCGAAGCCAGCCCGTCCACCTCACCAGCGATGCAGACGCCCGAACCGGGAGACGGATCGACGACGGCCACACCGGGCCCGTGAATCTGGCGACCGACGACGCTGGCCCGGCACCCGAGTGCGAGCATCAGCGCCTCGAACCGTTCCGCGACGCGACGCGCGGGAGTCTCACTTGAGAGTCCATAGTCGTCAGGGGCGACCGTGATTCCCGCAACGAGACCTGGGAACTCCCTCTCCCAGCCTGCATGAACGAGAAGACCGATATCGGCAACCGTCCTCCTCTCTTCTCGGGTTAGCAAGGGGCCTCGATTCTCTCGATTTCCGCACCCAGCGCCCGCAGGCGTACGTCGATCCGCTCGTAACCGCGCTCGACCTGCCCGATGTTGTGGATCCGACTCTCCCCCTCGGCCGCGAGCGCCGCGATCAGCAGAGCCATCCCTGCCCTGATGTCAGGACTCTCCATGACCGATCCCCGCAGGCCGGACGGACCGATTACCACCGCCCGATGAGGATCACACAGCACGACTCGCGCTCCCATCGCGATCACCTTGTCCGCGAAGTACATCCGGGACTCGAACAGTTTCTCATGGATCAGGATCGTTCCCCGACACTGCGTGGCGACCACCAGGGCAATTGACATCAGGTCGGCCGGGAACGCCGGCCACGGTCCATCCCCGAGGGTCGGGATCTGGTCTCCCAGGTCCGGCTGGACCTCCAGCGCCTGGTCTGACGGGACGTGGAGCTCACCGTCCCGCACACTGCAGCGAATCCCCACCTTCTCGAACCCGACCCGCAGCGGGTCGAAGTGCTCGGCCTCGACATTCTCGATCAACAGCTCCGAACCGGTGATCGCCGCGAGACCGATCATGCTGCCTACTTCAATGTGATCGGTGCCGACATGCCACGTCCCACCGCTCAGGCTCGAGACGCCACGTATCGTCAACCGGTGCGTACCGACTCCCTCGATCTCCGCACCGAGGCTGACCAGGAAATTGCACAGGTCCTGAACGTGTGGTTCGGCCGCAGCGTTTCGAATCGTAGTTTCTCCAACGGCCCGTACGGCCGCCAGGACAGCATTCTCAGTTCCTGTTACTGACGGCTCGTCCAGGAAGATGTCGGCTCCCCGCAGTTCCTTCGCGCGCAGTTCGTAGCTCTCGCCCGCCTCGACCTTCGACCCGAGACGACCGAGGGCAAGGAAGTGCGTGTCGAGACGCCGGCGTCCGATTACATCCCCGCCCGGAGGCGGCAGAACCACTTCTCCGAAACGCGCGAGCAGAGGCCCGGCGAGCAGGATCGACGCCCGGATTTGCCTGGAAAGCTCAGGGTCAAGCGACCCCGTATACAGCCCCCCGGCATCTATCCGGAACGTGTTGTCCGCCACGTGCTCCACCTCCGCCCCGAGTTGCTGCATCAGCTCGATCATCGTGAACACGTCCCGGATCTCCGGCACATTTTGCAGCACGACGGGCTCGTCTGCCAGCAGACTCGCGGCGAGAATCGGTAGTGCCCCGTTCTTGTTGCCTGACGGCCGGAACTTCCCCGCCAATCTGGCCGGACCTTGAATGCGATAGTGCACGACCGTGCTCCTTTCCCTCTCGACCCGCGACCCGATCTCGGGCCCGTGGAGCAAGGTAGATGATGGCGAGAATGGCTGGCAACGCAGCCCGAGCCCACTTCCCCCGGCAGAGCGGAGTCTCCGCTTGACAGCTTCCGTCCACGGGTTCATGCTGCCCGGGTAGCCTTCGCGGACGCAGTCCGGGATGGCCCATGGCGCCCAGCGAGGAGGAGCCGGCAACGTGAAGCTCACCGAGTATCTGGAAGCGGGGCTCGTCGTATTCGACGTCCAACCCGGCGAAGTCGCTGACATCCTGTCTCAGCTCATCGATCCGCTCGTGCGTGACGGAACCCTGGGCAATTCGGAACGGGTTCTGGAGGCGCTGCTCGCCCGGGAGAAGGTACTGAGTACGGGCATCGGCCAGGGAATAGCGGTTCCACACGCGATCAGCGAAGTGATCCAGTCTCCCAAGCTCATCGTCGGACTGGCGCCGCAGGGTGTCGATTATCACTCGATGGACGACGCGCCCGTGAACGTGTTCTTCGTCCTCTTGTCTCCTCCGGATCGCGCGGGACACCACATCCGGCTGCTCGCCAGGATCGCGCGCCTGGCCCGTCATCCTGAGTTCGTCGATGCGCTGAGGAATTGCGACACGGGCGAGGAAGTCGTGAGCCACATTCACGAGTATGAGCAGGAGCACGTCTAGGCCCGTCCGGGAAGGTCCTGTCGCCGGGATTCCCGGCGAAGCCGAGGAGCCGCCGTGGAGTTGCTGATCGCCGTGATCAACGATGTGGACCGGATGGACGAGGTCCTGGCGGGATTCCTGGAGATCGGAATCACGGGCGCCACCGTCATCGACAGCGAGGGAATGGGCCGGGTCCTCAGCCACGACATCCCGATCTTCGCCGGACTCCAGACCCTGATTTCGCGCTCCCGACCTCAGAACCAGACCCTGTTCAGCGTAATCGACGCGCCGGAGAAAGTCGACCAGGCAATAGCGCTTCTGCAGGACGTGTGCGGGCGTTTCGACGATCCCGCGACCGGAATCGCCATCACAGTTCCAGTTCACCGGGTGGTCGGACTCGCACCGGAATTGGGTGAATCCGAAGGGTGAGGCTCCTCCTCACTGTCCTGGCCCTCGCACTTCTCAGCCTCCTCGGATCAAGACTCGGATTCCGCAGCCGGAGAGCCTCGCTGGGGATTCGCCTGTTCGTTTCCGCGGGCTCCCACTACGTACTGCTCGGATTCCTGCTGGGGCCACGTGGTGCAGGCCTCGTTTCCGAGGGGGTGACGAATTCCCTGGCCCCGATCATCGCCCTGGGCCTGGGGTGGATAGGCCTGCTGTTCGGGCTGCAGTTTGACCGCCAGACCCTCAAGGCGTTCACCAGGCGAGAGCATGCAGTGGTGATCGGGCAGTCGGTCGTGGCGTGGACCATACTCGCGGCCGGCCTGGTCGGAATTTTCCTGCTCACCGGACGCGACGACCCCGCCTCGCTGGCCGCCGCGTGCGCCGCGGCAGCCGCGGGCTGCGCTTCGAGTCCGACGGGTGTGGCGATCGTGTTCGGCTCTGCGCGGGTCAGCGGACCGTTTTCGAGACTCGCTACCCTGGCGACGAGCCTCGATGGTGCGACAGGAATCGTCTTCCTGGCGATCGTGTATGCCGCCGTCCACCCCCCCGCGCCGGTCGGCCTGGTCGACCTGGGTCCAGCTCGCTGGATCGTCGTCCCGACCCTGCTCGCGCTCCTGTTCGGCTGGTTGTTTCTGTCCCTGTCCCGCGAGAAGCCGCCGCCCGACGAGACCATGCTGTTCCTCCTGGCGCTCGCGCTCATCCTGGCGGGCACGAGCCTGTCGATTGCGGCATCGGCGCTGTTCGCCTCCTGGCTGACGGGTGCGTTCATCGCGAATCTCTCACCACTTCGTAAGCGCATTTTTACGGCGCTCGCCCGGTGGGAAAAGCCGGTCCACGTGCTGTTCCTGCTGCTGGCTGGAGCCCTGCTCAGTTTCAACTCGTGGCATGTCGCGTTGTTTCTGGCGGGATATCTCATCCTGCGGGCGGCAGGAAAGCTGCTTGGAGGCCGGCTCGCCGGACCGCTCCTCGAGCCGACGCCCGGATACAAAAGGTTCGGAGCGACCCTGCTGTCCCAGGGAGGAGTCTCGATCGCCGTAGCGATGTCCGCACTCCTGGTGCTCCGCGTGAGATTCCCGGATTCCCAGGTTGTTCCGGCATTGTTCGACGCCACGATTCTGGGAATCATGCTGTTCGAGATCATCGGACCGGTGATGATGCGTCGAGTCCTGACCAGCGTCGGGGAGATTCATGAAGCCGCTGAGCCCGCCTCGAAACAGCGGGAAGCAGCAGCTTCCACTCGTAGCGGCTCGGTTCCTGCTGAGCCCCCCGGTTGAGCCGCGACCCGCCGGGGTCTATTTTTCCTCGGTTGTGAACGGTGGAGAACCGCCGACAGGAGCAGTCCCGTGGCTTTTTATGACATTCTCGTGCACACATCCCTGATCCTGTGGATCATTTTCGGGTCGGGACTCATCATCTCGCTGGTTCTCATCGTTCCCCGCATCCTGCGTGCTTTCTCGGAGTTCGATCGCCTGACGGATACGATCACGAACCGGATGCTCCCGATCCTGGAACGCCTCGACGGAGCTGCACAGGACTTCGGGAAGATCTCGGATGCGGCGCTGGCCAGTGTCGAGCGAATTGATGAGACCATCGTTCACGTGACGGACTCCGTCGAGCGCATGCTCGATGTTACCGAAGATCGGGTTTCCGAGGTCAACGCGCTGGTGACGGTGGCGATCGAAGAGGCGGAGGACACGTTTCTCTCCACTGCGGGGATTCTGCGCGCCATCGGCGGCCGGGACGTCCGGAAGAAGAGACGTGACAACAGGCAGAGCAATCGCAGGAAGCGCAGGAAACGCAAGGACAGGGACCGATGGCTCCGCGGTGGAGACCGGCGGCGACTCGGTTGATCCGGATTCCGACGCTCGCAGCGCCGCTGATGGCGGTGGCGCTGCTCCTGCTTCTGCCCGAAGCCGCGTTTGCATGGGGTCCGGCGACGCACGTCCAGATCGGGATGGATGCGCTGCGGTCGCTGAACCTCTTCCCACCTCATATTGCCGGGGTGATCGCCCAGTATCCGATCGATTTCCTGTACGGAAATCTCGCGGCCGACATCTCGCTCGGAAAGAAGTACGCCCAGATCGGCCGGCACTGCCACAACTGGGACGTAGCTCGCGAGATCCACCGGGCGGCGGGGGATGATGAGCGTCTGCAGGCGGCAATGCTGGGCTACCTGTGCCACCTGTCCGCCGACGTACTGGCGCACAACTCATACGTTCCCCGGATGCTGCTTCTGACCTCCTCCACGCGAGGCCTCGGGCATTCGTACTGGGAGCACCGGATGGACACGGACGTGGGGATCGAGCACTCTCAGCTCGCCCGCTGGATCGTCACCCGCCACGATCATTCGAGCACTGACGCGCTCTTCCGGCGCGTGCTGTCGAGCACGCTGTTCAGCTTCAGCACCAACCGCAGGATCTTCAGGGGGATGATCCGGATCAACGGAAATGAGAGCTGGCAGGCGATCATGGATACGGTCGTCGACAACTCCCGCTGGGACCTCGACCCGACCACTGTCGCCAGATACCTGAGGCACAGTTTCGAACTCGTGGCCGATTTCTTGGCCAACGATGAAGATTCACGGGCGGCATCGCAGGACCCGATCGGAGACGTCGCTCTAACTGAGGCCAAGCAGATCCGCCGGCGGGTCCTCATCGCCGGCGGCTGGAGAAGCATGGAAGCGATCGACCAGACGGCCGATCATCATTTCCCGCTCCCGCACGGTTCTTCCGTCTACTGGGACGTGCGGGGCGACACTTCGACGGAGGCGGCCCGGCGGGTCGAGCACGCGCTGTCGGCGTCTATCACCCCGCCCCCGGCTCCCGTGATGGACGCCGTACTCGATCCGGCCGGTACCAAAATCGGATCCTAGTCGGTCGCTTCGGACTGCTCCCCCCCCTGCTCGAACACGGTCTCGCCTCCGACGATCGTCAGCTCGACTTCGAGGTCGCCTATCACACTCGGATCGACATCAAACGGGCTTCGGTCCAGTACGATGATGTCGGCCAGCATGCCCGGTTTGAGAGTTCCCACTCGATCGTCGTTGAACCCGGCCCGGGCGGCGTCCGAGGTATAAGCCCGGAGCGCCTCATCGAGTGTGATCCTCTGTTCGGGAATCCATCCATCCGGGTGTGCGCCGTCCAGGGTCCGTCGAGTCACAGCTGCGAATAGACCGAGCAGCGGATCTAGCGGACCGACAGTCCAGTCAGAGCCGAATGCCGGCCGTGCTCCGGCGTCTTCGAGCGAGCGAAAGGCATAGGTCGACCGGGCTCTCTCGGGACCGATCTTCCGTTCGGCCCACCGACCGTCGTCGATCGCGTGATACGGTTGCATCGCCGGGATGATGCCGAGCTCGGCGAATCGCCCGAAATCCTCCGGCCGGAGGTGCTGAGCATGTTCGATCCGGTAGCGCCGATCCCGCTCTCCATGCTCCCCCACGAGGTCCTGGTACAGGTCGAGCAGCTCCGCATTGGCCCGATCGCCGATCGCGTGAATCGCTACCTGCAGCCCTGCTGCATCCGCTATTCTCACTCGATCGGCCAGCGCGTCCATCCCGATCACCGTCAGGCCGCTCGTGGCGGGAGTATCGAGATACGGATCGAAGAACAAGGCGGTGGACGATCCCAGCGAGCCGTCCACGAATCCCTTCAGACCACCCCAGCTGAGCATGTCGTCCCCGGTTCCTCCACGTTCGTCGACGAATGTCGCGAGTCGCTCCGCTGTCGACAGGGGAACGAAGGCGCGCACCCGGAGCGTCAGCGCACCCCTGCGGTGCGCTCGCTCATAGGTCGCCAGGCCGTCCCACGTACCCATGTCGTGGACTCCCGTAACCCCGAGGCTGGCCGCGAGTCGCATCGCCGCCGAAAACGCCGAGTCCTGCTCAACATCCGTTGGCTCCGGAATCGCCGCGTACAGGAACGCCATGGCCTCGTCTTTGAGCACTCCGGTAGGCCGCCCTGTCGCGTCCCGTTCGATCTCCCCACCAGCGGGGTCTGGGGTCTTCGGGTCAAATTCCGCCAACTCCAGTGCCGTGCTGTTCGCCAGTGCCATGTGCCAGTCGAGCCGGGTAACGAACACGGGATGCTCGGTCGTGACCTCATCGATCCACTCGCGGTCCGGCAATTCCCCTCCCCACAGTTCGTGGTCCCAGTCGCCACCGAGTATCCAGGTGCCGGGGGGAAGCTTCTCCGCGTGCTCTGCCAGGCGGCGCGCGAATTCCTCCGGGCTCGCGGCGTCTCGAAGATCAACGGACGCGAGACGGAAACCGCCGTCGAGAAAGTGCGTGTGTGTATCGATGAACCCGGGCATCGCGAATCGTCCGCCGAGCTCGATCACATCCGTCTCGGGTCCCGCCAGAGCGCGGATCTCGTCGCTCCCTCCCACGGCGATGATTCGCCGTCCCGTAATCGCGATGGCCTCCGCGGCCGGAGCGTCCGCGTCCCCGGTCCAGACCGAACCTCCGACCAGAATCCGGTCCGGGCTTTCGGATCCGCTCACGCCACACCCCCAGGCCGCCACGACCGCCGACAACAGACCGACCCGGGAGTATCCATGCACCTTCCTCTCCTTTCTCAGGCGGGCCGCAGACCCGCGTGTGCGACCATCAACTTGCGCACTCCCGAAGCACCGAAGTCGATCTCGGCCTTAACTCCGGACCCTCGACCGCTGACGCTGACGATCTCGCCTTCGCCGAATTCGGGGTGAACGACTCTGGCCCCTTCATGAATCAGCAATTCTTCTTGAGAATCACCGAAATCATAGTGGACTTCTCGGTCCTTCGGCGTACCGCTCTGACGGCGGATCGGACGTTTCCAGCTCCATTCCGCCGTGTCGGCGTCTTGCAGCGTCGATGTGCGCCGGACCCGGGGCCGACCTGCGGCGGACCAGTGACGGCGGACGGGTCCGTCCGGAAGCTCCGCAAGAAACTGGGACGGCGCCGAACGTTGCTCGTTTCCGTAGCGCCAGCGCCGTTGCGCGTGCGTCAGGGTCAGCCGATCCTTGGCCCGGGTCACACCGACGTAGAACAGCCGTCTCTCCTCTTCCAGCTCTTCCGTCGTCTCCATCGCCCGGGACAGCGGAAACAGTCCATCCTCGAGCCCGACGACGAACACGACGGGAAACTCGAGTCCCTTCGCATTGTGCAGGGTCATCAGGGTGACCCCGGGCGCCCGCTCATTGTAGTCGTCGATGTCGGCTCGCAGGGCCGCGGACTGCAGATACAGTTCGAGTTCACTGGCATCCTCCGCACCATCTTCGACTTCGGCTGGATCAAACGCGGCTGCCGCCGCCAGCAGCTCCGTCAGGTTGGCGATCCGGTCAGTGCCGTCCTCCTCCGGCTCGAGAGCCTGCACCAGGCCGAAGCTCCGAACACACTCGCGAATCACTTCCTCGGTATCGGCTCCAGCAGACAGTTCGGACAGCGCCGAAATCCCCGCCGCGAAGTGGCGCAGGGCGTTCGCTCCGGCCGCAGGAATTCCGGGAACGTCGGACGCCGTCTCCGCGGCGGCGAGAAGCGACCGGCCATTGAGAGCGGCATCGGCCCTCAATCGCTCGAGCGTAACCGATCCGACCCCGCGACGTGGCCAGGATACCGCCCTGACGAACGCCGCCTCGTCCAACGGATTCACCACGAGCTGCAGGTACGCGAAGACGTCCTTGATCTCCCTTCGCTCATAGAACCTC
>Ga0316193_10000616_pt1 | contig 22678 bp, 17 predicted proteins | sample MerIslsedime2_MG_FD_207735 | JGI IMG/M metagenome (GOLD analysis project Ga0316193, IMG submission 207735) | Coastal sediment microbial communities from Maine, United States - Merrow Island sediment 2 | ecosystem: Environmental > Aquatic > Marine > Coastal > Sediment | place: USA: Maine... | reverse complement strand
TTGACCCAGCTTTGCATTTTAGCGTGAACCTGCTCAACTCGTGAGTTGCTTCATATATTCAGGTAAATAGACTTTAGAAGTTGGGTCACATTTCGGTGCAAAAGTGGTTCAATGTTTACTGCAAATCCACAAGGAATGTCTTGTTCCTGGTGGTTACTTGCCGTTCGACGTGCCCTGAATGTCAATTGTTGTTATGACCGGCAAGGGGAACTACCGGCCAGAAGCCGACATAAAGAAACCCGCCGAAGAGGGTTTCGCTAGCATTGAGTGAATCACCGTGCCGGGGTCAGGTTCTCAATATCCTGACCCTTTTCTCTATCAAGCGGGATATGCCGTATCTCTGGTCCAGAGAAGTCAAGGCCGTTGAGGCTCACCTGGCGGAGGCGACGATTATGCTGTGTGTGGAAGTACAGCACCTCTTTCTCCAAGTCCCACGCCGTTGTCCAGATCGTCGAGCTTCGCATACCTTGCGTATCCCCGTCGATATCCGAGCCCTCGGCACTTCCGAGTGGCAGATTGAAGTTATCAAGAATGCGCAGAACTTCATAAACCGTTTCATCAGAATCCGCTGTTGACCGCGCCGTTTGGGTCCAAGCAACAGCCCGGACGAAACGCGAGGGCGGGGTGTTGTCACCCGGCAAGCCGATCATGCCGCTGCCCGCACCAATCGGAGCGAAATCCATTTCCTCAATTGTGCGCGTCGGCAACGCGACTGCCGAGAGATTGAGATAGTTTCGCAGATTAGTCATGTGCCAGTCATAGTTCGGCGAATTGGTGATCACGCCGAGGGTGTTGTCGAAGAATTTGACCTTTCCGCCCGCGAATTCGATAACAATCGAGCGACCCGAGGGCTCGGTGACCATCCAATGTGCGGGGTCAGGTACACCGACCAGCTGCTCAAGGACAGCGACTACCTGTAGGTCTGCCATCCCTGCCTTCACCTCATCGATGGTCGCGAACTGAGTCAGCAGGTAAGCCACAACATCGACAGCGCCTATCGTCTGGTCTGCGGCAACCGAGTCGTAGTCAGGATAATCGGCAAAGCCTGGGTGGTAGAAGAGTCCGACAGCGAGTCCCGCCTCGTTCATGCCATCGGCGAACCAGTCGTGTTCGAGCATGTCGAGTGCCACCACGCCATGTTTTGCAGTCCACGTCTTGCCATTGTCTCCGTCCGGCGTGAGTCCGGTAAATTTATGGCCACGCGGAATGATCGCGACCCGCGAGCTGAGATCGAATGCTCCCCATTCCATCGAACGGCCGTACACGGTTGAACCATCTTGCGAAATCAATCGAATCCCGGTGCAGGCAAGGGCCGGCCCCAATTGCAAGATAAACAGCGAAGCGATTAGTACGAGTACTACAAACGGTTTGCGTGATGCATGTCGACAGTTTTGCATGATTTCGACCTCGGATTACTGAATTTGCGTTATTCTAAATATTAAACATGTCGCCCGGTTAGCAGCGTTATTGTTTACTAATCGCACTAGAGCGAGTGGGACAGCGATACAACGAAGTTTCTGGGCGCAGATTTCTGCTTCGGGTCGACTCCGGCCTGTTAGCGAAATCTTATTTAGAATCAGTCCCTAGGTCCAGTGTTGACCGATAACCAGCCGTTCACGGCTAGGACAAGACTACTGCCTTGCATTATTGGCAAGGCGTACTTCCGGCCATTTACAGCCATCCGCAAGTGCTCAGTTGACTCCCATCCGAAAGCCCCCTTCAACCGCTCCCATAAAGCCGCCCGAAGAACTCGCTTCCAGAATCGCGCGAGACGCATCGGGTACCGGCCCAAGACGAGGGAATATTGCCGTGCCACCGCCAGCTCCGCAGACGGCTATTGAGGCCAGACTCGGGGCGTTCTTGCCTTACAGCCGGCTGGTAGCGGGATTGGGGCAAGTCATCCATCCCGAATTCCTGCCCACTGACTTTTAGTGATTGTCTTTGGGGTCATATATACAACTTGAAAAAATGACACGACGTCACTAATATATGACGTCGTGTCATATTCCAAATTAACCCACATCGCTGAAAAGGCTGCCTCCAAATCAGCACAAGAGTTGCGCAAGTCGGACAGGACTCGAAAGGCAATACTTGATGGTGCGCTGGAGCTGCTCTGGTCTCGTCCTTTCCGCGACTTGACGGTCTCGGAACTTATGGAAGTCACAGGCATTAGCAGATCAGCTTTCTACAGATACTTCGACGATCTCTATGCACTGATGGAGACTCTGTTGCTGAGTCTCGAGGAAGATATTTTTGATGTTGCTGCACCATGGTTCTCACGGGAAGGTAATTCGGTCGACACTCTGCGCGAATCGCTGTCTGGTCTTGTCCGCGTGTGTTATGAACAAGGACCAATCCTGCGGGCTGTGTCTGATGCATCAACAATCGATGATCGGCTAGAGAATGTCTGGTCGTCTTTTCTTACTCAATTCGATGACGCTGTAACTGCTAACATCGAGGCACAACAGGCGGAAGGTTTCATACAGGAATTTAGCGCTCGTCCTGTAGCTGTTTCACTGAACCGAATGGATGCATACCTGTTCGTTCATGCCTTCGGAAGACACCCTCGACAAAATCCTGAGCTGGTCCTTGAGTCAGTTACCAGAATCTGGGTATCCACGTTGTACCAGTCATCTCCAATCACTACTAAGAAGAATGACTAAAAAGGATGCATGCATTTCCCGACAACCCAAGATTAAACATTACTCAAGGAGCTAGTATGAAAACGGCCTTCCCAAATCCAAAATGGCTTTTGACTGCAGTCATTCTGCTCGCATCTTCTGCCAGTGCGGTCGTAACCATTCCGGTCACCACCGAGAATTTCGCCCAGGCCGAGACGGCCTGGAACTTCACTAACTGGGCGAAGAAGGGATCGGATACCAAACTCGTTCACCTTCGCGATGTGGCTCCAACCGGTCCTGGTGCGCCGACTGTCCGTATGAACTGGGACACGCTCTATTCGGTCCGCATCGTCAAGGTAGCCGACGACAAGACCTTCACCGTGCACCTTCCCGAGAGCGATCTCTACATGTCAGCTCACATTCTCGATTCGGATGGTTTTGCTCCCTACTACATCGTTGAGAAAGGAAAGGATCACGAAGTGAAGGTCAATACAGACTACGCACTGATCATCTTCCGCACTGAGATCCTCGACCGTATGTCGGAGGAGTCGCTGAAGATCACCCACGCCTCGCAGGACAAGATCAGTGTCACGGGAATGATGGATGCCGGTTACGAAGCACCCAACTTCGACCAGGAGCAGCTGGAGAAACTCCGGAAAGAGTACAAGCAGGAGTTCCTCGATTCCGGCATCACGCTCACGTATGCGGCCAAGGCCGGTGAGGTGGATCAACACATCCTCAACCTGTCACACGCTGCCGGTTGGGGAGGAATGCCGAAAGTCCTCGGTGTCACCAATGTCTACCAGAGCTCCGAGACCATGTCCGGTGATGTGCCCCACGTCATTACCTTCGAGGATCCGGGCAACAAGTTCTTCACCTCGTTTACCCTCTACGACGCCGACGGCTACCTGATGGAGGGGGAAACCCACATCAACGACAAGATGTGGAAGCCCAACGAGGACGGGACCATCACCATCCATTTCAATGCCGGGGAAGACGCGATCAACAACCTTTCCTCAAGCGGCCAGCCATTCAACTACATCGTTCGCAGCTACGGAATCAGCCAAAAAGTAATGGATGACACCTGGAAGCCAGTGAAGCCCAAGCCACTAAAATAAACGAAATTTAGAAGGAAACAATCATGAAAACATCGATCCTGACAGCGGTTGCCCTGGCGGCCTTTGTTTCGTCATTGGCAGTTGCCAAACCGTCAATGATGAAGATGACCACCGAGATCCCGGATGGCATCGCGACACCCGACAAACTCGAAACCGAGCTCGGAACGCTAACGTCCTTCGACGGAGTACCAGACAAGGAAACAACCCGGAAGGTCTACGACAATCTCGACCTCCAGCGGGCCACCCAGGCCTTCCTCAACTCGTTACAGATCTCCTCGCTCAACGCGATGGAGCACGGCCTGACCAAGTTCGGCCCGCCGAACATCACAGCGCTGCTTTTCGAGGACCTGATGGACTCGAAGGCACTCTGGCTGACTCCAAATACCGTGTCCGTCTATATGGCCACTTGGATGGAGCTCGCTGACGAACCTATGGTGATGGAGACACCTCCGAATGTGCTCGGCTTCATCAATGATGCCTGGTTTCAGTACGTCGTCGACTTTGGCAACGCCGGTCCAGACAAAGGCAAGGGTGGCAAGTTTCTGATCGTGCCTCCCGGCTACGAAGGGGACATCCCCGAGGGTTACCATGTCGCGAAGACCTCGACCTATGGCAACTGGGTGGTCTGGCGCGGCTTTCAGGTCGACGGTTCGACTGCCCCGGCAGTGAAAACGACCAAGGAGAAGTTCAAGATCTATCCGCTCTCGAAGAAGGACAACCCGCCGGCGATGAGCTTTATCAACGTATCAGGCAAGTTCCACAACACTATCCACCGCATGGACTTCGGATACTGGGAGGAACTTAATGAGACCATCCAGGCAGAGCCGCTGGAAGGGCTGGACCCGGACCTGCGCGGCCTGATCGCATCGATCGGCATCGTGAAGGGCAAGGAGTTTGCGCCGGATGAGCGCATGAAGAAGATCCTCACTGAAGCCGCCAAGGTCGGCTCAGTCACGGCCCGGGCGCTGACCGCTCGCCCTGCGGACGAACGCCACTACCTCTATCCCGGCAAGCGTGTATGGACGAACCCGTTCATCCAGGGTCGCTACGACTTCCTGCTTGATGGCGCCCGCCTGCTCGACTCACGCACCTACATGCACTTCTACGCTACCGGCATCACCCCGGCCATGGCGGTGAAGAACGTTGGCAAGGGTTCGCAGTATGCGATCGCGTACCTCGACAAGGAGGGCAACGCGCTCGACGGCAGCAAGACCTACAAGGTCACTCTGCCGAAGGACATCCCAGCGAAGGACTTCTGGTCCTTCACGCTCTATGACAACCAGACCCGCTCGATGTTGCAGACTGACCAGCAGTTCCCTGGCCTGAGTAGCGTCGATAAGAACGCACCCAAGCCAAATGGTGATGGCTCCTACGACATCTACTTCAGCCCCAAGGCGCCCGACGGCAAGGAAAGCAACTGGATCCAAACCGTGCCCGGCAAGGGCTGGAACACCATCCTCCGCCTCTACGGTCCGCTCGAGTCGTTCTATGACCAGAGCTGGATGCCAGGTGATCCCGAGTTGGTTGATTAACTGAAATCAGGAGGGTGAGCAAGACGCCCCGGCGGATGCTGCAAACCAGCTCCGCTGGGCTTTGCCGTTAATGGCGGCTTCGGGTCCAGACTGTGTGAAAACACAAAATCGCCAGTCAATGTAGCTAGCTACGGCATCTACATACCTTCTCAAGGACGTCTCGCCAATTTTTCTCGGCACATGTTTTCGCTACGATGTGATGTATTCGAGTATTTACCCCAAGAGAACGCCTGTGAAGTGTTATGAACACAGGTTTTACATGGAAAATACAGGCGCTATGCTTGTATCGCCTGGATTAACGGCTGGACACCCATGATGTTCATAACCCGTTTCAAATTGTATGCGAGCACATGCAAACTCATCTCGGTACTTACCCGTTTGAGCGTCTTGGTCTGGAAGTGTGTTGACCCCATCCATGCTTTAATAGCCCCGAACGGATGCTCAACGGTCTCTCGACGGATACGCATTTTCTCAGGATCACGCTCCAGTCGCGCTTGCAGGGCATCAATGACTGCTTCGTACTCCCAGCGAGTGACACGTCGTTCCTTGCCGGTCGTGCATTCTGCCTTGATAGAACAGGTCTGGCAGTTGGAGCTCCAATAGCTGTGCAGCGTCAGCCCGTCTTTCTCCTGTGTCATGCGCCAGATTAAACGCTCACCTGCCGGGCAACGATATTCGTCCGCTTTTGGCAAGTACTGAAAATCTCTTTTACTAAAAAGTCCTTTGGTGATGTTTCTTGATGTTTGTGGCCTTGGTAGATACGTCGTGATGCCTGCTTCGTGGCACGCCAGGATCTCTTTACCCTTGAAGTAACAACGATCAGCGACAACCGTTAGATCTTCGGTATCTATAGCTGTTTTCGCCTGTTCTGCCATGTTCGTGAGTTGGTTCCTGTCGTTGCCTATGTTTGTTACCTCGTGCGCAATGATCAGATGGTGTTTGGCATCTACAGCGGTTTGTACGTTATAACCGACCATCCCAGTGCCGCGGCCACTGGTCGCCATCGAGCGCGCATCGGGGTCTGTCAGTGATATTTGCTGGTCCGGCTTGCTGAGCATGTCCTTCCAGCACTGTGAGCCGTTTCACTTCCTTTTTGAGTTTGGTTATCTTGTCCTGAAGGCGTTTTGATTGTTGCTTGGATGTTTGGGTGTCCTGACGGTCTGCACTTGCCATTTGAGACAGATAGCGTGCAATGCTCTCGTCGATCTGTTGCAGACGACGTTTCATTTTTGCCTTGGCAAAGTTCCGGTCCCGATTGTTCACCGCCTTGAACTGCTGCCATCAATGGCGACGAACGCATCCGTAAACAGCTCCAGTTTGCGGCAGATCAATACGAACTCACGACAGACCTTCTGGATGGCTTTGCCGTTGTCCTTCCGGAAGTCGGCTATGGTCTTGAAGTCAGGTGCCAATCGCTCGGTTAGCCACATCAGCTCAATATTGCGTTGCGCTTCCCGCTCAAGGCGACGACTGGACTGAACCCGGTTGAGGTAACCATAGATATAAATCTTTAGCAGTGTCGCAGGATGGTAAGGTGGTCGCCCGGTGTCTTCAGGGACTGTTTTGAAATGGAGTGATCCCAGATCCAGCTCATCGACAAAGACATCAATGACTCGGACCGGGTTCTCTTCAGCGATATAATCATCCAGCCGTTCCGGGAATAATGTGGCTTGTGCCCGGCTTTCTCCTTCAATAAAACCTGTCATCTCATGGCTTTCCTGAATGAAAGCAACATTATATAGATCTCGGAGTTTTTACACAGTCTGGACCCATAACTGCCATTCAGCGTTGCCCATTACAGAATCAATCCACATTCCTGCGCCCGCTTCCGGAGGTTGCTGCCGAACCAATGTGGCCTGTGAAATAACGCTAAGATAAACTGTGGTTGCATGCCGGTTTCCAACCCGAGGGAGTCAGGCAGCGAGGGCTGGCGTGATTTGGAGCTAGATTACGACTAGCGATCATCCGGGCCCTTACTTTCTTTCAGTTGAGTAGGAGCGATACCCCTGTATAAGAGCGCTAATACACGTGGCAAGCACAAAGCTCACTACCTGAAACAAATCGGGATTGGTGTATTGCTTGTCGTGTACGCGTCTGCCCTCGTGGCAGAGGAGTCTGATGTCAAAACCGGTAGCTACCTCAGAGATCGCGGACCCTATGATCCCCGGCCATTTGTTGATGTTCACGTGGTTGAAAGTTTTATTCTGGGTGCAAATTTCTACCAAGTGAAGAATCAGCGCTGGGTCGACGAAGGATTGGTTTTCGGTGGGTACATCTCGTTAAACGTACAGGCCGGTAGCGAAGACAATACACTTCATGGTATGAGTGAGACACTGCTCATCGGTGCCTGGGAAGTTTTACGGCAAGCGAACACGGCTGGTCGCTGGATATTTGGATTGGCACATGACCATACCGTCGGCAGTTTGACAACACGCGAATTCGCCGATCGCCAGGGTCTGGTTGAGACGCCGGATGATCTGGACACCAGCTCTGACAAGACCTTCACAACGCTGGGATTGCTGGCCTGGGAACAGGAGTTTTATACCGGGACTGATAAGCTATGGGGCTATAGGACCGGTCAGTTATTCGCGGCAGGTTACTTCGGCAGCGCGGTGTATCTGGATGACGACCGCAATTTCTTCATGGCGCGGCCGCTGGCGGCCGCCGCCGGGGCGCAGTGGGTAGGCAACAATGATATCGGTCTTGGCATCAACCTGGTAGCCAGACAGGGCTCTCATTACGTCTCGGTTGCCGCGATTGACGGCAAAGCCAACCGAAAATATCCCCAGTTCGACAGCCTGCTCGACTGGGAGCTGCTGTATCTCGCCGAGGTTGGCTTGGAACGTGATCTGGGTGGACCTAACGAGACCGTTGTACGCCTCACGGGCAGTCATCTGGACCTCAGCGGGGAGAACCCGAATGAAGGCCCGGGTCAGTCTCTGATGTTCACAGCCGAACGACGCTTTGACAACCGTTGGGCGCTGTTCGGCCGCTGGAGCAAATCATACAACAGGTTGAGTTCCGACTACCGCGAGCTAGTGTCGCTGGGCACCGCATGGCTGACACCTTTTGGTTTTGACCAGGACTTCATGGGTCTGGGTGTTTTCGTTGGTGATCCTGCTAACCCTCAGCGGGGCGATGAATACGGCGCGGAGTGGAGTTACAAGATCCAGCTTACTCAGGATTTCTCACTGATGCCTGACCTGCAATACTGGTACAGGAATGATCCGGATGGCCAGCGCACGTCAACCTGGATTGCGGGCATACGCGTTAACTTTGATTTCTGAGGTTTGTCATGAATAGTTTTCACCCGCTCTCAACAATTATGTATTGCCTGCATAAACAAAGAATAAAATGATCTCTTACCAGGGTCAGGTATTGGCCGGTTTTACTCGTACACAGCAGCACCAGTGATCGGCCCCGTTTGGCCTGGGAACGACAAGTTACCACCCAAACTCAGACTAACAGACTGATTCTATATAAGCATTAACTAACAGGTGAGTGTGACCCAAAGTCGCCATTCCCGATACTCCTGTGGATTACCGGATGTACACTGACCATACCCACGAGTGGTTCGATCCCCCCGCTCTATGGTGTCGGGCACGACGGCCTTTTGATGAGGATTATCCGGTGGTCTGCATGGATGAGACCAGTGTGCAATGTGTGAAGGAAGTGCGACCTGGCTTGCCGGGCAAGCCAAGTCAGGTTGCACGTTATGATGTTGAGTATGAGCGTAACGGTGTCGCCCATCTGATTCAGTTTTCTGCCCCGTTTATAGGTTGGAGACGGATAGATGTGGCGGACAATCACACCGCCCTGCAATGGGCGCAAGGTGTGCGGACTTTGGTAGAGAAAGATTTTGCGAATGCCAAACGCATTACCTTGGTGATGGATAACTTGAACACGCATACAGGCACATCCTTGTATAAAGCATTTGAGCCACAGGTTGCACGCGCCCTATTGAACAAACTGGCGTTTGTGTATACACCGAAGCATGGAAGTTGGTTGAATATGGCGGAATGCGAATTCAGTGTATTGTCACGACAATGTTTTGATCGGCGAATACCTGACATGGAGACGGTGCGGAACGAGGTCAATGCCTGGACAGTGGCACGTAACCAAGCTGCGGTGACTGTTGACAGGCGGTTTACTACCGAGGATGCACGGATAAAACTGAAACGTCTTTACCCGGCATTATCATGTTGAAGGACTACTAGTGAAATGCGATATCTCTCTTTAATATGATTCAAGATCCACTTGTGTATAGGCACTCTCGGTACCAGTTCTTCAAAACTTACAAATTTGAGGAGATCATGGGTAGAGTAGAAAGTAGTCGCGCCAAGTGGCGGACGTGGCGCTTCTTTTCGGATCGACCGTTCATTATCGGATCGGTTGAGCGCCCCAGTCGAGGTCTTCGACCTCGCCGAAATTCTTCGGCTGCGACGAAATCCAGAGCACGACGCGCTTGCCGTCGGTGATATAGGGATCGCCGGTCAGGTTGGCTCGCGGTGCGTCGATCGTCGCCTCACCCACGCCATCCACGTATCCGAGTTTGGCTAGCGCCTGCGAATAAGCGAGATTTTCCACCAGGTATTCGCGCGTCTCGTCCATGTCCGGATCGACCTTGTGGGTGGTGATTGTCTTCGCGGTCAGACGCACGCCGATATCGCGACTGATCTGACCGACCCAGACCGGAACACCCTCGAAACGCAGCGGCGACATCCAGAGCCTGAGGTGATTGCGCTCGTTGATATTGTCACGGGCTTTCTGAAACGCGACGTCCTGGGGCCGATCGAAAAGATAAAGGCCGCTTACGGGCGAATACCGGTACTCACTGCCGGTCACGAAGGATTTCGCCATCTTCGTCAATGATGACCTGCTGATGACTTCGGTCTCGTCCCATCCGGCCCGGAGGAACGCGTAGTACACTTCATCGACGGTACCGATGACGACGAGATTCAGGGGATCGCCCGAGCCCTTCGATTTCTTGTCCGTCGTGCAACAGGGCATGGCTGTCAAGGCTTCGATCAACGCATCCTTGTCGAGATCCCGGATCTGATCCTCGGGATAAAGGTTATCCCAATCGACATCCTGATGATCCAACCTCAGGCCCGGCACCGGCACGAAGAACGTGAAATTAACGATCCGATCGTCATCGGTATAGACGTCGACGTTGAACGACTTCGTACCTTCCTGGAGCTGCGTGAACATGAAGCCGGTGCGTTTCTCACCGGGATCGATAAACATGTTGATCCTGCGATCGAAAAAGAACTTACACATGTTCATGTCCGCTTCACTAGCGCTGCCGGCGCCGAGAAATGCGCTTTCGATCGGCGTGAAATATTTTGGATCCAAACCCAAGGGGAGAAATGTGATGGGCGTTTCCCGGTCGTTCGCGATCTCGAGCCAGACGGGTTGAATCTTTCGCTTGTACAGGGGGACGCCAAACAGTTCCCGCGTTTCGGTATCGCTGGGCACGGCCACGGTAATCGTGACGGCATCCTCGGTCTGGGTGATCGCGCGCTCGAGGAACGGCGATCCCGGCGCCTCGGCATCGCTCTGAGCGAAGACTGGGAGAAACACCAGCAGCGTCAGCAGCAACGGGACACTACGGTAGCTCGTCACTCCGAAACCCTCCCGGGACCTTCGTCCCAATCCAGCGCCATCATATCCAGCATCGACACCGCCGGACCGGAAAGCCAGGCCACTAGCATGTAACCGCTGGTAAAATACTCTTCGCCCTCAAGACTCTGCTGCGGATTATCGAACGGCACCTGCCCCTGCCCGAGCACCCATGCATATGCCGCCAGGCCCTGCCCGTACCACATGTCCTGCATGAAATAGGCCGCCGCATCGTCCAGGTCGGGGACGAGCCTGCCCTGGTCCTCGCCTTCGCCGACGTGACGCGTGACCTGCACCAGCCAGACCGGCGTGCCGTTCTCGCGCATGGGGCTCAACCAGAAGCGTAGTTCGTTCTGGCTGCCGCTGGCAGATCGGTTCTTCCTGAATACGACGTCAGCGATCCGCCCAAACAACATGTCCTGGCTCGCGGCGATCCCCGCCTCGGTGCGTGGCTTTTCCACCCAGTTGGCCCGGATCAGCGCCTGTAAGACCTGCTGAGGTTCGCCGACAACGACGACATTGATCGGCAGGCCCTGTCGCTGGCCGGACCGGTCCCGCGTCTGGTGATCCATGGCCGCCAGTTCGGCACGTAATCCGTCGCGGTCGAAGTCACGAATCTGTCCGGCTTCGTACAACTCATCGAAATAGGCCTCGGAATGATCGGGCTTGAATCCCGGCACATCGATGAAGAACGTAAACGACAGATCGTCTGCGCGGCTCGCTCCGAACAGGTCCACGTTGAAAGCCTTGGTGCCCGGATGAGCATGCGTAAAGATGAATCCCGAACGCGTTTCGCCCGGCGGGATTCGCCGCGGCATCGCCATGTCGTAGAAATAGCGGTACATGACCTTCCTGGCTTTCCCCGAGAAGGTGCCCTTGTGCACGTAGGCGACTTCCTCCGGCGAAAAATACTCCCGGTCGGTGCCGACCGGCGCGTACCGGATCCAGTCGCTCGTCCGATTCTCGACCTTTAGCCAGACCGGCTGGATGCCGCTGTCGTAAAGAGGGATATCGAACAGCGCCCGGGTCTCTTCGGCGCCCGGTACCGCCGCGCTGACAGAAATCGGACCGCTGGTCTGGGTGACGGCACGATCACGAAACGGGATCGAATCGATTCTCATGGGCTCATAGGCCGCGGTTGCGCAGCCGATCAGCAGCAAAGCCAATAAAACCGGAACCAGCACCTTGATGCCGCGCGCATCTGAACGCAAGCGTGAATCTCTTGTTAGATCGGACATTCTTATCAGCCTCGAATGATCATGACCGTAGCGATCACCCTACAGAACAAACCAACATACGCCCAGCGCGAAATTGTATTCAGGCGCAACGCACCCTTCATTCTAAAGCGCGTACCCGCAAAATCCTCCGGGTTCCATGCGCCTCTGCGGCTAGTAACTAACCTTACCGTGTGCTACCACGCACCTTGTATGCAGCCACAGCATCAGCCACGGTTGCGAAGTTTCTTTCCTCCGGGAACAGCGCATCCATCTCGTTTCCCAGCTCCATTTCACGCAACGGCAGATGTGCTCGAGCAACACCCAGTTCTATCCCCTGGTCTGCAAGTTTTTGCAGGTACGGCTGCAGTTTTTCCGCGGCAGTGTAATCAAGTGAAGGTATCGCGCTGGCATCGATGATGACTTGCTGCACAGGGTGTTCCTGCCCGTCGATAAATCCCTGCAGGCGTTCGATGAAGTAACTGACGTTGGCGAAAATCAGCGGGCCGTAAAAGCGGTAGACAACGAGGCCGGGAATGCCCTCGGCTTTTTCATCATCGCCGACATCGTGCAGGTCTTCGGAACCTTCGATACGCCCGAGCAGCGCATCGTGTGGCTGCGCCAGTTCAGCCAGCAGTATTCCAATCGACATCATCGTGCCGAGCAGGATGCCGGGCAGCACGCCGACGAAGACCACAGCACCCATAGTCGTGATCGCGATCCAGGCAGTCTTGCGGTGCAGTCGCCACAGGCGCCGTATGCCGGCGATATCGATCAGCCCAATACCGGTGTAAACCAGGATCGCTGCGATCGCGACCTTCGGAAAACGCGTCAGCAGGTCGGCCGCGAACACGATGAACGCGACCAGCAGAATGGCCGAGACCAGGTTGGCGACCTGGGTGCGGCCGCCGCTGGCGCTGTTCAGTAGTGTCCGCGTCTGGCTGCCACCGACGCTGAAGCCCAGGAAGGCACCGGACGCGAGGTTGGCCGAGCCCAGTGCGAACAGCTCGCGATTCGCGTTGACCTCGTAATCGTGCTTCTCCGCCATCGCCCGCCCGAGCAGCACGCCTTCGGGAAAAACCAGCATCGCGAGCCCGAGCGCTCCCACAGCAAGCTTGGCAATATCGTTCAGGTCCAGGGTAAACCCAACAGAGTGTGGTGTCAGCTCGCGGATCTCGCCGATCACGCCGACATCCATGGCCTTGAAATCGATAAAGTAGCTGGACACGAACATGAGAAAGAACACCGGCACCAATGGTGGCAACCGCGGGATCAGCCATTTGGCGACGACCAGCAGCACGATCACACCGGCTCCGACTGCCAGCGTTGTCGTGTGCATATTATCCAGCTTCTGAACCCATTCGATCAGACGCTGAATAAAACCCTCCTGCTCCAGGTCGATACCGAACAGCTTGCCCCACTGGCTGACGATGATCACGAAAGCGGCGCCATTCAGGTAACCCATCAGTACCGGCGTCGACAGGAAACTGGCGACAACGCCAAGGCGCAGTGCTGCCGCCGTAACCAATATGATGCCGGTGAACACCGCCAGCCATGAGCTTGCGATCAATGCCTTGGCCGGATCACCACCGGTCAACGGCAGTATTACGACACCGGCGAGCAATGCCACGGCGCCGTCGGGACCGACGTTCATATGCCGCGAGCTGGCAAACAGGAAATAGGCAATGGTTGCGGCCACCGCCGCGTAGATGCCACCCACCGGCCCGGAACCGGCCAGCTCGGCGTAGGCCAGTACCGAAGGAATCAGCACCAGGCAGATTACCAGGCCAGAAAGAACATCGGGGCCGAGGTCGCTGCCCTTGTATTCGCGCAAGACCCGAAGACCCGGCATTGCTCCGAGGAGTCGTCCGGAAATCGATACCCTTTCCGTCGTTTTTGATTGCTTTTTGAAATTGGTCATTTTTGTGTGCAGTTTCTACGGAACCATCCGACCACGTTACCCCTGTAACTTCCGCGGGAGTGACGTAGTCTTTTGTATCTATATGTTCGCACAAAAACCATGTTCGCATCAAAACCGTTCAGGTAGGAACTACATGGTTACCAGATTTCGTTATCCCGAGCGTTTTGAACAATTTTCTACCAAATGTCCGCCCAATGCGTTCAATGAAAAAATTGGCTCTTCGGAAAAAATAGTGGGTTAAAATATTGCGAATTTGAAGCAAGAGAGATAGTTTTCCGGGAAATAAGGGTAGAGCATCCTGACTCCAAGTCTGAGAAGATGGAAGTGCGAACTAACCGTCTGACAGAGAAAAAGCAACAGGATGCTGATCCAGACTATCCTGGCCTCCTTCGTCTGAGCGGTGTTGTCTTGGCAACTCCATCTTCTCAGACTTGGAGCCAGGGTGCGCCTCTGCATTCAAAACCCGGCCCTACAGCTTCAAATTAACGACAAATTCTGCGGAGGAGCTTTGATTGTTAATGCGGAAACATGACAAAATGACCACATCTGCACGACTACCTACTTCTGCAAACCACCAGTTACCGGGATGTCGATTCCAGATCGTTGATGGCCAAATGCAGTTGATCTGATATGAAGCGCCTGCTCATCGGTATCGCATTTCTGTTGGTCGGCCTACCGGTCTTGGCGATTAGCGTGCTGATAATCGCCAAAGTGGAGTTGGATCTCGCGCCCTATCGCACCACCATCAACCGCTGGGCCAGCATGGCGGCTGATCGGCAGGTCACGCTCGATGGTGATCTGCGTCTCGGGTTCGGCACGCAGCCATCCCTAACCATATCCCAGCTGAGTGTCTCCGACGGACTCGACGACTCCCTTAGCTTGGCGAAAGCCGATCAGTTGTTTGTAAAGACAAATCTCGGCGTACTGTTCGGTGCTCACCTGGAAGTGCTCGAGTTCGATCTCGCTGGCGGCGAATTGAATTTGCGCGTCGACCCGATGGGTCGATCGAATTGGGTGTTCGGCGAGAACGGTGATGACAGCGACGAGTTCGAGCTGGACGAGGCATACCTTCCGCAACGTGCCCGCATCGACATCCGTGACTTCCACGTGCGTTACGAAGATCGGCAACAGGATGCCAGCTGGACGCTCGATTTGGCGGCGGCTCGCGCCGGGCTGAAGGACGCGGATGACCCGCTCGAGCTGCTCGTGGAAGGCGTCTGGGACCAACTGCCCCTCAAGGTCTCCGGCAACGTAAGGCCGTCACCGGATGCGGGTGGCCCCGACGCTCCCCAGCTCCTGTCGTTCACGGCGCAGGTGCTGGGCATCGAGGCGAGGGCCGAAGGCAGCATCACGGGTATGGGGAGCCGTGCTCAGCATGTGGATGTGAATGCAGACGCCAGTACCAATGAGCTATCGCACTTGCGCGATGTGTTCGGCGAGGTCATTCCCGCGGCGCAGGGGGCGTCGCTGCACTTCGAGATCAAGGACGACAGTGAAGTCCTGCAGGTCGCTGGCGTCGACGCCCGGATTGACAGGGCCAAGATTGTCGGCGACCTCTCGGTGAACCGGGCGGGCGAGCGGCCGGCGTTACTGGGCAAGTTTCAGGTAAGCGACCTGGATACCCGCCTGTGGATGCCGTCAGACGCCGCAGCGAAAGAGGATTCTGCCGCCAGGCCAGTGCGTCCGCTCGAGCCGCTGGCGCACTTGCCCCTGCCCCCGCCCGTCGATGCCGAGGTTTCGGTGATGGTGCGGAATATCGTGTGGCCGGAAGGGGTGAAGAGTAGCCTTACGATCGACCTCAATGTCGATGAGCGCAACTTCGGGGTCGAGCTCTCAGAGCTCGACGGCTTCAAGGCTCCGTTCAAGGGCTCGCTGCGCAAGCAGCTTCGTGGCGAGGGGGTGCCGACTTACGCCTTTAAACTGCACGATCCGGACTTCAGCCTTGCAGAATTGGCGTCGGTTCTCGGCATGGCGGGACAAATCCAGGGGCAGCTGCTCGTGGACGTGGATCTGCGCAGCCGCGGCGCTTCGGAAGACGAGATCCGGAAGGCACTGGACGGGCATGTGCGCCTGCTGATGGGCGCCGGTAAGGCGAACGTGGCGGCGCTCGACCGTCTGGTCGGTGGCCTGACGGCCAATGTGGGGCAGGTGTTGGCCGAAAAATCAGAGCTTGCTGTGGTGAACTGCTTGGCCGCCAATATCGCGTTCGGGGGCGGGCGGGCGAAGGTAGACCTCGGGCTGATCGACACCGCGTACTCGACCGTACTCGTCGATGGCGCGGTGGACCTCACCAATCGAACGCTCGACCTGCAGGTGATGCCCAGGCAGAAGGCGCTAGCGTTGAGCGTCGCGCCGAAGGTCCTGATCAAGGGATCGGTGGACGCCCCGGAGTTCATTATCGAGGAGGGGTCGTTGGTCCTATCGCTCGGCCAGTTCATTGCCAATGTCGCCTATCCACCTGCTCTCCTCGTGGGTGTGTTTGACGAGGCGGCACGCCAGAACCCGTGCGTCGCCATGTTGACCGGTGAAGATTCCCCGACTGCGGCCAGGTAGTGCTCCGCAGGTCTTTTCACCACTTATCTGCGTCATTCCTCAGTTCGCCAGCCACCTGATCCAGAAGGCCGGGTTCACTCGCAAGACCGCACGCACCGGCGCGGTGACGCTGATCCAGCGCTTCGGTAGTGCGCTGAACTTGAACCTTCACTTCCACATGCTGTTCCTGGATGGGGTCTATGTCGTGGGGGCTAATGGAGAGGTCGAGTGGTTTCGCTGGGTGAGGGTGCCGACCACTGCCGAGCTCACCGAGCTGACGCACACCATCGCCGAGCGGGTCGGGCGCTTTCTGCAGCGGCAGGGACTGCTGGAGTGCGACGGCGAGCAGAGCTATCTGGCCGCGGAGGCGGTGGACGAGGGGACGATGGATCCTCTCTTGGTCCGCTCAATCACCTACCGCATTGCTGTAGGGCCGCAGGCGGGCCGCAAGGTGTCCCTTGAAGAACGAGACCACGCCACCGCCGGTCTGCAGTCGTGGCTGGTAGGCGTTGAGATAAAGTCGGTCGATGCCCTCAAGATCCAATTAAACCTTGTCTTCCAGCAATTTCCCCAACGTCTGTTCTATCATTAGTAGTGGCCCCGGTTGACGCTTGGACTCAACGTCCTCCCGCCGCTTATGCGGCTACACTGGAAGTTTAGCGACTTCCATGATCAACCGGGGCCGCCTCAGGACTCGTTGGTCTGAGGCGAAGCCTCGCTAGTGGTTCTTGCGATAACTCGCTGCTAAGTTGCAGCTTTCGAATGGGTATCGCGAATTCAATCCCGGCTGCTTCGAACGCTTCTACTATCCGCATATTCAACTGTTCACAATGAGCCATGTAATCCCAGTAGTCAGGAGGGGCGAACCAATAAATAACAAACAAGTTTAAGCTGTCGGTGTTGAAATCACTGAAATAGACCCTTGGTTCCAAAACGTCTCCGTTGATTACAGGACGAATTCTTTCGCCAATATCGTCTTTTTTCAGGAGGTCTCGGATAATTTGCACTGCTCGATCGAGCTTTTCTTTCTGCGTATGTAGTGGAAGCGTGATATTCATAATCCGGCGTATGGTGGGACGAGCACTGATATTCTCCACAGCGTCACCGGTCAAGCCAGCATTCGGGATGGTCACTAAGTGACCATTGAGTGTGCGCACTTTTGTCGAACGAAAGCCAATGTACTCGATAATACCATCATAATTTTGATACAGAATGCGGTCTCCCGTCTTGAAAGGTTTATCGAGAAAAATTGTCATTCCGCCAAAAAGGTTACGGACCATATCTTGTGCAGCAAATGATACCGCTAGACCCGCTAACCCCAGGCTGCCCAGGAGAGGTAGCAGGTTTACCTCGAGTGCATTTGCGGTATACACGAGCGCGAAAGCGAATATCAATAATTTTGCTGCTCGTCGTAACAGGGGAATGAGCATGTTATCCAGGGAAATCCCCGTCGTTTCTGATTTGCGTAGGGATGCACCCGATACGATGTCGGTTAATGACCAAGCTACCCACGCGACTGCAAAGCCAAAGACCAATTTCATAGCCACGAAGAGCACCACGAGAGCAACACCTACCAAGCCCAATACACCGAGTAACCACCAGAACGTTAGCACGGCAATAAGTAATCCGTACGGTCTTGCCGTAGCCCGGACGGTATCTATATCGGTTTCACCAGTGGTCTTGTAGAGTATCCAGCGCATCATCGGACGAAAGAGTAGACGTACAAGAGCATCGACGAGAACGACAATAAACAGTGCGACAAAGAGCCCGACCCATTGCCACAACTCAATACCCAGAAAAAAGCTGCCCTTCAACACCTTGGGTACATAATGCGTTCGAATTTTCTGCGTCAGACTCACTTCGCTGATATCGATACCGTACTTGACGCCGCGACTTTCGATCCAGCTCCAGAGCTTGGTGATGTTGTCGAAGGTCTCCGCTGAGAACTTCCACTCCCCACTATCTGTTACAACTAAAACGATTTTGGCAGGTGGCTCGCTGCCTACATCAGCGATAGCCTGCCTGATCATTCGTTTTGCTGCGGGATAAGGATTATCGGGAAAAAATTCAAAACTCTTGAGTTTTTTCTCATTCACTTCATCAACGCCAGGGGCCATAGTTTCTACGTCGATACGGCCTAGACTGTTGAAGACACCCATTAGATTATCCGCCATCGATGCCGCCTGTTTGCCTAATGTTTCTGGAACGTCAAACGTTCTTAGGACTTGTTTTATGGCAGCTTCGCTTTCAACACCTTCTGCGAGCTGGGCCATGTTGAGCTGAAAAGTATTGATCGTATCGCGAGGGCTGGCGAAGTCTGCAGATTCTTTGAGGGCCACTGTCTCGGCTGGCTTTTCTTCGCCTTTCGCCTTGTCGGACGGTGTTGCCGGAACTTCAGCACGAGCAAGTAATGCTATGGAAAATATCGCAAAAATAATAATGCGTGATAGTTGTAACCAACTTCTATTCGTCATTTTTTGCTCCAGTACGCGTTTTCCGTTCGTGGATGCACCTCGCATTGACGTGCTCAATTAGGCGCTAGCCCGCATTTCTCACCAGGATTACTCCAGGCGTCCTGCCTTCCGCCCTGTCGGGCCAGCCTTCGGCTGTTCAAAATCGCTCCAGGCGATTTTGGGTCGTCCTGGGGGGCGACTTTTGGGACAAACTGCGCTCGTTGTTTATTCATGGGGCTAAGACTGTGTTTCCAATAACGACCCAATTATCGGAAGACGACACCCGGTAATCCAAATCATAGCTGCAGTTCGTTATCGATAGGTGAGGTGCACCAAAGACCGGATTACACATCATGGTCAGTCGTCAGAAGACACCGCCCCTGCAGGATGCCGCTTACCTCGCCTGAAACCCAAGGACACGACCATCATCACCAGGATGACACCCATAATGATGACCAGGGTATCCTGATAGGCGGACAGATAGGCATCGGCCACGATCGCCTCGTAGGCATTACCAGTGACATCCGGCAAACGATCCAGAAATGCCTTCCACTGGTCATCCGTGATCCTGGCCGCCCAGTCCTCGAGCTCGATCGCCGCCTCAGCGTGCATCGCCGCAGTCACCACTGGCTGGCCATGAAACTCGAAGTAGCCGTCCCCGACGCGGCCGAACATCAGCGCCAGGAAGATCGAACCGAGGACCGATACGCCGAATGCAACACCCAGTTCCTTGCCTGTCGAGTCTCCACCTGTCGCCTCTCCCAGTTCTTCAGGCTGCACCTCAGCGAGCGTGATCTCCGTCAACCGCGCCAGCACCATGCCGGCGCCAGCGCCAAAGCAGAACAGCGCCGGCACCAGACTACTCAATACAAGCTGCAGACTCGCTGTCTGGTACACCCACCAGCCACCGACGAGCATCAGGATCAAGCCGATGCGAACCACCAGCACGGGGGAGATCCTGGCCGGCAGGCGCGACGCCCCCAGCGCGAACACAAAAATGCCGAGGGTGTAAGGCAAGAGGACCAGGCCCGTATCCAGGGCATCCAGGAATAGGGCCGATTGCAGAAACACTGGCAAAACGAACAACAGACCGCCGACCGCCAGTTGAAAACATAAGCCCAAGGCCGCAGCCACGGAGAAGTTGCGATTACGGAATATACTGACCCGGAACAGCGGCGCCAGTTTGCGCCGAGCACGCAGCTCAGACCAACCAGCGTAGGCAAGCAGCACCGCGCCGCCGCCCAGCATGAACACCAAGGCTGCCGACAACCCGAAAGGCGCGAACACCTCAGCGCCGATATAGAAGGGTCGCCGCGCACTCCACCAGCCAAATTCTCCAGCGAGCGTTGCCCCGAGCACCAGCAGGCCAAAACCGATAAAGGTCAACAACGCACCCAGGCTGTCGAAGGGCACCCGCTGCTCACGCTTCGTCTCAGTCACCATGCTGGCGAAGAACAGCAGCAGCAGGATAAGCAAGGGTTCTGAGGCAAAGGCCCAGCGCCAGCTGATGAGGTTCGCCATGGCCCCCATCCACACCGGCCCGATCACCGCAGCGGCCGCGACGAAGGCGGAGAAGATACCGAACGCGGTGGTCCGCTGTTGGCCTGCATAGTTGAGCACGATCAATGAACTGGCCGCTGGGATCATCATCGCCCCGCCCACCGGCTTGATCAGTGACCAACCGAGGATGAGCAACCAGATGTTTGGGCTCAGCGCAGCAAGGATGACACCCGCCGCGAATACCAGGGCGCCCAGCACAAAGATTCGCTTCTCCCCGTACTTGAGGGCGAGCTTGCCGGCTGCGAGATAGGTCGATGCCATGACCAGCGAATGCAACGCCATGGCCGCCTGCACGAAGGCCACCTGGGTGTTCAGATCATCGACGATCGAGCCGATGGCTACCGGCATCATTGATCCATCCAGGGTGATGGTGAAGATGCCGAGAGAGACCGCAAGCAGCGCGCCCCAGGTGCCGAAGATCGATATCGATGGATGCTTAGTCATCGTACTCAAAGCATGTAGGATATTGGATACAGAGCGACCCTTTTACCGGCCACCCGCTGCCTGGGGATAGTGCAGCGCCAGCTCATCGGTATAACGCTGCGCCTGCGCCGTATCGCCCTGCGCTTGGTGCATACTGACCAGCACCGTGAGTATTTCATGGTTCCCCGGATGGCGTTCGTTTGCCTGCGTTAGCACCGTCGTGTGCAAGCGATTCAGCTTCAACCCCGGCACAAGAGGTCCCAATAACACGACTTTAGAATCAGCCTTCCCCACATGGGCGGGCAGGTCGGCCTGTGCATCGGCATTTTCGAGGATTGCTCAGCGTTCACTCACGTTACGGCCTGCACACTCGCTGGATCACCCAAAGTGATCCGTTACATCGAAGGCTTCAGCCACTTCGTTGCCTCCATGACTGCTCCAATTGCTTCCGGCTGGAGCAACATCGCCGGGTGGGGTTCGCACCCACTGAGAAACGCCGCCTTTACACGGCGCACGCCAGAACCGGACCTTCGTACCGATAAACCAGTCTGGTTATTTGGGAAATAGAAACTGGAAGGTAAAGGCAATGTTCCAGTCCGGCGCAGCATCAGGTGCCTCAACATTGTAGTAGGCCTCAAGACGTGAGTTGATCGCCTGGTTTCCTATTTTGAATATCCTCCCTGCGCCACCACCGATTGGAACCGTCCATCGTTGACTGGAAGGTGCATCCCAGTTGGCTGTAATGATCATATCGGTAATCAGGAACCAGCCACCCTCAAGGTTGTAGTTGAGAAAGGGCTCGAGCAAAAACTGATTGACATCCTCGCGGTCCGAATCTCCTGCAAACGACCACAGCTGTCGCCCGAGCACACCCATGGTACCCCAGCCGGGTTGTGTCAGCCCCACCGCGGTCAACCCCGCACTCCACTTGCCACTGCCGAGCGCGTCGTCGGTTGCCGTGTCCATATTCAGGGATGGACCCACGCCCCAGATAACCTTGTCGTAATCGACGGGCGAGAAATACAGCGAGTAGTTGATGTCGCCAAGGCCACTGGCACTGCCGCCGCCCGGCTGCGGACTCGGGTTGTTTGCACCCTGTATGGCGCCATCAACATGAGCGAGTGGAATAATGGCACGGTTCACCAGGTTCCACTTGCCAACAGTGACCGGTATCACCGGTTGTACGTTCAGGATGGTTGCATCACCATTCTCGGCACCGTAGTCAAGATTTAACTTGAACGGCAGACTGATCATCGAGCTGATCGGGTTCTGCACGGCAGAGCGTAGATCATCCCCTGACCAAGCATTCATGCTAAGCACAACAGCAATTAAAAATATGGCTACTTTTTTCATTACCAGAACCTCTGATCAGAATTCGGCTCCATCAGTAAAACAGCGGGATGTTACGCATCGGGCGTATACCAGATCGGCGAAGTGTAAGCGCGTTCCTGCGTGATCATAGGCACCTCTTCGGACAGGGTCAACTCGTAGCGCTTGCCGTTCACGATCAGCAAGCTATACTAGCACTTTTGGCCACAAGCTGTCTTAGGCTGCAGGTCCTAAAATCGTCCGCTCCAAACGCAAAACTGGACTAAAAAGGTCACGGAATCGAGACGTATGGTGTTTCGTCAGATTTCACCCTACGCTAATCAGGCAAGCGTAGGGCTTTGGCCCTATATGAG
>Ga0316193_10000615_pt1 | contig 22684 bp, 18 predicted proteins | sample MerIslsedime2_MG_FD_207735 | JGI IMG/M metagenome (GOLD analysis project Ga0316193, IMG submission 207735) | Coastal sediment microbial communities from Maine, United States - Merrow Island sediment 2 | ecosystem: Environmental > Aquatic > Marine > Coastal > Sediment | place: USA: Maine... | reverse complement strand
GGTCCCCGACGGTCCGCTGATCGATCCCGGCGACTTCGGGACCGACCGGCCCGCCTCGCTCGTCGGCGGGATTCTGTTCGACGAGCTGACCGCGCTGGGCATCCCGCCGAACCAGGCGAACTGCGCGATCGAGTCGGTGCCGGGCGGCATCGACAGCGTCGACGCGGGTGCCGTCGTCGGCGGCGACGATGCTGCGGCTCAGCCGGTGGTCCAGGCTGCGCTCGACTGTGGCATCGACCAGGCGACGATCGACGAGACGCTGGCCGCCCTCCGAGGCGGCTGACCTCGACCGATGGTGTCGTCGACACCGACGGCGCCATCGAAAGCGCCTTGGAGGCGGACCAGGCCCGACCGCTACTCTCCCGGTTCGACACGTTCGGACGGGGAGAGAGGCACATGACGACGACCAATGACGCACCGGTCACCTGCATCGTTGGTGCCGGGTGCTCGGGATTCACGATGGCCAAGCGCCTGAAGGATGCCGGGCTGGCCTACGACTGCTTCGAGATGTCGGACGACATCGGTGGCAACTGGTACTTCGGAAACCCGAACGGGATGTCGTCGTGCTATCAGAGCCTGCACATCGACACCTCCAAGTGGCGTCTTGCGTTCGAGGACTATCCGGTACCGGATGACTGGCCTGACTTCCCACACCATTCCCAGATCCTGCAGTACTTCCACGACTACGTCGACCACTTCGGGCTGCGCGAAACGATCACGTTCAACACTGCGGTCACCGATTGCGAGCGGTTGGACGATGGCCGCTGGAAGGTGACGCTGTCGACCGGCGCGTCACGCGAGTACGACAACCTGATCGTCGGCAACGGCCACCATTGGGATGCCCGGACACCGGCGTACCCGGGCACGTTCGACGGCTATCAGGTGCATTCGCACCACTACCGCAATCCGTTCGAGCCCTATGACTTCCGCGGCAAGCGCGTGATGATCGTGGGGGCAGGCAACTCGGCGATGGACATCTCGTCCGAGCTGTCGCAACGTCCGATCGCCGAGCAGCTGTTCATCTCGATGCGCCATGGTGTGTGGGTGTTGCCGAAGTACTTCGACGGCAAGCCCGCCGACAAGGCGTCGCGACCGGCATGGATGCCGTCCAGGGTGGGTCGAGCGCTCGCCCGGTCGAAGATCAAGAAGAGCATCGGCAAGATGGAGGACTATGGGCTCCCCAAGCCGGACCATCGCCCGCTCGATGCTCACCCGTCGGTGTCCGGGGAGTTCCTCACTCGCGTGGGCTGCGGCGACATCACCCCGAAAGGGGCGATCAGCCGGCTCGATGGTGACGGCGTCGTGTTCGCCGACGGCTCGATCGAGAAGGTCGACGCCATCGTCTGGGCGACGGGGTACAACGTGACGTTCCCGTTCTTCCGACAGCCGGAGTTGACACCGCAGGACAACACGTTCCCGTTGTTCAAGCGAATGGTGAAGCCGGGGTTCGAGAACCTGTTCTTCCTCGGGCTCGCTCAGCCGCTGCCGACGCTGGTGAACTTCGCCGAGCAACAGTCCAAGCTGGTCGTCGCCGCGATTGACGGGTGGTACGAGTTCCCGAACGAGGCCGAGATGAAGGAGACCATCGTCGCCGACGAGAAGGTCCACCTCGGCCACTTCTACGACAGCCCTCGCCACCGCATGCAAGTCGACTTCACCACGTATGTGGCCGACCTCGAGAAGGAACTCGAACGCGGGAGCGAGCGAGCTGGCACCGTTGCTGTGTCCTGAACGAGATAGCTTCCTCACGGAGTGACTAGTGTTGCGACGCATGGTGACTGGGTTGGGACTGTCAGTGGTGCGTGGTGCCGCGATTGCTGGTTTGCTCGGAGCTGCCGCGACCGTGATCCTGGTGGCCCCGCCAGCGCGCGCTCAGACGACCGTCCCGCCTGGAACCCAGCCGGTCATCAGCAATCCTGACATCGCCGATTCCTGCGGCACGAACGTCACCCTGGTCCTCGATGCCTCGGGTTCGATCCAGTCCTCCAACGCCGTCGATGACGTCCGCGATGCCGGAGAGGCATTCCTCGACGCATTGGCCGACACCGGTTCGACCGCTCGGGTGCTGCAGTTCGCATCGATCTCGGAACAACTCGCTCCCCAGGTCGAGGTGACGGCGGCATCGCTCCAGACCGGAGGAGCGTTCCGCACGGCGATCAACGAGTACTACAACCCGAAGCCGCCTCGACCGCCAGGCGTCAGCATTCGATCCTACGACGGAAGCGGCGACCCGCAATCGCCCGGAAACTGGAACTCCGCCAACAACTCGAATCAGTACACCAACTGGGATCAGAGCCTCGATCAGGCCGGTGAAACACAAACACTCCCCACCGAACTGGTCGTGTACATCACCGACGGCGATCCGACTGCCTACGACTTCGATCAGCTGGGTGATCCGTTCGACGCCGGACCACCTCCAGACGTCGGAGTGAACACCTATCGCGGCGGCGCTCGCACGACCACGCTCGACCGCGCCGTACAGGAGGCCAACCAGCTCAAGACGGCAGGCGCTCGCATGCTCGCCGTGGGCGTCGGCGCAGCACTGGGCAACCCGACCAGCCGGGCCAATCTCGAGCAGATTGCCGGACCGCAGGTGGTCACCGACGGCACGATCGGAGGGATCAACAGCATCAACGAGGTCGACGTTGCGCTCGTCAGCAATTTCGACGCCCTGGCTCAGTTCCTGCGCAGTGTGGTCAACGAGCTGTGCTCGCCGTCGCTGTCGATCCGCAAACTCGCCCAGAGCTCCGACAGCGCCGACTACCTGCCGGCGCCCGCCTGGGACATCACGGTGACGCCGACCGTTGCATCCGGTGGTGCCTACCGCTGGATCCTGCCCGACACCGATCCCGACGCTGCCGTGCTCGCCCGGTGCGGCAACCCGACGAACCCGAACGACGGAGCGCCGCGTACCTGTGCGACCGATTCGACCGGGCTGGCGAACTTCCAGTGGGAACCGAACCCCGAGGACGCGGCGACGTCAGCCGCGGTGAGCGAGGCGCTCCGGCCCGGCTACGTGCCGGGCAAGGACGGCAGCGACTGGCGCTGCACGCTCAAGGACGAACAGGGGAACGAACGGATCGAAGAAGGCGAGCTGACCGATCTCGGGTCGGATGACTGGGGCTTCTCGCTTGCTGTCGATCCTCAGGAGATCATCACCTGCAACGTGTACAACAGCTTCGTCTACAACTCGGCCATCGCGTTGGAGAAGAAGGATGAGCCTGCCCAGGTCCGCGGCGACCTCGGCGGAACAGACAGCTCAGTCGTCTCGACGTTCACGGTGACGAATCCCGGCAACGCGGCGTTGAGCAACGTGAAGCTCACCGACGACAAGTGCACCCCGGCGTACGTGTCAGGCGACATCGGCGGAGACGGCATCCTCGACAACGACCCGGCCGAGACGTGGGTGTACACCTGCACTCGGGTACTCAGTTCGAGTCCGGGCACGAGCCCCGTCAGTATCACGAACAACGCTCGCGTCACCGCCGTCGACCCGGCCGGTACGGCACGCTCCGCGATTGCTTCGGCGACGGTGAAGGTGTTCGCGCCGGCGATCTCGCTGACCAAGTCGGCGAGCGTGTCGACCGTCGACCTCAACACGGCCACGCCGGTCACCTACACCTATGTGGCGACGAACACGGGCAACATGACGCTCACCGATGTCGTCGTGAAGGACGACATCGGCCCGAGCACGTGCCTGTCGGTGAATCCGGTTCCGCCGACGACCCCGCCCATCGCGATGACGCCCGGCGCGTCGCAGCAGTTCACCTGTACCCGGTCGCTGAACGCGTCGAACACCGACCCGATCGTCAACACCGCCGATGTGATCGGGACGCCGCAGTTCCCGCCGCTGACCCCGCCCGAGGTCAGCGGCCCGGTCGGGCCGCCCGTGACGGCCCAGGCCCAGGCGGTCGTCGATGTGATCGATGCCGAACTGATCCTCACCAAGACGGTCGACAAGCCGGTGATCCTTCCTGGTGGCACCGTCACCTATACCTACACGGTCACGAACCCCGGCAACGTGGGACTTCAACGCCCGGGCGGGTTCGGCACCCCTCCGAACCGGGACGGATGGATCGTCGACAGCGCCCCACCGGGCAACGAGTGTGGTCCGCTGATCTACGACTCGGGCGACGACGGCGGCCCCTTCGTCCTCGACCCACTCGAAACGTGGACCTACAAATGCAGTATCGCTCTGCCTGGCGTGCCGTCCCGCGTGGTCAACACCGCCACCGTGGTCGCCGAACCGGTTGGTGGCGGTGACCCGCTGACCCGGCGAGCACAGGCCGTCGTCGAGATCCGGCAACCGTTGATGACTCTCGAGAAGGTCGCGGTGCGCCCGGTCGTGCTCGACGACTACAGCCTGATCGGAACGATCCCACCAGCGACACCTCCTCGGCCGATTGCTGGACCCGATGCCACGGTCATTTCGCCGGCGGTGTACGTGTTCACGGTTGGCAACGAGGGCAACCTACCGATCCGTGACGTCACGGTCACCGACACCTTCCCGAGCAGCACCGGGACGACGGTGTGCATCCCGGCGCCTGTGCGGGTCGGCGGCATCATCGTCGGCGATATGCCTCCGCTCGACATCCTCGACCCCGGCGAGGCATGGGAGTACGACTGCGTCGTTCGGCTCACGAAGGCGGACGACAACGATGGCGGACCTGGCATCGTCAACGCGCCGTCCGGCGTCACCAACGAGGCAACTGCGGCCGGAACCGCGTTTCTCGTCACCGGCCCGCAGACCGAGGAAACCACCCCGGTGTCTGCCGGCCCGTCGAGCACACAGGTGTTGATCATCTCGCCGATCGTCGACCTGACGAAGACGCCGTGCACCGGTGACCCGGCGGGCGCGCTGACGTGTCGAGACGATCTCGTCGTCCGGCCGGGCACCGACGTCACCTATCGCTACGAGGTCCGCAACCTCGGCGACACGACCCTGGCGCCGGTGCTGGTGCTCGACGACCGCTGCGATGGGATCGGCTACTTCGGCGGCGATACCAACGGCGATGGACTCATCGAAGGCGGCACGACGAGCGCCGAGGTCTGGGAGTTCCGTTGCACGGTCGAGGTCAATGGGCCCGGACCCGTGGTGAACGAGGCAGGTGTGCTCGCTGTGGGACCGCTCGGCAATCTGTATCAGGATCTGGCCACCGCCAGCGTCCGGGTCTTCGACCCGGACATCAGCCTCGTCAAGACCGCGCGGGAGTCGCTGGTGCCGTCGGGGACCGACGTGACCTACGACTTCGAGGTCGACAACACCGGTCGGAGTTCGCTCGCCGCCGACGACGTCCTTGCGCAAGTCACGCTGGTCGACGCGTCTGATCCTGCACAGCCGTCGTGTGCCACCCCTACGTACGTGTCGGGCGACATCGGCGACGACTCGGGTACTCCGCCGGCTGACGGCAAGTTGCAGCTGACGGAGACATGGTTCTACGAGTGCACCGCGACGCTCACCGCCGACACCACGAACATCGCTCTCGTCACGGGCATCGGTGGCACCGCGCTCGACCTCCCCACGCTGGTCGGCGACTTGTCCGCAGCGTTCGTCGGCGTTTTCAGTCCGGCGATCGACGTGACGAAGACGGCGAATCCGACCAGCGTGCTCGAGTCCGGTGACGTCACCTACACCTACGAGGTGCGCAACACCGGCGACGTGCCGTTGGCCGACGTGAAGACCCGCATCACCGACGACAAGTGCTCGCCCGTCACGTACGTCTCGGGGGACGAGGATGGTGACGAGCTGCTCGACACCCCCAACAGCATCTTCGAGGACTCCGCCGACGAGGTCTGGGTCTTCTCGTGTGTGACGACGATCGCGATGGACACGCTCAACACCGTCAGCGTGACCGGTACGCCAACCGACCCGGTCGGTGTGGCGCTGTGCAGCGGCGAGGAGCCCGTCGGGCTCACCGCCGCACTGATCGAACCGTGTGACGTCACCGACACCGCAACCGCGAACGTCGTCGTGCTCCAGCGCGGGACGATCACGATCGTGAAGGATGCCGACCCGAACGGATCGACACCGTTCTCGTTCACCGGCACACTCGGCTCGTTCCAGCTCATCGACGATGGCACTGTGGCGAACACGCGAACGTTCACCAGCCTCGAGCCGGGTACCTACACGGTGACCGAGGGAACGATCCCGCCGTGGAGCCTCGATTCCATCACCTGCGTTGATCCGACGAATGACACCACGGTGGCGGTCGCCTCGGGTACCGCCACGATCGCGCTCGGATCGGGCGAGAACGTCATCTGCACGTTCCGAAACGTCGGTCCGGCCGCGGTAGCGCCATTGCCGCCCGACCCAGAGCTCCCGTCCGAGCCCGCACTCCCACCCAATCCGGAGCTGCCGGTGACGGGTGCCGCGTTCGGGGTCCCGGCACTGCTGACCGGTCTCGCTCTCCTCGGACTGGGACTCCTGTTCTCTGCTGCCAGCCGTCGCCGTCGTACGGCTTGATCGGCGCCGGCGGGTTCAGGTACAGCAGCTGAGCCAGCGGTACCGGCCGTCGACGAGCGCGAGGTGTGTGGGCCTCGGGGCACCCGTCTGCCCCGCTCTGCGGAGTGTGCACGGGACATCGAATTGGCATCCGGCCGGGCGCTCGCCGCGTAAGGTCATCGTTGCCCAGGACGGCCCTCCGTCGTGGTGCAGGCGAGCGGCACCGAGCAAGTGATCATGAAGATCGAGAGGACACCGCTGTGAACGGATCTACGACGACGCAGGCGGACGAACATTCGCCACGAGTACTCGACTCGCTCCGAGGCGTTGGTCTGGTCACCGTCACGCGCCGTCAGCAGGTCTTCGCCGGCGCTGTGTTGAACGTGTTGGTCAACGTCGTGGTGCTCAATCTGTTCGTGGAGTTCGCCGACGAAGTCGTGATCGAGTCCTTCTGGATCTCGGTGCTCACCGCTGTGCTGCTCACGGCGATGATCGGCGTCCTTGCGAGGTTCGAACAACGGATTCACCACTTCTTCTTCGAGAAGCACTCCTGGCGGTTCGCCGGTGTGGTCACCATCTGGCTGGTTCTCTTCGGGGGCAAGTTCGTGATGCTCGAGGTCGTCGACATCGTCTTCGGTGATCAGGTCTCACTCGGCCATCTGCTCGAGGTGATCCTGATCGTCGTGGCAATGATGATTGCCGGCCAGTTGATGCAGGCCATCTATGACGGTCTGGGGGTCGACATCAACGAAGACTCCACCGAGTCCGCCCCGAGGGGAGACGATGAGAGTTCGTCCTCGCCGTCACAGTGACTCGCCCGAAGCCGCCAGCCCGGTGAGGGAGGGCGCTTCGCGCCGACCGGAATCCCTCGAAGTGGTCGAGACCGGCGTCGATCCGGTGACCCCACGCTTTTCAGGCGTGTGCTCTGCCAACTGAGCTACTCGACCGTGTCGCCGAACCTGGTATTCGACGGTGTTCGTGTTCCGACAGAAAAGCCACCCGCCACCTTGCGATGACGAGTGGCCCCCTGCTGCGGTCCCGACGGGACTTGAACCCGCGACCTCCGGCTTGACAGGCCGGCGTGAACTCCAGACTTCACCACGGGACCATATGTATTCCATGTGTGTATTGCATGTATTGACGCTGTCGCGCCGCACCCCCAACGGGATTCGAACCCGTGCCGCCACCTTGAAAGGGTGGTGTCCTAGGCCACTAGACGATGGGGGCCTGTAGGCAATGGCCTTGTCTCGTTGAGAGCGATGTGAATCTAGCACCGGCCCCTCGGCAATCCACCAGGCGAATCCAGCTGATGCTCTCGTCTACCCTCCGCACATGCCACCAAGTCGTTCCCTCGTCGGCATGGCCGGTGTGTTCGGGTACCTCATCGGCACGTTCCCGACGGCTGCGATCGTGGCACGCCGGGCATCCGGCGGAACGGTCGACCTGCGCCAGACCGGTACCGGCAATCCGGGATCGGCGAACGCGCTCGGTGTGCTCGGAGCGAGAGCCGGCGCTGTGGTTCTCGTCGGCGACGTCGGCAAAGGGGCGCTCGCGTGCGCCGTCGGCGGGATGATCGCGGGGTCGCCCGGAGCTCAACTTGCGGGAACCGCAGCGGTCGCTGGGCATTGCTATCCGGTGTGGAACGGCTTCGATGGCGGCAAGGGTGTGGCCACCAGCGTCGGTCAGTGCCTTGCGACGTTCCCGGCGTACTTCCCGATCGACGCCGCCGTCGCCGTCGCGACTGCATCGAGTCAGCGTTGGCGGCAGCGGGCGTTCGCCGCAACGGTCGTGTCGTCGGTGTGCTGGGTGCTCGGCTCGGTGGTGTGGTGGCGCCGGGGTTGGCCGAACCTGTGGGGTCCTGCGCCGAGCGGTCTGCTCCCGATCGCATCTGCTCTCAGCACGGCGATGATCATCAAACGTTTCATCGACGCGCAATCCTGAACATTGCCGCAACGAGACGGTGAGCAGGTGACGTTCCGGGTCGAGCGGTGCCAGGATCGGAGACGTGATCGCCGTTGTGGTCGACTCCAACAGCCAGATGTCGCCAGAGCTCGCCGAGCGGCTCGGCATCACGGTGGTGCCGCTGATCGTCCGGATCGACGGCACCGATCATGTGGAGGGCGTCGACCTCGATGCCGATGCGTTCTACGATTTCTGGACACCCGACGGTGCGCCGGTGATCACGACCAGCCAGCCGTCACCGGGGGCATTCCTTGCAACGTACGAAGCACTGATCGCCGAGGGCGTCACCGAGATCCTGTCGATCCACATGGCCGCGTCGCTGAGCGGCACACTGAACTCGGCGACGATCGCTGCGCGATCGGTCGAGGTTCCGGTCCGTCTGGTCGACACGTCGACAGCGAGTTTCGGTGTCACCTGTTGCGCATGGGCCGCAGTCGACGCGATCGTTGATGGCGCCTCGCTCGAAGACGCTGCCCAGGTCGCCGAGTGCCGGGCGGCGACGCTGGCAACGGCGTTCATCGTCGGGATCCCGGAACTGATCGACCGGTCCGGTCGGACAGCGGGGGTCGATGTCGGCGCAGCGTCGGCCGAGGGCATCCCGATACTTGCCGGCGTCGGTGGCGAGTTCAGTGTGCTCACCAGTGTCCGGTCTGTTTCCGGCGCCATCGATGCGATGGTCGAGTTTGCACTGACGCACCCGCCAACGAGTCCCGATGGAGTCCGAGTCGCAGTCGGTACGTCGGATCGGTCGAGCTTCCCGGTCGGCCAGGCGATCACCGAACGTCTCACCGACCGCACCGAGGTCGCCGACGTCGTGCAGTACCGGGTGGGACCGAGCATCGGCGCCTACACGGGGCCGGGCACGGCCGGGCTGTTCGTGTTCTGAGGAGTCAGTCGATCCGTCGGGCAGTCGCAGCCGCGGCCTCGAGTGTGTCGGCGATCTCGGCGGGGTCGAGCTTGCGCCGTTCGAGCGTGGCCTCGTCCCAGGTCGAACGCGCCGCCGTGAAGAAGTTGCCGCCGTACACGTGGAGGGCGGCGGTCCATTCCTGCGTCGGGTTGGACACGGCGTGGACGGCCTTGTGGCCGAGGACGGCGGTGTCACCTGTGACGAGGCTTCGACCACCGGCAGGTTCGATCTCACCGGACACGCGGCGCCGGAAGAACGAATTGTCCTCCCGCCCTCCGTAGATGCCGATCGCCGCAAACATGTCGTGGTCGTGCGGGGCGAGCTTGACGTGCGGCGGCCACACGATGTGCAACACGGTCAACTCGTCGGTGCAGTGCCAGGTCCGCATCATCGGGCTGATCGTCGGTTGCTCGACGGCTCGCTCGATCGATCGCGGGTCGGAGATGGCTCGTTGGAGGAATTCTCGTGCAGCCGTCGGTGCGTCGCCTCCGAGGCGCACGGCCTGGAGACAGTCGTCGACGAACTGGTCCCGATCGAACGCTTGCACGGGCCCAGTCAACACCGTGATGCTGTCGCTGTCGAAGAGCCGAAGGTCACTGACCGACTGGCGCGGCCGCTCCGGTCACCATCGGCTCGCCGAAGGGATCGCGGTCGGTGTTGGCCGCCTTGGCCCGAAGCTTGGCGGGGACGACGGGGGCGAGCATCCCGTACGGCGCTGCGTTGTAGAGATGGTGGATCCGATGCGCCTCAGCGAGGTGGTCGAGCAACACGTTGCCGCGGTCGCCGAACGGATCGAGACGACGATGGATGTAACCGTCGTGAACGAGCGCATATGTTGCCCCGTACAGGGTGACGCCGACCGCCATCGGTATCAAGGCGGCAAGGCCGTCTCGGTTGAATCCGAGCCACAACCCGAACAGCACGATTGCCGCGAAGAAGACCGGGAACCAGTCATTGCGTTCCCATCGTGGTTTCCGACCGGGCCGGTGATGGCTGTTGTGGAAGAAGCGCCCGAAGCCGTGCATCACCCAGCGATGCGTGGCCGCCGTGATCGGCTCCATCGCGACGAACGCCACGATCACGATCACGACGAAGACGGGAACCGACACGCCCTCGAGGCTACTCGCCACGCCCCGACCTCGGCCCGCCACCCCGATCATTGCGGCATTGTGAGCGGTGAGGGTCCCTCGGGCGTGCATCGCTCACAACGGGCGGACGCTGACAGCGGGAGGACGCTGACAACGGGAGGAGAGGAGCGGCGACCTGGTGAACGATCAGCCGGCGTAGGTGGCGATGGCTTCGGCCAGCGGGACTTCGGCAACGCCGTGCTCGCGCGCGACGGCCTCGAGCCACTCGGGTCGGAACACGCTGGACACGGTGATCGGCTCGTCGAGCTCCGATCCGGCAAGCGCGAGGCGAACGAACAGCGTGGCGTAGTCAGGCGGACGAAGGTCTCGACCCAACTCGACGAGGGCGTACGGATCCGGCGTTGCCGAACTCGGTGGAAGCGAGAAGAAGCTCTGCGAGGTCGGACCAGTCGGTCCGCCCGCGAGACCAGGCCCGTCAACGAGGATCACTCCGTGGACCTGAGCTGCTCGCGCTCCGGCGAGCTGGAGCGCGATGTAGGCCCCGAGTCCGCGGCCGACGACGGTGATCGATCGCTCGGCGTCGCCCTCGGTCAGTGCTGCCAGTGCCGCATCAGCGTCGCCCAGGAGCAGTTCGGCGGTGTATCCGCCTCCGCGAGGGATGGTCGAGCCGCCATGGCCGGTGAAGTCGAGGGCGGCGACCGGGCCGGGCCAACTGTCGGCCCACGTCGGCACCGAGCGCGGCGACGCCTCACCGAGCCCGTGGAGAATGAGCAGCGGACGTCCACCGGCGACGGTGGCGTCGCGTAGGTGGTGGAGCGCGAGGTCGACCTTGCCGTGGCGCAGCATCGTGACGGTGTTGACGCTCATGCTCTCGCTCCCGTCGCGGTGGACGATGGCGATCCGACGAAGTCGAGGACGATGTCCGACACGAGGTCGGGTTGTTCGATGTGGACGAAGTGGCCGACGTCGTCGAGGATCTCGCACCGCCCATCCGGCGGCAGATAGGGGAGGACCTTCTCCGGCGGCGTCCCCCATCCCATCTCTTCCATCTCGCGGCCGAGGATGCCGAGGAACGGCATCGGGAGACCGGGCAGGCGCATCAGCGTCCACTCGGGCCGCCACGGCCCGAAACCGCCGAAACGCATCGACGGGTCGATCTTCCACCGCCATCCGTCTGCTGACTCGTACCCGCCGACGGTCACCAGTCGTTTCAGCCACTCGGTGTCGAGCCGTGGATTCATCCGGCCCCGTCGTTTCGCGAGCTCCTCGATCGTTCCCGGCTTCCGTTGAGCCGTCGCGGTCGAGCGGCGATGCTCGAGCCACCCCGCGATTTCAGCGGACACCATCTTGGTTCGCTCGTGTTCGGCGACGTCGGGGATCCGTCGATTGAACGGGATGCCGTCCATGTTGACCAGGTGGGTGAACCTGAACGGCTGGGCGTCGGCGAGTTGCGTCATCAACGCGCCGCCCTTGGAGTGACCGACGACAGGAAGTGGTCGGCCGGGACTGACGTGGTCGAAGACGGTCAGCGCGTCACGCATGTCGGCGTCCCATGAGTACAGCTCCGGGTGTTCGCTGTCGCCGTGGCCGCGCTGATCCCATCCGACGACTCGCCAGCCGCCCGCGGCGAGCTTGGGGGCGAAGATGTCGTAGGTCCGCGCGAAATCGAAACCACCGTGGACGACGATCAAGGGCGGCGCATCCTCGTCGCCCCACTCGTGGACGGCGATCCGGAGGCCATTGGCGTCGACGCTGTACTGCCGGTCGGGGTGGTGGGCCCCGGGAACGGGGTGTTCGGCGGCGTGGGAGGTGCTCACTTGCGCGAGGGTACGTCGCCCGCCGCGTGCTGCGGGCATCCCGAGCCGCCTAGCATCCTGGGCCATGTATCGGTACGGACGTTTCGGCACCTTCGGGGTGGTGGCGGTTCTGGCGGCGGGCGTTGCTGCATGCGGCACCACCGATTCGGCCGATCAGGAGCGTCTGCCGCCGATCCGGACGACGATCGCGACCACCTCGACCACGACGACCACGATTCCACCCGGACAGCGTTTCTACACGGTGAGCCAGGGCGACACACTCGGCAAGATCGCTGCTGGCTTCGAGGTGACGGTCCAGTCGATCGTCGACCTGAACAAGCTCGCGAGTCCCGACGCCATCCAGGCGGGTCAGACACTCGAGATTCCGTCGGGCGTCGTCGTGGTCGCCGAACTCCCGACCCCCGCCGCCAGCACCACCGAACCGTGATGCAACGACACCATCGTTGCATCGGGGTCGGAGTGCCCTGTGCGGGAACGGCACGGTTCGTAGACTCGAAGGCATGAGTTTCTGGCCCACGCTCGAACACTGGAGCGTCGAGATCCCGCTCGACACCCCACACCAACGCCTCGACGTCCTCGCCGACACCGGCTTCGTCGCCCTTCGTGACCTTTCCGACGACGTGCCCGAGAGCGAGTTCCTCTCACTCGAGTACATGGACTGGAAGTCTGGCGGTGACACCAACTTCGCACCCCTTGCGTCCGCCGACGGCGAACTCGACTGCCGCGGCTTCTGGGACAAGGGGAAGACCGACAAGGACGCGCTCTGGACCTCCAACGCCGAGATCGCCCCAACGATCCGCAACTATGTCGACGACGTCGGCGCCAACTTCGGTCGGGTACGCATCATCAAGCTGGAGCCGCAAGACCGCGAGGTCGCCATGCGATCGATCCATCGCGACGACAACAACCGGTTCAACCCCGACGACGAGGGTTGGGTCGTCCGATCGTGGATCGAGCTGACCGACAATCCCGACAGCTACATGCTGTTGATGGACAACGGTCCTGATGGCCTGCCGGATCCCAGCACCGAGACGCGGGTCCCGTTGCACAAGGGAGCCCGCTTCGTGGTCGACACGCAGCGGCTCTGGCACGTCGTGGTTCACAACGGTACGGCCGCTCGCTATGCGCTCATCACGAGCTTCGAGTCCAGTCCGACGCTGGAGTCGTGGATCGAGCGCGAACAGCGCCAGCCGGCCGCCGTCTGACCCAGGCCGTTCGACCCTGGCGCCGTCTGCGCATCAGCGAGAGGCTGAACACCGGACCGCGATCTTGTCCCATCGACGCGGTCGAAGGAGTTGGTCATGAAGCCCGGACGAATCGTCGCACTGGTCGTCGGATGCCTCGTCGTGCTGCCCGGCCTCGCCATGCTCGCCGGCGGTGGTGTGCTGGCGGGCGTCTACGCCTTCGGCCGTGACGCCGACGGGTACCTCGAAGCGAACCTGACCACGATCGAGTCGCCCACGGTCGCAGTGACCGCCGGCCCGGCCGACTTCGGCGACGAGGCAACGCCGAACTGGGTGTTCGATGCGCTGGACGTCGACGTCCGCCTCCAGGTGACCAACACCGACTCCGACCAGGCGGTCTTCATCGGGATCGGCCGTGACGAGGACGTCGACGCCTATCTCGCCGGCACCGCGTTCGACGAGGTGGTCGAGATCAACGGACGTCGAGTCGTCTACCGGACACGCGAGGGTGGCGACGAGATCGCCCCGCCCACCGATCAGTCCTTCTGGGAGGTCTCGGCCACGGGTGTCGGCACGCAGGAACTCACGTGGGAACCGACGTCCGGGCGTTGGTCTGCGGTCGTGATGAACGCGGACGGGTCGGTGGGGATCTCGACCGACATCGACGTCGGTGCCAAAGCCGGATTCCTCCTGCCGTTGGCGTTGACGCTGCTCGCGATCGGTGGGTTGCTCACCGCGTCGGGTGTCGTGTTGATCGTCGTCGGCGCGTCCGGCGCCAGGCGTGCGAGCGACGGAACGCTTCCACCGCCGGTTGCGCCGACGGTTGTCGCTGGTGCGGTGGCTCAGCCGACCGGTGGTCGCGCGGTGGTGCTCTCGGCCCATCTCGATCCTGGCCTGTCCCGCTGGCAGTGGCTGGTGAAGTGGCTCCTCGCGATCCCGCACTTCGTGGTGCTCATGTTCCTGTGGGTCGCCTTCGGTGTTCTGACGGTGGTGGCGTTCTTCGCGATTCTCCTCACGCGCCGCTATCCGCGCGGCATTTTCGACTTCAACGTCGGTGTGTTGCGATGGACGTGGCGCGTCAGCTACTACGCCACGACCGGCGGGCTCGGCACGGATCGTTACCCACCGTTCAGCCTGCACGCCGAAGCGGACGACCTCGCTGCACTCGACATCGCCTACCCCGACGAACTCAACCGTTGGCTTCCACTCGTCAAGTGGCTCCTCGCCATTCCGCACCTCGTGATCCTCGCCTTGCTGTTCGGCGGCGGCGCGGCGACGACCGATGACGCCGCGGTCGCCGTCGGTCTGCTCGGTGTCCTGGTGACGATCGCGGCGATCGCCCTGCTCTTCACCGCCAGGTACCTGCGGGGATTGTTCGACCTGATCATCGGCCTCAACCGATGGAGCTTCCGAGTCGTCGCGTACGTCGCGCTGATGACCGATCAGTACCCACCGTTCCGGCTCGACCAAGGCGGAGACGAACCGCTGGACGACTCGCCGGTGGGGTAGCCCATCTCCGCTCGGTGACCGGTCGCGTGATCCGGCGGTCGGCTTGGCCGTGCCCTGGCGTCAGCCGCTGATTTCACGCGGGTCGGCTCGACGGCGAGCCCGTTCGACGCCCTTCATCGCTTCGCGAGTCGAGAGCGGAGCGAGCGTCGGCGTCGTGGCCACGAACTCGGCCACGGCATCTGGGTTGGTCGCTGCATAGCTGCGCAGGGCCCAGCCGATCGCCTTGTGGATGAAGAACTCGGCGTCGGTCGAACGGCGACCGCAGTAGTCGAACAGACGACGTTGATCGGTCGACGCCTCGAAGGTCAGCTGGTGGAGGATTGCCGTCCGAGCGACCCAGATGTTCTCCCATTCGACCCACCGGTCCATCGTCAACGCTGCAGTGGGATGCTCGAGGACGATCGGACCGACCGTGTGCGCGGCCAGAGCATCGACGGTGTCCCACCACGATGATGTCGTGATCAGCTCGAGCATCACGTCGAGGAAGTCGGCACCCACGAGACCGACATGCTCGGCGAGGAGGTCGCAGCCCGCGTACTGGAACTCCCGCTCGGGCTCGGCCCAGAGTGCCCGAGCCACGTCCGCGAGCTCCGCCTCGCTGGAGATCGAGATGTCGGCGAGGCGCGTCAGCCGTCGGCGATCGGGTGTTCGCACGCCGAGGAACGCGAACTGGTCGCGCATGTACCGAGCCGCACCGACCGCCCACTCGCGGTCGGCCTCCGGTTCGAACAGCTCACGAAGCCGGAAGACGACCTCGGCGCCGATCTCGCGCACGGCGAATGTCCGTCAGAGGAGCTCGGCCAGGCCGAGCTGATCGATTGCCTGCGCGAAGCGCGCGTTCATGCACTCGATCGACGTCGGAATCGTCTGGCTCATCCTGTGTCTCCCCCTCGTGGTTTGCCTCGCGATCGCTCCCCGGATCGTCCGAAAACGCTGGTAGATCGCTCGAGAACGCTCGTCGGTGGTGTCAGGACCGACGGTGTGCGACGGCGAGGTCAGCGACGTCGCGCATGATCTTGGCCATCTCGAAATCCTTCGGTGTGTAGACCGCCGCGATCCCGAGTTCGGTGAGGCGTGGGCGGTCGTCCGCCGGGATGATCCCACCGACGACGACCGGTGCATCGACGCCCAGTGCCTTCAGGTGGTCGAGGACATCGGGCACGAGGTCGAGATGCGACCCCGACAGGATCGACAAGCCGATCACGTCGGGGTCCTCGTCCCGCGCTGATGCGGCGATCTGTTCGGGCGTCGACCGGATGCCGGAATAGACCACCTCCATACCGGAGTCGCGGGCGGCGACGGCGATCTGCTCGGCGCCGTTCGAGTGCCCGTCGAGGCCGGGTTTGGCGACGAGGAACTTCGGTGGTCCGCCCGCGATCGACTTGACGAACTCGACCACCTCGCCGAGCTCCGCAGCCGAACCCGTCGCGCCGCTCACACCGGTCGGGGCGCGATACTCACCGAACACCGACCGCATGACGTCGCCCCACTCGCCGGTGGTTCCGCCGACCTTGGCCAGCTCGATCGACGGCGGCATCAGGTTGTCGCCGTTCACGGCAGCTCGCTGGAGTTCAGCGAGCGCAGTGCGCACCGCCTCCTCGTCACGTTCTCTCCGCCACTCGGCGATCTCGGCGGCGAGCCGTCGCTCGATGGCGGGATCGACCTTCAGGATCGCTCCGTCACCGCCGAGTGGTGAATCGGTCGCTTCGACGAAGTCGTTGACCCCCACGACGATCTGTTCGCCGGACTCGATCCGCCGTGTCCGCGCGGCCATCGACGTGACGAGCCGCGACTTCAGCGTCTCGACCGCTTCGAACGCTCCACCCATCGACAAGACATCGTCGAGTTCAGCCTGGGCTGCCGCCCGCAGTTCGTCGGTGCGGCCCTCGATCACCGTTGATCCGTCGAAGATGTCGTCGTACTCCAACAGGTCGGTCTCGAAGGCCAGCACCTGCTGCATCCGCAGCGACCACTGTTGGTCCCAGGGGCGCGGCAGTCCGAGTGCTTCGTTCCATGCCGGAAGTTGCACCGACCGTGCTCGCGCTCGCTTGGAGAGTGTGACGGCCAGCATCTCCAACACGATGCGCTGGACGTTGTTCTCCGGCTGCGCCTCGGTCAACCCGAGTGAGTTCACCTGGACGCCATAGCGGAACCGGAGCGCCTTGTCGTCGGTGACGCCGTACCGCTCGCGCCCGATCTGCTCCCACATGTCGGTCATCGCCCGCAGCTTGCACACCTCTTCGACGAAGCGGATACCGGCGTTGACGAAGAAGGAGATCGACCCGAACACCTGGGTGAACTGCTCCGGCGACACCTGGCCCGAATCGCGGACCGCGTCGAGCACGCCGATTGCTGTCGCCATCGAATAGGCGATCTCCTGCTCGGGTGTGGCGCCCGCCTCTTGGAGGTGGTACGAGCACACATTCATCGGGTTCCACAGCGGGGCGAACTCCGCGCACCACGCGACCATGTCGACGATCAACCGACGAGACGGGCCGGGCGGGAAGATGTAGGTGCCGCGGGACAGGTATTCCTTGACGATGTCGTTCTGCGTGGTCCCGCGCAGCTCGGCGGCGGACGTGCCCTGTTCCTCGGCATTGGCAACGTAGAGCGCCAACAGCCACGCCGCAGTCGCGTTGATCGTCATCGACGTGTTCATCCGGCCGGGCGGAATCTCCGCGAGCAACGCTCGCATGTGGCCGAGATGGGCGACCGGCACACCGACCTTTCCGACCTCCCCCCTGGACATCTGCGAGTCCGGGTCGTAGCCCGTCTGAGTCGGCAGGTCGAACGCGATCGACAGGCCGGTCTGACCTTTGGCGAGGTTCGTCCGGTAGAGCTCGTTGGACGCCTCCGCGCTGGAGTGGCCCGAGTACGTCCGCATCATCCACGGGCGGTCCTTGGTGCGGGCGTTGGCGGCGTCGGTGCCGACCGGGGTGGTGGTCATGGAGAGAGTGTTGTGCCTCGACGAGGAACTCCTCAAGTCCGCATGCTTGGCGTCCGAAGAAAGAAGCGTCCCACGGGACAGCAAACGGATCGGATCACTTCCCCCTCTCCCCTTCGGTGGTCCGTTCCTGAGAGGTTTCCCCTCTGGCGGGAACCCCCGCCGGCCGAAAGGCGGATTCGGCCGGCGATGCTCTCGGAGCGGGTGGTGGCGGACCACCCGCTCCCTGCATTTTTCGGGGTGCGATGAGCCTGGGCGCGACCTGCGCTCCCGGTAACTCATCGGACCGGGAGGGATCGTCACGGCGAACTCATCTGAGCGGGGTGACGGATCCCTCGAGACGCGCGAGGTACTCCGAGCGGGAGATGGCGACGGCGCCGAGCGTTGCGAGGTGGTCGGTGACCCACTGGACGTCGAAGAGTTCGACGCCCTCATCGTTCAGCCAGTCGACCAGGCCGACCAGTGCCGCCTTCGACGCGTCGGTCGCAGTGTGGAACATCGCTTCACCGGCGAAGAACCGTTCGATGCGCAGCCCGTAGAGCCCGCCGACGAGTTCACCGTCGGCGTAGACCTCGACCGAGTGGCCCCATCCGAGTTCGAACAACGCCGTGTAGGCGTCGACGATCGGCTTGGTGATCCAGTGGCCCGGACGATCCGGATCACCGCATGCTCGGACCACATCGGTGAATCGCGTGTCCCTCCGGATCTCGAGGCGCCGCATGCTCCTGCGGAGCGACCGACTGATGTGGAGGCCGTCGAGAGGGATGATGCCGCGCGGATCGGGTGAGAACCACGCCATCTTCGAACGCCGCTTGTACGGGTCGACCGGCATCGGGAACATGCCCGATCGGTAGGCCGCGAGCAACGTGCCGGGTTCGAGATCGGCGCCGACAGCCACCAGATCCTCGCCCGGTTCGATCTCGGACAGATCGGGCATCGTGTACCGCGACGATGGTGGCTCGATCGGCATCACTCCCCCCATTCTGCCAATCCTGTCTGCCGACCCGTCACACGGTGCCCGGCACCGTGTGACGCTCAGTACGTGCGGAAGCCGTGCTTGGTCTTGCGGCCGAGGTGGCCGGCAGCGACCATGCGACGCAGCGCCGGTGCGGCAGCAAAGTTCGGGTCGCGGAACTCGGCGTACAGCGCGTCGAGGATGGCGAGTGACGTGTCGAGCCCGACCAGGTCGAGCAGCGCAAACGGACCCATCGGGAAGTTGCAGCCGCCCATCATGGCGGTGTCGATGTCATCCATCGAGGCCGTGCCGTTCTCCCACATACGGATCGCGTTGTTGAGGTACGGGAACAGCAGCGCGTTGACGATGAACCCGGCACGGTCGGCCACCTGCACCGCATCCTTGCCGCAGGCGGCGGCGAACTCGAGCGCCGTCGTGATCGTCTCGTCCGACGCGGTCAGCGGCTTGACGACCTCGACCAGCTTCATCATCGGGGCGGGGTTGAAGAAGTGGATGCCGCACACCTTGTCGGGGCGCTCGGTGGTCATCGCCAACTCGACGACTGCGAGGGTCGAGGTGTTGGTGGCGATGATCGCCTCCGGCTTGACGATCCGGTCGAGGTGCTCGAAGAGTTCGCGCTTGACCGCCATGTCCTCGACCACGCTCTCGATCACGAGATCGCAGTCACGGAGTGCATGGAGATCGTCGGTGACCGTGATCCGCCCGAGGATCGCTTCGCGCTCGGTCTCGGTCAGGCGTTCACGAGCGACCTGCTTGGTCAGGCCGGCGTCGATGCCGTGCAGGACGGCGTCAGCGCCGGCCTGGGTGCGCGAGCGGACGACGACGTCGAACTCGGCGCGCGAGGCGACCTCGGCGAGCCCGGAACCCATGATCCCCGACCCGATGACTCCCACAGTGCGGATGTTTCCCATACGCGCAAGCTAGCTACCGATTGGTAACCCCGCCAAAGTCACGCCACGACGGGTGATTCCACTTCACCGGTCGCCCGGGACGTAACGTCACGACCGACACGAGACCGCTCGGACTCGCCCGCCCGCCACGAATGTTCTTCCTCCTCGCCCTCCACCTCGCCATCGGCATCGGCATCGTCGCGGGCGGACGCGCGCTCGGGCGCCAGGCCTTTCTGGTCGCCGCGGTCGCTCCGCTGGCCACGGTGATCTGGGCGGCGACGCAAGCGCCGAGCGTCCTGGACGGGGAACCGGTCACCGAGTCGTTCGCGTGGATCCCACAGCTCGGCATCGACATCGACCTTCGTCTCGATGCCTTCGCCTTGCTGATGGTCGCGGTGATCTCCGGCATCGGCCTCCTGATCTGCATCTACTCGCTCGGATACTTCAGCCACCTCAAGCCCGGGCTCGCCCGGCTGGCGGGCGTGCTCGTGCTCTTCGCCGGTTCGATGCTCGGCGTGGTCCTGTCCGACCAGCTCATCGCGCTGTTCATCTTCTGGGAGCTGACGTCGGTCACCTCGTATCTGCTGATCGGCAACGACGACACGAACCCCCGTGCCCGCGCCGCCTCCATGCAAGCGATCTTCATCACGGGCGCGGGTGGGCTCGTCCTCCTCGCCGGGCTGATCATCGTCGGCCAGGCCGGTGGCTCGTACCGCATCTCGGAACTCCTCGCCGACCCACCGTCGGGGGGTGCGGTCAACGTCGGGATCATCCTGATCCTGATCGGGGCGTTCACGAAGTCGGCGCAAGCCCCCTTCAGCAGCTGGCTCCCCGCAGCGATGGTCGCCCCCACGCCGGTGAGCGCGTATCTCCACTCGGCGACGATGGTCAAGGCGGGCGTGTACCTCGTCGCCCGGCTCGCGCCGATGTTCGCGATGACGGGCAACTGGCGTCTCGTCGTGATGGTGATCGGTGCGCTGACGATGTCCATCAGCGGGCTCCGCGCGCTCCGCCAGCACGACCTCAAGCTGCTTCTCGCCTACGGCACCGTCAGCCAGCTCGCGTTCATGATGCTGCTGCTCGGTGTCGGCGAGTACCACATCGCCGAAGCGGGCATCGTCCTGATCCTCGCTCATGCCCTGTTCAAGGCCGCCTTGTTCATGGTGGTCGGCGTGATCGATCATCAGACCGGCACGCGTGACATCCGCGAACTGCATGGGTTCGGCTCGTCGTGGCGACTCGTGCAGATCGTCGCGATCATCAGCGCGGCCTCGATGGCCGGAATCCCGCCGCTCCTCGGCTTCATCGCCAAGGAGAAGGCGCTGGACGGCTATGTCGAACACGGTGACTTCGCTGGCGGGACAGCAGTCCTGGTCGTGATCGTGCTCTCATCGATCCTCACGTTCGCGTACTCCGCTCGATTCGTGCTCGGGGTGCTGGGCCACTTCGGGGAGTCCGAGCATCCGGTCGTCTCGCAGGCCGCCCACGCGCCGCGAGCGGTGTTCATCGGCCCAGCGGCCCTCCTCACCGGCCTCACGGTGCTCTTCGGTGTCGCTCCGTTCCTCCTCGACGACCTGGTCGAAGGCGCGACCCGCGCGCTGTACCCAGGGTCCGAGCCGAAGCCGCTCGAACTGTTCGCCGGCTTCAATCCAGCGCTCGGCCTCTCGGTGCTGATCATCGTCTGCGGCACGTTGCTGACCGTGTTCCGCGGGCCCGCGGCCGAGGCGCAGCGTCGGGCGTCGGAGGCGCTCCGGCCGGTCCCATCGGGCGAGCAGGGATACCTCGCGGTGCTCAAGGCGATCTCGATCACAGCAACCCGAGTGACCGCCACGGTCCAGAACGGGTCGCTGCCGATCTACATCGCCATCATCATGCTCACCGTCTCGCTGATCCCTGCGGCGTCGTTGGCGAGTGAGATCGGTTCCCTGCCGCAATGGGTCGAGGAGCCGGTGCACATCGTCTTGGTCGCGGTGATCGTCGCTGCAGCGATCGGCGCATCGGTCGTTCATCACCGCATCGCTGCGGCCCTGATGCTCGGCGCCGTCGGGTATGCGATGGCGGGCCTCTACGTCGCCCGAGGAGCACCCGACCTCGCACTCACGCAGTTCTCGATCGAGACGCTGAGCACCGTGCTGTTCGTGCTGGTGCTGCGTTTCCTGCCGCGTTCCTGGCGCCACGGCGCTCCGGCGATCGCGGCCCCGATGCGGATCGCCGTTGCGGCCGCCGTCGGGGTGGCGATCTTCGTGTTCGCGTTGTCGGCCAGCAACTCGCGGTCGAGCGTCGACGAACCCTCGATGTCCGAGGTGATGGTCGAACAAGCATTGCCGAAGGGCAAGGGCCACAACGTCGTCAACGTCATCCTCGTCGACTTCCGCGGTTGGGACACGATGGGCGAGATCACCGTGCTCGTGGTCGCCGCGGTTGGCGCCGTCAGCCTGGCGCGCCCCGGCCGCAAGCGCGCCGACGACGACGAGGCGCCGGTGTTCGAGGAGATCCTCGATGCCGGCGACGAACCGGCGATGCCGGAGGCGTTGCGATGAGCGACACGCCGATCACCGACGGCCCGATGCGCGCCCGCAGTCGCCGGATGGTGCTGCTCGACACCTCGATGAAGGTGTTGTACCCGTCGATTCTCGTCCTCGCGTTGTACTTCGTGTTCGCCGGTCACAACCGGCCCGGGGGAGGGTTCGTCGGCGGGCTCGTGGTCGGCGGTGCCCTCGCGCTGCGCTACGTGTCGGGCGGTGCGGCCGCCGTGCGGTCGACGTTCCGCGTGCCGCCACACTTGTTCCTCGGCGTCGGTCTCCTCCTGTCGGCCCTGACCGCGTTCATCCCGCTCGTGCTCGGCGGTTCGATCCTCGAGCACGGCGACGTCACGTTGCACCTCCCGATCTTCGACAAGGTCAAGGTCACCAGTGCACTGTCGTTCGACCTCGGTGTGGACCTGATCGTCATCGGGCTGGTCCTG
>Ga0316193_10000614_pt1 | contig 22687 bp, 17 predicted proteins | sample MerIslsedime2_MG_FD_207735 | JGI IMG/M metagenome (GOLD analysis project Ga0316193, IMG submission 207735) | Coastal sediment microbial communities from Maine, United States - Merrow Island sediment 2 | ecosystem: Environmental > Aquatic > Marine > Coastal > Sediment | place: USA: Maine... | reverse complement strand
ACCGCGCAGAACCCGGACACGTATTTCCAGTCCCGTGAGAGTGTGAATTCCTACTACGAAGCCGTTCCCGGCATCGTGCAGCAGAAAATGGACGAACTGGCAGCCGAAACCGGCCGCAGCTACCACCTGTTCGACTACTTCGGTGATCCCGAAGCAGAAAGCGTAATCATCTCGATGGGTTCAGGCTCGTCGACGGTTCGCGAAACGGTTGAGTGGTTGAACCAAAACGGCGACAAGCGTTATGGCGGCATCATCGTGCGCCTGTACCGGCCGTTCTGTTTTGAAGCCATGCTCGGAGCCTTGCCGAAATCCACGAAGCGAATTGCCGTACTCGACCGCACCAAGGAACCGGGCTCGAACGGCGAACCCCTGTTCCAGGACGTGATGACCACGCTGGCCCAGGCGCTGTCGAACGGCAACATGGATTCCATGCCGCTGGTCTGCGGTGGCCGTTACGGTCTGTCATCGAAGGAATTCACGCCGGCGATGGTCAAGGCCATTCTCGACAACCTGGAAAGTGAATCACCCAAGCGCCGCTTCACGGTCGGTATCAACGACGACATTACTCACCTGAGCCTGGACATCGATCCGGTATTTAATATCGAGAATGACCAGGTGGTCCGTGCCATGTTCTATGGCCTGGGCTCCGACGGCACTGTTGGCGCGAACAAGAACAGCATCAAGATCATTGGCGCCGACCCGGACCGTTACGGGCAGGCCTATTTCGTCTACGATTCGAAGAAATCGGGGGCCCAAACCGTTTCACATCTGCGTTTCGGACCCAACCCCATCGATTCGCCATACCTTATCCAGTCGGCCAATTTCATCGGCTGCCACCAGTTTGATTTCGTCTTCAGTGGCGACATCCTGGAGAAAGCTGCCGAGAACTCGACCCTGTTGCTGAACAGCCCTTATGGCCCCGACGAGTTGTGGCAGAAGCTGCCGGAACGGATGCAGAAGCAGGTTGTTGAGCGCAGCATCAAGCTCTACACGATTGACGCTTACCAGGTGGCCGGCGACACCGGCATGGGACGGCGCATCAATACCATCATGCAGGTCTGCTTTTTCAAACTGGCCGGCGTGATGGATACCGACACCGCGATCGCCCGGATCAAGGAAGCCATTGCGAAGACCTATCGCAAGAAGGGCGAGAAAATCATCCAGATGAACTACGCTGCGGTCGACCAGGCGCTCTCACACTTGCACGAAGTGACCATCGACCGGTCGCAACACAGTGGCATTGGCGAACGCCCCGTAGTGCCCGCCCTTGCCCCGATCTTCGTTCAGGATGTGACGGCGGAAATGATGGCGGGTCGCGGCGATCTGCTACCGGTTTCCAAATTGCCCGTGGACGGCACCTACCCCACCGCCACCACGCAGTGGGAAAAGCGCAGCATCGCCCAGAACATTCCTGAATGGCTGGATGATCACTGCATTCAGTGCGGCAATTGCTCCTTTGTCTGCCCGCATGCGGCCATCCGCGCCAAGTTCTGCCACGAATATGATCTGGAGGACGCACCGGAAAGTTTCCAGTCGTCGCCGATCAGCGCTCGTGGCTTCCCGGAGATGCGCTACGTATTACAGGTCTATCCCGACGATTGCACCGGATGCAACCTGTGCGTTGACGCCTGCCCCGTGCGCGACACTGATGAACAGGGCGAGGAAGTCCGCGCCCTCAGGCTGGTGGCCAAGGACCCGATCCTGGAAGACCAGCGTGTCAACCTGGACTGGTTCGAAAAACTGGCCTGGAACGAACGCTCGGAAATTGATTTCTCCAACGTACGCGGCATCCAGTTCCTGCAGCCGTTGTTCGAATTTTCCGGCGCCTGCACAGGGTGTGGTGAAACACCTTATCTGAAAGTGATCACGCAGCTGTTCGGCGGCCGCATGATGGTGGCGAATGCCACCGGCTGTTCGTCCATTTACGGCGGTAATCTGCCGACGACGCCGTGGGCCAAGAATCCGTCCGGTCGCGGGCCTGCCTGGTCGAATTCCCTGTTCGAGGATAACGCCGAGTTTGGCATGGGCTTCCGCCTGTCAGCCGACCATCACCGTAAACAGGCCGAAATGTGGCTGCAGAGTCTGCGCGAACAGGTCGGTCCGGAACTGGCTGATGCGATCCTCGCTTGCCCGCAGAAATCAGAATCAGAGATCCAGGCACAACGCCGCCGGGTTGCCGAGCTGAAGTACCAGCTGGAACTGATCGACTCCAGCGAGTCACGGTTGCTGCAATCGATGGCGGACCACCTGGTCAAGCGCTCTATCTGGATTGTGGGCGGCGATGGCTGGGCCTACGATATCGGCTCCAGTGGGCTGGACCATGCCCTGGCATCGGGCCTCGACATCAACATCCTGATCATGGATACCGAGGTGTACTCCAACACCGGCGGTCAGATGTCGAAATCAACGCCCTTGGGCGCAGTGGCCAAGTTTGCCGCCGGCGGCAAGTTAATCGGTAAGAAGGATGTTGCACAACAGGCGATTGCTTACGGTAACGTTTACGTGGCCCGCATCGCGATGGGCGCTAACCCGCAACAGACCCTGCAGGCATTGCGCGAGGCGGAAGCTTATCCGGGTCCGTCACTGATCATCGCCTACTCCCATTGCATTGCCCATGGCATCAACATGGAAGAAGGCATGCTGCAGCAGAAGCGCGCCGTGGCCAGCGGTCACTGGCCGCTGATTCGCTACAACCCGATGATCAGGGATTCCGGTGGCGTACCGTTCACGCTGGATAGCCTGCGACCCACCCTGCCGCTGATGGAATACCGCAAGCACGAAGGGCGGTACAAACTACTGGCAAGAGAAAATCCCGAGGAAGCCAGCCGGCTGGCTGGCATTGCGCAGCAGGCGGCTCACCTGCGTTGGGATGTCTATGAAAAAATGGCAGGCCGCAGCGCAGAGCAGTTCCATGCTGATCCGAGGCGTGACTGATAGCCGCCAGCCGGTAAAGAAAGTAACCGGATACAAACCTGACCCTCAAGGGAGGGTCTTTCTTTGTTTACCTGCGTCTGTATGGACCGGAGAAAGCCTATTTTGACCAGACTTTCCCTATGAACGCAATCAAGAAAATACAATAGTCTTGTAAATGAATTCTATGACAAAAACTTCGTCCTGCCGAACGTAGAACATGCAAGGCAATAAAATGAAGAATAAAACCATGATCGCACCCGCGACCGCCGCTTTCCTGCTGGGGTTCAGCTGTGTAGCATCAGCCGACGAACAGCCAACAGCTGAAGAGCAGCCAACGGCTGAAAAGCCGACCGCAACAGGTGGTGCTGACTGGCAACTGCGTTACACGCTCACACTGCGGTTTCCCAAGTAACTGACGGGGCGACTGAATCGATCAGCGGGTCCGGATGGCTAAATTTTGTCGAAGACGCAAATGAATACCTGTTACTTCAAAGCAGAAAAAAGCCGCCCGATGTGGCGGCTTTTTTGTAACGAAGCAACTATTTTCTGTATCAACGCATGGCCGCAGTCATCTCGTTATTGGTAAACGTCGGGCAGGATATACCTGATGGCAGGATCCGTTCCAGGTCATAGGACTGTGCCGTGTAACCCATCGCCATCATCGCCTGGTTAGGTGTGAACGAGAAGCTGCCTGAGGTACAGGTCGGGAAAGTGAACGTTCCGGTACCCCATTGCGTTCCCGTATCTGCGCCGCCCGGGTCACCCCAGGTACCGCCGGTGGGTATGAACACCGTCACATTGGCGGTGGTGCCGTTCGCAGAGTCAAGCGCGGCCACCAGCCAGGTTTGTTCGCCATTGGGGCCGTAGGTATAGAAGGAGGCATACAGGAAGCGGTTCTGGTCGACTTCGAGCAGGAAGCCTTCTCCATCCTTGCCCTCGTTCCACCAGGTACCCGTCAGGCCGGGATCGAGACCGATATCTTCGAGACCTTTGTCTTCATCGTGGAAGTCCTTGGCGTACAGCGCCAGTTCATCCAGTGATGCCGTTTCGTGGCAACGCTGACAGGCGAAGTCCATCGTGACTGCGGCTTTACCGTTATCGTCCAGTTTCACGAAAGAGCCGTCCTCGGTGAACATGTTTGCAGTCGGGTCGGTGTCGATATAGAAGATATGCGTTTGCAAATCGCCCTGGTGCGGGCCGAGCGCCTGTGCAGACTTGGTGGCATAAGGCATGTGGCAGTCTTTGCATTCCACACCGTAGTCCGCCATGGATGTCAGTGCGTAGCTATCGCCAATTGATGAATGGCAGCTAACGCCACACTGGGCCGTTTCCTTGATGGAAAACTCAGCCTTTTTGTGCGGGTCGTGACACATGACGCATTCAGTGGAACCGTGCGCGCCAGCCAGGTGCTCGTTGTACTGCTCGTGGTGGCGAATGAAGCCGCCGCTGGCGGGGATCGTGTCGGCATCACCGCGGATATGGCAGGTACCACAGAACTCGGCAGAGCTGTCGACTTCCATGGAATCAAAACCTGGTCCGTGGCACTGTTCGCATTGGATGCCACCGGCGAAAAACGTGCCGTGGAGGCCTGGTAATCCATCCTGGTTGCCACTCAGGTCTTCAGGGTTTTCGTTCGCGATCCATGCCGTGGTGTGGCAGGAACCGCAATTGTAGGGCTTGGTGCCGTTCGGCTCGTCCGCGTGATAGTCGCTCCACTGCCCGGTCAGGTAGTTGTACTGCGTATTCCCGCCTTGACTGGTGTCGTCATTGGTAATGATGTAACCCTCGTTATCCATGTAACGGGACTTCCACTTGTAGCCACCGATCACGTAGGAAATATCGTCCCAGTCGTAACCTTTAGGCAGAGGGATGGGGCGGAATTGAGCTTCCTCACCCTTCATCAATTTGTAGGGGTGTCCCGATGCCTTCCATTCGTTGTAATTGTCCTCGTGACACTGCTTGCAGAATTCCGGCCCCTCGTAGCCTCTGTATTGAGCGGCGGCAGCCGTGGAAAAAGTCAGTAACACCGCAGCGATGGCAATGAAGGCGATACCACAGCGAAGGAAAGGAGATTTAACCGGGGCTGGTAAATAATTCATGACTGACTCCATCTTTGGAATATTCAACCGGGTGTATTCGTCAATACGGGCGATTTGGTGCTGCCGCATTGTTTGAACCTAAGGATTACAGCAATAACCAATTAGTGCAATTTTTTGAACGAATTTTTTCTTGCACGTCATGACGGCTAAAAAAAGCGCCACCCATTTGGGCGGCGCATTTTTCTTATGGTTGCTGATTTTACTCAGCGCTTGTTTTCAGTATTAGCGTGCAGCAGCTGCCACCTCGTTATTCACGAAAGTTGGGCAGGCGATGCCAGACGGAAGTATCCGTTCCAGGTCATAGGACAGTGCCGTGTAACCCATGTCCGCCATGGCCGCATTCGGCGTAAACGAGAACGTTGCTGAGGTGCAGGTCGGGAATGTAAATGTACCGATACCCCATTCTGTGCCGGTTTCCGCGCCACTTGGATCGCCCCAGGTTCCACCGGTCGGGATAAAGACCTTCACATTGGCGGTGGTACCAGCAGATGTATCAAGCGCTGCAACCAGCCAGGTCTGCTCGCCATCCGGACCGTAGGTGTAGAAGGAGGCATACAGGAAGCGGTTTTGGTCGACTTCGAGCAGGAAGCCCTCACCATCTTTGGCTGGATTCCACCAGGTGCCGGTCAGGCCAGGATCGAGGCCGATATCTGCAAGGGTTTTGTCCGGGTTGTGGAAACCCTTGGCATACAGTGACAGTTCATCCAGTGAGGCTGTTTCATGGCAGCGCTGGCAGGCGAAGTCCATCGTGACAGCGGCTTTACCGTCATCATCCAGCACGACAAAAAGGCCGTCCTCGGTGAACATGTTCGCAGTCGGATCGGTGTCGATATAGAAGATATGTGTTTGCAAATCGCCCTGGTGCGGACCAAGTGCCTGTGCAGACTTGGTGGCATACGGCATGTGGCAATCTTTGCATTCCACACCATAGTCCGCCATGGATGTCAGCGCGTAGCTGTCGCCAATTGACGAATGGCAGCTAACGCCACACTGGGCCGTTTCCTTGATGGAAAACTCGCTCTTTTTGTGCGGGTTGTGACACATGACGCATTCAGTGGAGCCGTGCGCGCCGGCCAGGTGTTCGTTGTACTGCTCGTGGTGGCGAATAAAGCCGCCGCCGGCAGGGATCGTATCGGCATCGCCGCGGATATGGCATTCGCCGCAAGCTTCGGCAGACGTGTCAATCATGCCAGGATGATCTTCACCATGGCATTGGATGCACTGGATGCCGCCCTGGTCGAATGTGCCCCAGATACCGGCTAATCCATCCTGGTTACCGGTCAGGTCAGTGGGATCAGGGTTGGCGACCCAGTTCGTGGTGTGACAGCTTCCACAGTCATAGGGTTTGGTGCCGTTTGCCTCATCCGCGTGATAGTTACTCCACTCTCCGGTCAGGTTATTGTACTGCGTGTTCCCGCCCTCAGCAGAGCCATCGTTGGTGATGATGTAACCATTGACGTCCATATACCGGGATTTCCATTTGTAACCACCGATCACATAGGAAATATCGTCCCAGTCGTACCCTTCGGGCAGCGGAATGGGCCGGTTTTGGGCAATGTCAGCTTTCATCAATTTGTAGGGGTGGCCGGAAACTTTCCAGTCGTTGTAATTCTTGCCATGGCAAGTGACACAGCCATCTGAAATGGTCTGGGCCATGGCCATCCCTGAAAATGCGAGGAGAACCACGCCAGCCATTAAGGTGACGACTCCACCGGCAAATCCACGGGTTCTTAAGATTGTCCGCATACTTCTCATTTGTTTGTTACTCCTCGCGGTTGAATTTTAGTCGAACTACTCCACGGCACATGTTGCCTGATTAAATCAACCTTAAGTTGGACATCCGTCATAATCAGTCGATTGATCCTCACTAATTGCGTTTACAATGATTTGAGTCAATCAATTTTTCGCTACAATCCCGGTATGAAGACGCCCGAATTGCTGTCTCCCGCCGGCAGCCTCAAGAATATGCGTTACGCCTTTGCCTATGGCGCCGACGCGGTGTATGCCGGGCAACCGCGATACAGCCTGCGGGTGCGCAATAACGAGTTCAGCAAGGAACATGTCCTGAAACAGGGCATCGAAGAAGCCCATGACCTGGACAAGCTGTTTTTTCTGGCCAGCAACGTGGCCCCGCACAACAACAAGGTCAGGACCTACCTGGCAGATCTGGAACCCATAATCGAGATGGGCCCCGATGCGCTGATCATGTCCGACCCGGGCCTGATCATGATGGTTCGCGAACGCTGGACGGACATGCCCATACACCTGTCCGTCCAATCCAACGCGGTAAATTTCGCAACAGTGAACTTCTGGAAAAGTATGGGCCTCAGCCGCATCATTCTTTCCAGGGAGCTGTCACTGAAGGAAGTGGCGGAAATTCGCCAGGAATGCCCTGATATCGAACTGGAAGTGTTTGTCCACGGTGCTTTGTGCATCGCCTACTCCGGGCGTTGCCTGCTGTCCGGCTACATGTCGCACCGTGATTCCAACCAGGGGGCCTGCACCAATAGCTGCCGCTGGAAATACAGTGCGCAGGAAGCTCGTGAAACCACCACCGGGGATATCGTGCCGGCCAGGCAAACCCCCGTCAGCGACGCAGCCCAGAAGTCGCCGGAATCGCCAGTCGTTCTGCTCGAAGAAGAAAGCCGCCCGGGTGAGTTGATACCGGCATGGGAAGACGAGCACGGCACTTACATCATGAATTCAAAGGACCTGCGCGCCGTGCAGCACGTGCACACGCTGGCGAAGATGGGCATTGACTCGCTCAAGATCGAAGGCAGGACAAAGTCCTTTTATTACACAGCCAGGACGACCCAGGTTTACCACCGGGCAATTGAAGATGCCGCCGCCGGCCGGCCGTTCGACATGGGCATGATGGACGAGTTGGAAGGCCTGGCAAATCGGGGCTACACCGAAGGATTCTACCGCCGGCATCCTCCGGGCGAGTACCAGAACTATGAACGTGGCGTCTCCAGGAGCGATCGCCAGCAGTTTGTTGGCGATATCCTGGATTTGGACCATGGCTGGCTGACCGTTGATGTGAAAAATCGTTTCGAAACCGGGGATCAGATGGAACTGGTAACACCCGCCGGAAACCTGTCTTTCGAGCTTAAAGAAATCATAGGCCGCAACGGAAAACCTGCCGATATTGCGCCGGGCTCAGGGCATGTTGTCAAAATCCCGTTGCCTGATGAGCTCGATCCGGCCATGATTGATGACTTCACACTGCTGGTTCGTTACCTTTCCGAATAAATTTGAAGGATATCCAATGAAATTACCAACACTCGTATTACTAGCCTGCATCCTGTCGCTTTTTGAACCCATGAGCCTGGTGGCCGACACCGGTTCAAATAGCGGTACCGTGGCGGAAACCCTTGATGCTGGCGGGTACACTTATATCAGGATCAAAGAATCGGACACCTGGATCGCAACAAGCACAATGGAAGTTTCGAAGGGTGCGCAGATTGAATACTCAGGCGGCTCGGAAATGCTCAACTTTCACAGCAAATCTCTGAATCGGACTTTCGAGTCCATCTGGTTCGTGGGGGATGTCAGGGTTTCCGGCCAGGACTCCAGCCAGCCCACACCGATTGCTGAAAGCCATGGAACGATGCACGACATCATTCCGAAGAACACCGCCATCGCTGCACCCGCATCCGGTGAAATTGAAAAACTGGAGAATGGGAAAACCATTGAGGAGATCCTGTCTGACCCGGCCGCATTCGACACGAAGGCAGTCAGCCTGCGCGCCAGGGTCACCAAGGTCAACGCCGATATCATGGGCAGGAACTGGATCACGCTGCAGGATGGAACCGGTATTGCACCCAGTAACAAGTTGATCGCCACCAGCCAGGAAATAGTACCCGTCGGAGAGATTATTACCGCGACCGGGGTAATCATCAGTGATGTGGACCTGGGCTCCGGCTATCACTATGTCGCCTTGCTTGAGGATGCCACGTTTGCGAAGTAGGGAACAGACACTGTTAAGATAAGCTTCTGATTTAACGCACAATCAGAAGTTTGCTCAAACTGGAGATATCGATCATGAGTAGAACCCTGCAAACACTGGCAGCGTCTATTGTGTTTCTCCTGTTCCCGATAACGTGCTGGCCGCAGGGTTCAGCTGCCACCGATCCCATCAATGCGTCAGAGCGCTCAGCCCTGTCCCCGCCGGCCAGCATGATTGAGCTGGGTAAAAACGTGGCCGGCACTGCCTGCGCGAGTTGCCACGGCATCAACGGCGTCAGCACAGAGCCTGGAATTCCGCACGTGGCCGGGCAGAGAACCGTGTATCTTTACCGCGTCTTGCAGGCTTACCAGTCCAGAGAGCGCCACAATGACGCGATGAACCACGCAACGGGTTTCCTCAATGATGAAGCCCTGCTGGCCGTTGCAGCCTATTATGCCGCCCTCGCTCCTGCGCGCCCTGCATTGTTGGCCGATGGTGCAAATGAGTCCGTGGATGTTAGCCTGGGCGATCCCTTCGCCGGTATCCGCGATCCCATGAAAAAATGCGTGAAATGCCATGGTGAAGACGGCAACAGCTCAGCATCAGGCATGCCCAACCTGAGCGGCCAGGATCCGGTCTATTTCACAGCATCCATGAAGGCCTACACGGATGGAAGCCGCAATCACAAGATGATGAAAAAACTTGTCATGAATCTCGATGAGATGACGCTGGAAAAAATGGGCGTTTTCTATGCGGTGCAAGAGCCGGCGCGTACCAAAACCACTGGAGACGGTGACACCGACCTGGGCCGGGCTTCGTCAGAACCTTGCGCCGCCTGCCACGGCAGTGATGGCAATGCCAGCGGAGCTGACATGCCTACGCTGGCCGGACAGGATGCCCGATACTTCATGAAGGCGATGCAGGCCTACAGGGACGGCAATCGTCATCACCAGCCCATGTTTGATGCGGTCAACTCATTGAGTGAAGCTGAGATAAGTAACCTGGCCACGTTTTATGCCACCCAGGAGCCGGTGCGCCGAAACGTACGCACGCCCCTGACCACCACCGAGTGGATAGATCGCTGTGAACGTTGCCACGGCATCGACGGCAATAGCACCGATCCGCGTTTTCCGATGCTGGCCGGCCAGGATCCGGTCTACCTGGCCAATGCATTGCAATCGTATATCGGCGCCACGCGCAGTAATACGACCATGCATGCAATGTCGGATCCGCTCACTGCGACCGATATCGAGCGTATTGTGGAACACTACTCAACTCGCGAGCCCAAATCGGTCGTCTACATGCAGCTCCCCTGCGAGGAGCAGCTGGAATAACGATATGAATGATAAAGCCGTCCATCGCCTTTACCGGCATTTCCAGGAACTGCCCACAAGCATGCGCACCCTGTTTACCGGCGCATTGCTGGTGGTCGGACTCGGTTACATGTTTGCGATGCTGTATGTTTTCGCCGCCCACTCCGGCGCAGATGGCAGGCCCGGATTATCCGTGGAAGACATCAAGATTACATACAGCGGCAACAATGAAACGACCGCTCTGGAGTCAGCCTTGCGTGGTGCGATGTCCGGTATGCTTCCGGCGCAAGACCTGGCAACCCTGCTGGACTGGATCCGCGAAGGGGCAGACAAGCGAAGCTACAGCGACCGTATCGAAGCCATCGTAGAAACCAATTGCCTGAGCTGCCATGACGGCAGTAACCCGCACCTGTCGAATCTCGACGGTTATGAAAATATCCAGCTGGTGGTTGCACAGGATACTGGCGCAGACCTTTACACGCTGGTGCGGGTGTCACACATCCACCTGTTCGGCCTGACCTTCATCTTTTTCGTGATCGGATTCATCTTCAGCCACTCCTACTTACGTCCTGTATGGCTGAAGAGTTTGATCATTGCAACACCGTTTGCCGGTGTTATTGCCGACGTGCTCGGCTGGTACCTGACAAAGGTATTCACTCCTTTCGCGTGGGTAGTGCTGATTGCCGGAATGTTCAATGGCTTGTCGTTCGCCATCATGTGGGTGGTTTCGATGTACCAGATGTGGATTTATCGTATCCCGGAACATCTGAGCAACCGCCACAACCTCGATTTGGACGCGGGTAATGACTAGACCGGGAAGGCTTTCAATCTGACGACTGACTGGCGTAGTACGCTGCTATTTCCTCGAGTAGCGGATCGCTGTAACCCGCGCTCATTTTATGCATCATCGAGCTGCCGCGTTCGCCATCGCGGTACTGTTTCATAACGCGCAGCAGGTATTCCCTCTTTTGCCCAGCCAGTGCAGGCACGACCATCGTGGATTCACCTGCTGCACGACCGTGGCAACGCTGGCACTTGGCGATGACCTCTTCTGCCTGTTCACCCGATTCAGCCGCAGAACCGGCTGTCTGTACCGAGTAAAAAGCCGCGATACTGGCAATTTCCTCATCGCTCTTGTCGGCCACCATGTCTTCGTGACTGCGCTCATTGCTGCGATAGGCTTTGATCGCGTTCACCAGGTAGGTGGGTTCCTGTCCCGCCAGGTTGGGCACCATGGGATCCTGGCTCACACCACGGGCGCCGTGGCAACTTCCGCAGATCGCCGTCAAAGGCTCACCGGCCCGGGGGTCGCCAAACGGTGGCGGCTGACGTTGTTCTGGTGCCTGGGAAGCGAAATACATCGCCATTTTCTCGATGTCTATTTCGCCCAGGCCCTGCAGCATGGCTTCTTTCTCCGCATGGCCGCGACTTCCATTGGCGTATTCCTGGGTAGAAATCATCAGGTAAACAGGCTGTTGACCCGCAAGGCTGGGAATACCCGCAGTGGTGCTGACGCCATGTTTTCCATGACATCCGGTGCAGCTTGCCGCAACTTCAGCACCTTCACGATAAGCAGCGTCGCCGCTGGCCTGCGCAGGGGCCGGCGGCAGTGTCGGCAGGCCGGAAAAATAAGCGGCGATATTCCGGATATCCGACTCATCGAAACTGGCGATCAGATCCTGTAAAGCAGCATGATGCCTGCCGCCGTCGCGGTAAGCATGCATGGCCTCCACCAGGTATTCAGCGGGCTGTGCAGCCAGGTTGGGAATTTCTGCTGACTTACCGCTGCCATCCGGGGCGTGGCAGCCCGAACAGTTTGCTTCAGCGATTGATTTCCCCGCGCCGGCATCAATGACAGGCATGGCCGGCTCAGGCTCCGGGGAGCATGCGGCCAACAGGAGTGCCAGGACGATACCTGTCAGGATTATCTTCATGATCTTTTGATTATACAGCTAGCCGCCGCTCATCCTCCTAAACTCCGAAAAATCCGAGAATGACCAGGGTCAGCAGGAACAGTCCGAACGATATCAACGTGGCGCCAAGCAGGCTGGCGCTGGCTGACTGCGGTTCGGTCGGCGCGTCGACCAGGTAGCGGTCGAGCTCACCCGAAGCCAGCAGCCGTTCGTATTCGCGTCGGTGCTCATGCTTGTAAACTTCCAGCGGTACACGGCCCGTAAACATCGTGGTGTCCTGCGGGAACTTGTCCGGCCGGAAGTGATTATTGAAGAAGTGAACCGTGAACAGGAACACCGCCGCCAGGAACGCCTCTTCACCGTGCACGATGGCGGCCACGTTGAAGGCCCAGCCCGGCAGGAAAGCAGCAAAGAATATCGGGAACCACATGATGAGTCCACTGACGCCAATGATGGTCATACCCCAGAACGGCGCCCAATAATCGAATTTCTCCCAGTAACTGAAACGGTCCAGCTGCGGCCTTGGACCGAGCCCGAAGAACCAGCGGAACATGTTCTGTGCGTCCTTCAGATCATTCCAGTTGGGCACCAGGGAGTTCGGGCCAAACCACTCGAATGTGCGCCAGTTTCTGCCGATGCGGATGGCAAAATAGATCAGATGGACAAAGAAGACACCCATGAAACCGATCGCACCGACCCGGTGGATATAACCGGCTGTTTCCGGACCACCCAGGAACCTCATCATATAAGGCGCCCAGGAGCTGTCGGCATATAGCACCGTAATACCGGTCAGGGTCAGGGTCATGATCGAGACGGCACCCGTCAGATGCGCCAGGCGCCACCAGCGATTGAAGCGCCGGAAATGCGTTTTACCTTCCGGCAGTGCTTCGGTCAACACATGCGGCCGGTTCTTGCCCTCTTTACGGTCCTTGTATTCACGATGAAACCACAGAGCCGAGTGCAGCCAGAAAAAGCTGAAGGTGCCGATCAAAAGACCGATCATTCCCATCGAGGCAAACCACATTTCCGGGTATTTTTCGCGGTCGTGCATATTGCCGTGCGGTTGGAAGGTAACAAATCCCTGCGTCGCGCCCTCGTGACAGGTCTGACAGGTTTCCAGACGATTTTCGACGTTCATCATCGAAGCGGGGTCGTCCAGACGTTTGATCTGGTGCGAACCATGGCAGTCGTAGCACTTGGCGGTTTCGCCATAACCTAACCGGGTGATCTTGCCATGATAAGTACCAAGGTACGATTCCAGGCTCTCTTGGTGGCAGGTTCCGCAACTGCTCGTCACCTGAATGCGTTCATCTGTTGTGCCGGGTTCATTGACCCCGTGTCGTGAGTGGCAGTCACTGCATACTGCCGCATGTGAATCACCCTGCCCAACCAGCATGCCGTGCACTGATGTCTGGTAAATTTCCAGCACCTCGCTATGGCAACTGCCGCACATAGCCGGGTTTTCCAGTCTGTACTGCAGCCTGTTTTCACTATCAAACGGCTTCATGTAATGCGCGTCGTGACAGTCGTAGCAGGTTGCATTGGTGCGGGACTGGTCATCTTTATTGGGACGGGCATGCATGGAGTCCATGTAACTTTCGATCTGCTCTACTACTACTCCCAGCCTGGCATTTTGATCCGTGGTTCCATCTTCAGCCGCCTGGTCCCACAGGTCGACGTGACAGGTCACGCAGCTGACTTTGCGCTCTATGCCTTTGCGGTGCGGCGCCTTGATAATGTCCTGGTGACAGCCAACACAGTCCTGTTCTGCATGCACGCTGTCGGAAAAGAGGCCGGCAGTTACATGCAGGTCCCGTTCCACCCCGAAAGCATCCTCCCTGGAAAAGCCTTCCCTGCCATGGCAGCGCAGGCAGCGGTCGTTACTCAGTTTCGGGTCGTCGGGTGTTGCCTGCACCGGGCCGGTAATTACCAGCGCGGAAAATAGAACCAATAGCGTCAGAAGTGCTTGAACGTAACTGCTCACCCGGGTCATGAATTTTCCTTGTTATTGCCGCTGGCTTGTACCGCGGTCAGTGACCAGTATAAATTTTTCTCGAAAACAGGCAATATAAACAATAGGCCAGTGTTTGCACTGTATTGCCGTAATAATGACTCAGATCAGGATTCATTCACAATTGACCATCTATTCTGATCCGGAATACTCTGACCGAGAACAAAGAGGACATGCCATGACTCCAGTAGGAAAATTTTTCACCACAGCATCAACCGTATTTTTCATTTCCATGTTGGCTTTCGGTCTCGGATCGCCGGTTTTCGCGGAAGACCTGAGCGACAACGAAACCTGCCTGGAGTGTCATGAAGACGCAGACCGCGCTCCGCCGTCAAACCCGGATCGGCCACAGGTGCACAATCCGGCCGGTGGCTTCTTCGCCGAAGACCATGAGATGTGGTCCTGCAACGACTGCCATGATTACATCACCGAGATCCCGCACCCTGATGGAGTCGGCGAAATGGAAGTTGACTGCACCAACTGTCACGACGAAGCGCCAACCAAGTAACGATCGATCACTGCCTTCCGGCAATAAAAAGCCCCGGAGTCCGGGGCTTTTTCATTACTATCAGTAACTTACAACTCCCGATAAATTAATTATTCGGCTGTACATATTTTTTGTACAGCCATGAACCGGCGTAAGCTGCTGATCTTATTGCAATTTATTAAATATGCCGATTTTTGTGTACAGAAAAGGAATACTAAAGCTCGTATATTTCCTATTTAAAGTTGCGCACCTCCCATCGTCATAAATTTTTTATCTCGTTGTATATAAACCTTTTTTTGCTAATTATCTTTCCTCAAAAACCACTTGGCATAAAACCTGCATATCCTATAGTGAAACAATTTTGCGAGGTGGTACATGAACAACACAGCCAGCATCCTCATCGTAGACGATGAAGAAGTGGTGCGACGCAGCCATCTCAGAAGCCTGGCAGACACAGGGTGTCATACCGAGGCGGCTGAGGATGGTCATCAGGCACTCCAGGTCATGGAGCAGCATCCCTTCGATGTAGTACTGCTGGACCTTAGCATGCCGGGACTGGACGGAATGGACGTCCTTAAAACCATCAAACAGAGATGGCCCGACAGCGAAGTTGTCGTCATTACGGGATACCCCACCATAGAGTCCGCCAAAGAGGCGGTTCGCCTTGGCGCTCACAATTACATCGCCAAACCCGTGGGACCCGATGACGTCATTAAGGCAGCCAATGAAGCCATGACACAAAAACGCTGGGCATTGCGCAGCGCACAACCAGTTACACATTGAAAGAGATCAGGAGCAATATTATGAGCACCAAACCACAAGTACTAGTCATTGATGATGATGCAGTCGTCGGTCGCAGTTTTGACCGGGTCCTCTCAGAAAAGGGTTACGAAGTCAGCACAGCCCTGAGCGGAGAAGAAGCACTGAAAGACATGGAAAACACCGAGTATGATGTCGTATTCACCGACATCAAGATGCCGGGAATGGATGGCATTGAAGTGGCCGAGCGCATCAAGGCGCGCTGCCCCTGGACGCCAGTCGTGGTGATCACGGGATACGGCACGACGGAAAATGAAGCCAAGGCCTCTGTATTGGGCGTTAGCGGATTTGTTCGTAAGCCCCTGACACCGGATATGATCGAGAGCATCACGTTAAAGGCGCTCGAGAACCCGGTTGCCATACAGGAAGAGGCTGCTAACGAAGAAGCCGTACCTGACAAACCCCAGCTCAGTGAGCTGAAGGGCTGGAGAAAGGCCATGCGGATCGTCAGCAACATTCTCCTGTTCCTGGCAGCACCCTTCATCGCCCTGAGCTATGTCATCGCATTGCCAATCGTCGGCCTTTACACTTTCGCGAAACTAGCCGTGGAAGCCTGGCAAAAGAAACGCGCAATCAACTGATTGCGCGCTGCCCGGACTCCGAAACAAAAGGAAGAATAGATGAAGACCGGGATTAAATTTGGCACCTTGCTGCTCGCCGCCACCCTGCTGTTCCTGGGGCCGGCGATCAGCATGGCCGACCACCATGAAGAGGTGTCAAATCCTGATGTAAAGTGCCTGAAATGCCATAGCAAGAACCTCAAGAAGAAGCTTGAAGATGGTGAAACGATGTCGCTCCGGATTCAAGTCGATGAGTTCGGAACATCCGTGCACCAGGTTATCGGGTGCACCGGCTGCCACCGGGATGTTGCGAAAGGCAAGCACCCCTCGAAGCAACCGATCGCCAGCCGGAGAGCCTACTCTCTCAAACACAACCAGACCTGTTCCCAGTGCCACGAAGCCGCTCACGACAGCTACAAAGGCAGTGTTCACGCCAGCATGGTAGAACACGGGGACGCCGAAGCACCGGTGTGCTCAGACTGCCACAGCGCACATGCGATCCAGACGCGCACTTCCTATGAGCCAGTCAATGGCGAACCCTGCAGCACCTGCCATTCAGATATCAATGATGCTTTCGCACAAAGTGTGCATGGACTGGCTCGAACCGAGGGTAACCAACTCCGTGGAGAACATGTCAACGCACCCAGCTGTGCGGGTTGTCATAACGCTCATGATATTTCGGCTGTTACCGACACGGAATACCTGGTGCCGAAGTGCATGAGCTGCCACGAAGTCGCCGAACTGGCGCATGAGCAGTGGCTGCCGAATGCTGGCATGCATTTGAAATCCGTTGGTTGCGCAGCGTGCCATTCACCGCAAGCGGAGTTACGCGTCGATCTCCAATTATTCGACCGCCTCAAGCAGGCTCCGGTGAGGCAGAACGAAAATAATGGCACCGTGCAGGAAACACTGGCGGCGATCGACACCAATGGTGACGGCCTGGATCCCGTCGAGTTGTGGAAACTGGTCCGGCAGATCAACGAGCAGGATGAGACAATCGATGTCACATTGCTCGGGCGACTGGAAGTCACCAACAGCGTGGATGCACACCGCCTGGCAGCCAGCACCGAAGCGGTCCGCTCTTGCGAGAGCTGCCATCGCGGTAATGCGGAACCTTTTCAGAATGTGACCGTTTCAATGAGCAGGAAGGACGGCCGAAAAGAAAGCTTCAAAGCCGACAGCAGGGTTCTTAACTCTGCCATGTCGGTGGATTCTGTCGGCGGCTTCTATGCGCCGGGCGGAACCCGAATCAAGGTACTTGACGGACTGTTGATACTTGCCCTGTTGGGTGGTCTGGCGGTGCCGGTAGTACATATTACGCTTGGAAAGATTCTGCGTAAAAAGACGGGCACTGATAACAAATAAAACTCAAGACAGATAACGGAGTTTAAAGATGACTACACCGAATGCCACACAGGGCTCTCCCGGACAAACGCACGAGAGGGTCTACCTGCACGCAATGCCCGTCAGAATCTGGCATTGGGCAAATGCGCTGGGCTTCCTGGTGTTGATCCTGACCGGATTTCAGATTCGCTACGTCGACCTGTTCAGCCTGATGAGTTTCGAAACGGCCGTACACCTGCACAACTGGGTTGGCTTTGCCGTGATCGCAAACTGGTTTTTATGGTTCTTTTATTACATCAGCTCGGACAAGGTCACCAATTACCATCCGGATTTCGATGCACCCAATTTCTTCAAGCGGTATTTCGACCAGGCGCAATACTACAGCCAGGGTATTTTCAAGGGTGATAAAAAGCCACACGACGTCCACCCGCACGACAAGTTCAACCCCATGCAAAAGCTCACCTACCAGTTCGTGATGTTTATCACCGCTCCCATCACTTTCCTCACCGGGCTGATGATGTGGGACGTGGCGCGTTTTTCGGGTTTGATCAACGCCGTGGGCGGCATACGTGTAGTCAACACTGTGCACGTCATCATGTTCATCCTGTTCGTGTTCTTCATGTTCCTGCATGCCTATATGGGCGTGCTGGGGCCGAAGCCTTCTTCACACTACAAGGAAATGTTTACCGGCTGGGAAGAGCCGCACGAGTAAAATCTGAACAATAAGCAGTAAAAAAGGCAAGGCTCCGATTCAATCGGAGCCTTCTTCGTTTGAATCCGGCTCAACTCCGCGAATGCGGATATCGTATTTCTTCATCAAAGCTTGCAGGTTGCTGCGCTGCATTCCGGTTTCCTCGGCGGCGCGGGTGACATTCCAGCTGTTTCGCTTCAATGCACCGAGTACGAAATGCTTTTCAACATTCTCAACGGATTTTTGCCGGGCAACCTTCTTGATTTGCTTCAGTTCTTCGCTGGTCCGTGGGACATCCAGATCGACCCTTGGCAGCATGTCGATAATATTCACCAAATGACCCTGGCGGATCACGTCGCCACTGGCCAGGATCACGGCCCGCTGCACGACATTTTCGAGCTCTCTTACATTGCCGGGCCAGTCGTGGTTCATCAGTAAATTCATCGCACCGGGAGAAAACTCCCTGACCTTGTGCTGCATATCCCTGTTGAAACGGTCGAGGAAATGCATGGCCAGGACCGGAATGTCGTCACGCCGCTCGCGCAGAGGTGGGATTTCAATCGGGAAAATGTTGATCCGATAGTACAGATCGTCCCGAAACACCCCATCGGCGACCATGCCTTCCAGGTCCTTATTGGTGGCCGTTATCAGGCGGATATCTACTTTTTGAACCCGCGTATCGCCAACCGGCCTGAACTCCCGCTCCTCAATAAAACGCAGTAACTTGGCCTGGGTTGATAAGGTAATATTCCCAATTTCATCAAGAAACAGCGTTCCCCCGTCAGCGCTTTCGAACATCCCTTTCTTGTTGGTGACTGCACCGGTGAATGAACCTTTTACGTGTCCGAATAACTCACTTTCGAGCAGGCTTTCACTCAATGAAGTGCAGTCTACGGGTACAAAGGGCTGGTCTTTTCGCAGGCTGTTGTAGTGTATTGCGCGGGCGATCAACTCCTTACCGGTCCCGCTTTCTCCCCTGAGCATCACTGTGCTGTTGGTGGGTGCGCTGTGCGCGATCAACCGGAAAACCCTCTGCATTGCCGGGCTCGAGCCGATGATATTCTCGAAGTGGTAGCTGGTATTGGACTTGTTTTCGAGTTTCAGATTGCCTTGCAGTCTGGCCCGCCGGTCAAATGCCCTCGACACCAGCAATTGCAGATCTTCCGGCTCAAATGGCTTGGGCAAGTAATCCAGCGCTCCGAACTTCATCGCCTTCACAGCTGTTTCGATATCGTGCAGGCCGGTGATCATAATGACGTCAATGTCCGGGCGCGCCTCTTTGACCCTGCGCAGCACCTCCATGCCATCCATCTTCGGCATCATGATGTCGAGAATCAGGACGTCATAGTCATTCTCATTGACCATCCCGAGCGCAGCGAGCCCTTCCCGGGCAACATCGATCTCGTAATCACCATCGCGCAGAATACGCTGACAGCTCCGAAGTACGATTTCCTCGTCGTCAACGAGCAGGATTCGACCGCTCATTCACGCCCCCCCGTCTGGCCATTACCATTGTCTCCCAAGGGGAGGTAAATTCGAAATTCAGTTCCTTCTCCCACCTTACTCTCAACTTCAACCATTCCACCATGGGCTTTGATTGTACCGTGGCTGACAGACAATCCCAGCCCGGTTCCCTTGCCAACGCCCTTCGTAGTGAAGAATGGATCGAAAATACGTTGCAGATTCTCTTCGGAAATACCGCAACCGCTGTCTGTAATGGAAATCATCGCCATGGGTTTCGAACCACTCTCTTCATCACCCTCCTGGCTTTGCTGCCATACAGAGGTCCGGATCGTTATTCTGCCGCCCCCTTCAATGGCATGCTGCGCATTGACCAGCATATTCATTATGACCTGTTTAAGCAGGTCCTCATCAACCCAGACCGTCGGCAGATTTTCATCAAGATCAAGAATGATATCAATATCAGCAACCTGGGCCGATTGACCAATCAGCCGTGTCGTCTCCTCGACCATCAGGTTGAGATCTGAAAATTTCTTTTCCGGTGCTTTTTCACGCGCAAAATCGAGCAGCCTGCGAATGATGGTGGCGCAGCGCTTGGTTTCCTGGATCACCAGGTCCAGGTCTTCTGCCTCCGGGCTGTCGTCCGGTAACTGCTTGCGAACGAGATGCGAAAAAGTCAGCACACCCGTCAGTGGATTGTTGAGTTCATGCGCAATTCCGGCCGCGAGCAGACCCACCGAAGCGAGCTTTTCACTGCGCGCAGCCTCTGCCTGTGCGATTTGCAGCTCATGAGTGGCTGCCTCCACCTTCTGTTCAAGTGTTCGTCCCCATTCCTGCAATTCAGCCCGTGATTTTCGGAGCCTGCGCATCATGCTATTGAAGGATTCGGCCAACTGCCCCAGTTCGTCGTTGCTGCGCACCGGAATCGGATGTTCGAGATCACCGTCCGCCAGTCTTTCCGAACCATCTTTCAAGTCCTCCAGTGGGCGGTAGACAATTCGCCCGACCAACACGCTGACCAGCAATGCCGCAAGCATGACAAAACCCAGCGCCAGGCCGATTATTCTGATCGTGTTGTCACGCATGGCTTTGTCAATCTCATGCAGGGGATAGACAATATCCAGCACGCCTAATACCGCCTGATCAGCAGCGTCACCATGGCAATTCCCGCTTGAACAGGTGGGTTCGTTTCGAATGACTGCGGTGCTTCCCAACATGTGTTGTCCTTCCTTGTCGGTGAAAAACCGCGGCCTGCCGATCATGGGGCTCGCCTGCATGGATTGTTCGTCAAGATGGCATGCCAGGCAGGCCTCAGCCTCCTGGTCCACCAGGCTTCCGATCTCGCTCTCGTCAGATGAGTGAATCACCTTGCCGTTTTTGCTGAGAATTCTTACCCGGTCGATGTCCTGCTGGGCAGCAACGTCCCCTATGATCTTGTCAACGTGGGAGGGCTGGTTTTGCATCATCGCGAATCGCGTGCTCTTGATAACGACTTCGGATAATTGGGCAGCATGACTGATTGCCTGTTGCAACAACTCCTCGCGGCTATTGCGAACCACCATAAAGGTAAACAGAAAGACCGCAACAGTCAGTGCGATAACCAGGTAAATACCCACTTTAACTTTAAGGCTGTTCAGTATCATGTCATTCCCGCCTCCTGTCAGCTGACTGGCGAACAGAGGTATTGTGCAGTTTTGGTCGCATTGAGCACACAATCGTTCAGGCTGACTCCGCGAAATGCGTTGCCGGTCAAAATCAAACCAGGCAGCGTCCCCAACTGTTGTTCAATGGCCTCCAGCCTGGCGGCGTGGCCCACCATGTACTGGGGAATGGCCTTCTCATGGCGATAGATTTTCACAAATTCCGGCTCGGCGGACAGCCCCATGATTTCCCGCAGATCGGACCGCACCCGATCCATCAGTTGCTCATCGGGCAGCTCCGCTAACTGCGATGAACGGGCCCCGCCTACCATGGTGCGGAATAATACCGACCCTTCAGGCGCGCGCCCGGGAAATACGTTTGAATCGGCAACCGTACCCAGGATTCCTCTTTTCTCACGCGAAGGAACGAGAAATCCAAAACCATCCATACAACCCGCTGCATCTTCTTCTCTGTAGCCCATGCATACCACGGACAATGCAGGATACCCAATCTCACGCAGTAATTCGCTGATTCCGGGCGCCAGTTCATTAAGAATTTTCGCCTGTGCCCAGGCGGGTGCAGCCAGGACAACGGCATCGAATTCTTCATTGCGACCATCTACCAGGTGAAGTGTGTACTGACTGCCGCTGAGGCTGATGCTGCTGATCGGCGAATTGGCGCGGATTCGGGAACCCAGTGCCGCAGTCAGGGTATCGGTCATTACGCTCATCCCCCTCCTGAATGATGTCAGGTTACCGCCGGGACCCGGCCCGGGCGTGTCTTTCCTACCATCCTTTCGTGCCTTTTTTTGCAGTTTGATCAAACCCCGGATCAGGCTGCCGTATTCCGATTCCACTTCGTGAATACGGGGGAAACAGCTTTTCAGGCTCATTCTTGAGGCATCGCCAGCGAATACGCCCGAAGCCATAGGATCGATCAATTTTTGGAACGCTTCCCGGCCAAGGTGCCTTGTGCCAAATTCTTCCAGTGTTTCATCAGGCTTCCTGGCCCTGCCGGAAAACACCTCGCCGATGACCCGCATACGCCCCGGAAAACTCAGTAATCTGGAGGCCAGAAATTCGGGGGGCTTTTCAGGCAGCTTGTGTAACTCGCCTTCACTGAAAACATATCGCTTCTTGGCCGATGCATCGCCTGAAACGGGATCAAGACCAATTTCCTCACACAGTTCCAGTGTTCGCGGGACCTTGTCCAGGAAGGCATTAACACCCCACTCGCACAGGTACCCTTCAGGAGTGATTTCCGTCAGGACTTTCCCGCCCGTGTGTGGCCCTGACTCGAAGATCACAACTTCCGCCTGCGGATCACGTGCGAGGATTGCCTGCGCTGTCGCCAGGCCGGAAATTCCCGCCCCCACAATTCCCGTTTTCACATTGCCATACCGCTAATGATAATATTGATTCAGAATATTAACCTTTTTGGGAAACTGGCCCTTCAATATTTTCGTTTAGTTGACATGCATCATGCG
>Ga0316193_10000612_pt1 | contig 22698 bp, 16 predicted proteins | sample MerIslsedime2_MG_FD_207735 | JGI IMG/M metagenome (GOLD analysis project Ga0316193, IMG submission 207735) | Coastal sediment microbial communities from Maine, United States - Merrow Island sediment 2 | ecosystem: Environmental > Aquatic > Marine > Coastal > Sediment | place: USA: Maine... | reverse complement strand
TACCGTCGCGAAAATAGTTTTCGATCTCAGAGGCCAGGTGGCTGGTATTGATGATGATGTCGCGGATGCCGTGCTCGGCGAGTAGTTCGATGATGGAATCGAGCACCGGGCGGCCGAGCAATGTCAGCATCGGCTTCGGCAGAAAATTCGTCAGTGGTTGCAGGCGGGTGCCTTTGCCCGCTGCCAGTATCATTGCCTTCATGAGTTTCTCCAGTCAGGGTGTTATTTGTTTGTCCCTGTTTCTGGCTGCAATCTGCGTGCCAAATTTAGGCAAATAGCTCTTCAGAGCTTATTGACTCTCTGGTGGCTGCGAACCCGCTTTATTCGAAGCACTTCACCAATGTGACGATGTTCTTCAGCTTGCGGCGCCGGTATTGGGCAATATCCATCCATTGCTGCATGATGTACCAGCCGCGGCCGTCGATTTGCATCGGATCGGGGGCTATCGGTTGATGTTGCCCTTCTGCCGGGGGGCCCTGATCCTGGACCTGTACGACCAGCCAGCGTGCATTGCTGTATATCCGGATGTGGATCTCTCCGGGTGTGTCGCGATAGGCGTGTTCGACGCAATTGTTGACGGCCTCGACCACACAGGTCATCACCTGGTAGGCCGGGGTGCCCTCAAGCCCGGCATGGCTGCAGCGTTCCTTCACCCAGTCAGCGGCGATCGCGGGAGCCTCGGAATTACTGTGGATGCTGAGTTTCTCTGTCATTCGGCAGACGTGCGTGCGGGCCAATGTCGGTGGCCACTGATGGCTAACATCAGGCGCTTGCCGTAGCGCTTTCCCACTGCTGGCGCTTGCGGTAGATCGTTGAGGGGCTTATCTCGAGCAGGGCGGCGGCCTTTGGGATGTTGCCGTTACAGAGTTCAATGGTCTGTTCAATGACCTGTTTCTCGATTTCCCACAGTGGTCGGATTGTCGTGGCATCGCTGCTGATGCGGGTCGCCGGGACTTCACCCGTCTGCAACCCGGTCAGGGTCGGTATCGTCGTGGATGCGCTGACCTCGCTCAGTGGCGGCGGCAGCATGGCCGGTGTGACGACGTCGTGGTCGTTGAGTACCACGATGTTGCGGATCACGTTTTGCAACTGGCGGATATTGCCGGGCCAGTCGAAGGCGCGCAGGATGGACTCGGTCTCCGGGGCGAAGCGCTCGAAGCGCTTGTTTTCCTCGTGCGAGTAGCTTCCCAGCAGGTGCTGTGCAATCAGGATGACGTCGTCCTCGCGCTGCCGAAGGGGAGGGAGCTCGATCGGGATGACATGCAAGCGGTAGAACAGGTCCTCGCGAAAGCGGCCGGCCCTGACTTCCTCGATCGGGTCCCGGTTGGTGGCGCAGAGAAAGCGGATATCCACAGTCTGCAGTGTGTTGCCGCCCACCTTCTGGAAACTGGATGTCTGGATGAAGCGCAGCAACTTGCTCTGCAGGTCCATATCCATTTCGCAGATTTCGTCCAGGAACAGGGTGCCGCCGTTGGCCCTGGCGGCAGCACCCTCGCGGGCGCTGACCGCGCCGGTAAAGGCGCCCCTGGCATGACCGAATATCTCGCTTTCCATGAGGTCCCGCGGGATGGCGGCACAGTTCAACGCTACGAAGGGTTTGTCGTGGCGCGGGCTTGCGTCATGAATCGCCTGCGCGCAGACCTCCTTGCCGGTGCCGCTTTCCCCTGTAATGAATACCGTTGCCTTGCTGGTCGCGGCACTGTCGATGATGTGGTAGACCGTCTGCATCGGTAGCGAGGCGCCGACAAAACCGTGGTAATGATCACGCCGGTGCAGGTCGACGAATTCCTCCAGATTCTGCCTTCGCAGTGCGTTTTCCAGGGTGACGTTGATGCGCTCCGCGGTGCACGGCTTCTCGATAAAGTCGATGGCGCCGGCGCGCATCACCTCCACGGCAATATCCACCGAGCCGTGCGAGGTGATAATGATGACGGCTGTCGGGATGGCCTGTTCCCGGATGTGCGCAAGTATTTCACGGCCATTTATGTCGGGCAGTTCCAGGTCCAGCAGGACGGCGTTCGGTGTCTGCGCATCTATCAGATCCAGCGCTTCCTGGCCGGTCATGACATGGGTGATGTTGCAAGGCTGCTTCGCCAGATACTCCATGTAGACGGTTGCCAGTGACAAGCTGTCTTCGACAAGCAGGACATTTGCTGCGACTTTGTTCATGGTGATTCCCGGGGCAGTGCTGCAGGTAGGGTACCTATCATATGACAGATGTCATGGATTTGCTGCCTTCGCCTGTGTGTCGTCCCTGTCCGGTGTGGCCAGATAGTCTTCAAGAGCGAGCAGCGCTCGTTCACCGCTGGCGACCAGTGCCGCGAGCATTTCCCGGGCCCGGGCCTGCTCGCCGCTGCGGCAGGCTGCCTCGACATCGCTGGCGACCCGCTGCAGTTCGGTGGCGCCGAAGGTCGCGGCACTCGATTTCAGTGTGTGTGCCTCACGCTGCAGTCGCTCGAAATCGGTGGCGTCGTTGTCGCCGAGCTGTTTCAGGACAGCAATCCGGGCGTGCGTCTCCTTGCAGAAGGCGGCAAGCATCCGGGGGACGATTTCTGCACTGGTGTCGCGCGCGAGTTGTGCAAATACCGCGGTATCGAGGACCGTTGACGGGAGCGTTTCGGTTGGCCTTGTGTGCGGGTCTTCTGTTATGTGCGATTGCTCCCGGGGCAGCCATTGATTCAGTATTTCGTAGAGCTGTTGCTTTGTGACGGGTTTGGAAATGTAGTCGTTCATGCCGGCAGCCATGAATTTTTCGCGGTCACCCACGATAGCATGCGCCGTCATTGCAATGACCGGGATGCTGCCCTTGCTGGCTGGCAGTTGCCGGATCACGCTAGTCGCCTCCAGGCCGTCCATTTCCGGCATCGAAATATCCATCAGGACCAGATCATAGGGCAGTGTCCGTACCGCCGCTACCGCTTCCAGTCCGTTGCTGGCGGTATCCACGGTGCAGCCGGAATCCTTCAGCATGGCCAGTGCGACCATCTGGTTTGCCGGGCTGTCGTCGGCCAGCAGGATCCGTCCCTTCTTTGACGGGAGGTCCCAGTCGCGTGTTGCAGAGGTATCCGTCGGTTTTTCCAGCTGCCCGGCGACCGTCAACGGTATCTCGAACCAGAAGTGGGTGCCTTTATTCTCGCGGCTTTCAAAATCGATACAACCGCCCATGAGTTCCACCAGGCGTTTCGTGATGGGCAGGCCGAGACCGGTTCCGGAGGTCATCTGGCCGGATTGCGCCAGCTGGCTGAACTCGCAGAAGACGGTGTCGCGCTCGCCTGCCGGTATGCCCCTGCCGGTATCGGTAATGCTGATGTGCAAATGGGGCAGCTTGTTTCGCTCGCAGACGCTCACTGCCAGATTGATGCTGCCTGTTTCCGTGAACTTGACGGCATTGCCCAACAGGTTGATGAGGATCTGCCGCAGCCTGCCACTGTCCTCCCTGATGAAGACGGGGACGGCAGGGTCGATACTGGCGTTAAAGGCCACGCCTTTTTCTCTGGCCCTCGGCGCCAGCGTGGCCATGGTGCTGTTGACCAGTTCGCGGAGAATGAAGGCATGCCGTTCCAGCCGCATTTTTCCGGATTCGATCTTGGAAAAGTCCAGGGTTTCGTTAATCAGGCCTAGCAGGGAAGTGCCTGACTGTTGAGCCGTTCTGATCCAGGTGAGTTGCTCATCGGTCATGTTCTTTTCATCGCCTAGCAGGCTCAGGAAGCCGAGCAGGGAATTCAGCGGTGTGCGGATTTCGTGACTCATGTTGGCGACAAATCGGGTTTTCGCCGCGCCGGCCGCCTCGGCGGCCTCCTTTGCCTGTTTCAGCGCGGTTTCGCCCTTGACACGCTCGGTAATGTCACGCATGTAGGCGATGAACAGCTTGCGGTCGGTGATGTCGACAGTGGTGACCGCTAGTTCCACCGGGAACTCTTCGCCGCTGGCGCGCATAGCCTTCACCTGGATGCGCCGGTCCATGATAGGGCCTTCGCCGGTTTCCAGGTAATGTGACAGGCCTTTCAGGTGTGACTCGCGTAGCTGTGGCGGGATGATCGTGTCGGCCAGCAATTTGCCAAGGACGGCTTCCCTGGGGTAACCAAACGTCGCCTCAGCCGCCTGGTTGAACTCGATAATGCTCCCTTGTTCGTCCGTGGCGATAATGCAGTCGAGCGCCGATCGCAGGATGGCATCCTGTTTTTCCCGGTCGAGTTTCAGCTCCATTGACATGCGGTTGAAGGCTGCTGCCGTCTGCGCAAGTTCGTCGCTGCCCTTAATCTCGAGCTGGTAGCCGATGTCGCCCCGGGCAAGCCTGTCGGTGGCCTTCATCAGGCTGTACAGCTGTCGTGTCAAATAGGTGCCGAGTGCCAGGGAAAACAGTGCGACCAGCACCATCTCGAGCAGGGCGATGGCGCTGGCATTCTGTCTGGCATTGTCGATGATGGTGTCGATATGATTGGTAGCCAGGCCGATCTCGATACGACCGTAGAACGTGTCGCTCTCGGCAATATCGATCGCGGTATCGAAGATTCCGTCATCCACGCTCTGGTAAGACTGGTCCTCGCGGAACGGCATATCCTCATAGGAAGTATTCCTGGCCTCTGCCAGGATGATGCCCCTGCCGTTCAGTATGCGCACGTATTCCAGTTCCGGCGTCTTGATGGCTTCGAAGGCAAGGTCTTCCAGGGTGGCGATATCACTCGACAGAACCGCGTCGCGTGATGCCCGCGAGAGCAGGGTCAGGGTTGACGATGCGCGCTTGGTGAGTTCCGCTTCCGAAGACGTGCGCAGGTAGCTGATTCCGGTCCAGACCAGAAACAGTAGTAGCGCTGCCTCGATGCAGGCGACGCCGATGATAGTCTTGAGACGGAATGACACCAGGCAGCAGCCGTTTGCAGGGCGTCAGGGCGCAGGGTTTATGAGGTCATCAAGTAACTGCAGATTCATGGCGCGTATGTCGTCCCATTCACTATCGCTGGCGGGCGATATGCCCTTGAGCTTGAGATTTTCGAGCAGTGTTCTGCCGGTCTCCGTCTGGTCCAGCTTCACCATGGCACTCTGGATGGTTTCGACCATTGACCGGTCCAGTCGCGGGTGGGCGGCGAAGGCGTGCGGTGTGTAGCCCGGAGATACCCAGAGGATACGCAACTGCTCGCGAATATCATCTTCCAGGTTATTAAAAGTGCGCATCACGCCACCGCCGGCGGGGTAGAGCCCCTTGGCGACACTGCGATAGACAGAGTCGTGTGAGGATACATATTTTGCCTCGTATGGGATGGAATGACTCTGCAGGTAGGAACGCGTGACAATGCTGGCGGCAAATGCAGCCGGAGCGGGAAATGCAAGGGTCTGGTCTGCCAATTCGCTCATTTCACGGTACGGGCTGTCTGCCCTAACCACCACGATGCCTTTAAGTTGCTTGTCCTTTGCCATGGCAAAGGCCTGGTAGCCCGGTTGCTCGTGAAAAGTGGTGTAGTGATAGGGATTCATGTAGGCCAGGTCGTACTCGCCGTCGGCCAGGCGCCTCTCGAACTCCGGGATATCCGGCGCGGTCTTGAATTCAATGCGGTAACCGGTAGTCGCTGACAGTTGCTCGAACACCGGTGTCCACAGGCGCGCCAGTTTGCCTGCGGATTGTTGCGGGACGATACCAAACGTGAGCGTAGCGACCCCCGGGGTGTCTGTGGCCGCTGCCGCTATGGCGTACCCGGGGGTAAGCAGGACCAGGGCGATACATGCGAGGTGGCGGCCACGCTGGTAAAGGTATTCGCAGATTTCTTGAAGCTTGTCGGGCGTTCCCATGAGTTTCTCAGTGCGTTGTTGTCAATCGACACCCAGGGCAGCTGCAAAATACAGGCCAAATTAATGGCTGGCAATGCGGCTAAAAAAAGCGCCCGGTGAATTATGCAACTTATTGATATATTTATAATATATTATACAGATGGGCGGCGCATCCGGCCCCTGTTTTTGTCGCGCTATGAATCATGAGCTGAAAAATGCAAATTGCAATGCAAATTGCAATTGCGCGTTCATTCGCTGGCTGCGGGTCTTGCCAGTCGTTTGGGGCTTGATAGCGTTATTTTCCACGTATCCCCTGCCAGCAAACAGCCACGTCAAACCCCGTAAGACCCTGCCGGCAACCCAAGCATCGTGATCTGATGCGGCAGCATCATCACCAAGGCGTTGTGCCTGAAATTACCGCTAAAGGGGCAGGGTCCATTGTTCTTTGATCCGCTTTTATTTCAAGCCAGCCAGCGCTGCAGGACGCGGACCAGAGCGGCACTGTCGATGGGCTTGGTGAGATAATCGTTCATGCCGGCGGCGAGGTATTCCTCTTCGTCGCCCTTCATGGCGTTGGCCGTGAGGGCGATGATGGGGACGTTTGCCTTGTCGGGGTGTGACTGGCTGCGAATAATCCGGGTCGCGCTAATACCATCCATCTCGGGCATCTGGATATCCATCAGCACCAGTCCGAAGTCGTTGCCCTCGATGGCCTCGACGGCCTCCCGGCCGTTGCTGGCGACCTCGACCCGGTAGCCGAGTTTCTGCAGTCGCGCCTGCGTTACCCATTGCAGGGCCGGCGCATCCTCGACCAGCAGTACCATGCCGTGTCTCCCGGCTGCTTCGGCGTGGACTGCCTCCGAGGTGCTCACCGCGGTCTCTGTCGCCGGCTGCAGCAACTCACTCAGCTTGCGCCAGGTCACGGGGCGTGACAGTACTTTATCCCAAAGGGTCTCGTTGCCATGCGGCAGGCCGTCAGCCCAGTCCAGCGAGACCTTGCAAAAGCCGCTACTGCATAGCTCTGGCTCCAGCGCGAGTAATTCCCGCTCGATCGCTTCAGGCAGGTGTGTATGGTCGGCTAGCAGGAACTGGTAGTGCTCGCCGCACTTGTCGGCCTTGCTTAGCGCCGCGGCCAGCGCAGCCGGGTCGGCGAACAGGCAGGCCTGCACGCCGAGTACCTGCAATTGCGCTGTAATGAGATGGCGCAGGGTATCTCCCGGTACCAGGCCGGCGATCCGCATTCCGGCGAAATCCGCGCCGGCCGAGCCGCCGCCATCGGTAGCAGCTTGCAACTTGACGGTAAACCAGAAGGTGCAGCCTCCCCCGGGCACGCTGTCGACACCGATATCCCCACCCATCATCCTGACCAGCTCCTTGCTGATCGCAAGTCCCAGCCCCGTGCCCTGGTGAAGGCGCGTACTTTTATAGTCCAGCTGGCTAAATTTCATAAACAGTCGGCCATGGTCTTCAGCACGGATCCCGGGGCCGGTGTCCTTGATGGCAAATCGCAGCGTCACCCCGTCGGGTCCGTCCGTGAGGACGCGCAGGCCGATAGTGATCTCACCGGCATCGGTAAACTTGACGGCATTGCCGACCAGGTTCATCAGCACCTGGCGCAGGCGCACGGGGTCTCCATGTAGCCGTCGAGGTAAGGGGCCGTCCGGTATCACGCCCAGCTCCAGCCGCTTGCTGCCGGCCGGGATTGTCAGGGTGTCCATGATGCTGTCCAGCAGGTCGTAGAGATCAAAGTCTTGTGTAGAAAGTTCCAGTTTTCCGGACTCCGTCTTGGACAGGTCGAGGATATCGTTCAGGAGAGTCAGCAGGGAACGCGAGGAATCGAGGATCACCTGCGCCTGGTGCCGCTGTTCGGCCGTCAGCGTGGTGTCCAGCAGCAGTTCGACCATGCCAATAATACCACTCATGGGCGTGCGGATATCGTGGCTCATATTGGCCAGGAACGCACTCTTGGCACGGTTGGCGCTGAGGGCCGCGTCACGTGCCTGCTTCAGTTGCTCGGTACGCGTATCCACCAGATCTTCAAGGTTGTCCGCCAATGTACGCAGTTCACGGTTCGCCTCGTACAGTTCCCTGCTCTTTTCCTCCAGCAGTTGCTCGGCCTGCTTGCGCCCCAGACGTTCGCGCTCGAGACGGCGTTGCAGTGATGCCAGCTGGTTGTCTACTGAATCTGTCAAGGGTCTATTGCCGTGTCAGCGTGAAGCGCACATGCGTGCGGCCTTCATCGGAGAGATCTTCCATGGCAACGCTGATCGATTCGCCATAATGCGTAATGCAGCCCTCGATCAGGCCGTGCGCGAGGTCTGCAAAGGGTCGCGTGGAGCGATAGACCATGATCATGGTGGCGGCATCCGGCTGGCTGGTTGCAAAGCTCGGCAGTTCGGCATCCGGGTAGAGTTTCTTCACCTCGACATGCACGTGCTCTTCTATGCGTTCGAGAAAGGCGAAGGCGCCGTCGATGTTTTCGAAAAAGCCCGGGTACAGCACGACGAAGCGGGTGAACAGGTAACGGCCGAAGGCTGTCACCAGTTCCGGCACGGGCGTGCCGGTCTTCTCGCTCAGCCGTGTGACCAGCGCCAGCATTTCATGGTGGTCATAGGTGCCCACCGTGGTGTAGGCACCGCCGGATGCCAGATGCACGCCCGAGAGGATTTCGTCCGCCATGTCAGCCGAAAACTCGTTCTCCATCATTTCGACGAACTCGCAAAATACAATGCCTTTCATATTCACTCCTGTTTTGCAAATGCGGGCCGGAGCCCGCTGTGCTGTTTTCTCTGCGGTTAGTGCCACCTTATGGTCGCCACTCAGCCTTTTTAACACGTCTGGATGTCATTATGCACAAGCCGTGCCGGGATGCGGGTTGAGAGAAGTTTTTTTACGGAAAAGCGGCCCACAGGGCTGCCAGTCGTTGCCGACCTTTCGGGCGTTAACGATCAACCGACCAGGTGGTCTTGCGCCGTGTGCATGGCGAATTAACAGTCACGCAGCGATTACGCGTCTGACCACGTCTTTATCGATGTTGACGCCGAACGCTTTGTTGATCTATTGCGCGATCCGGGGGCAGCCAAACCGGGCATTACGTTGTTTCATTTCAACAATGACACCAACGAGATTATCCGAGGGGCCTTTCGGACCAGGCTTTGCGTTTTTCCGTGATGAGAATAACCGATGATAGTTGCGGCTCAATAGGGCGCTGCGAAACTTGGTGAGAGTGGCAGGTTTAAGCACTATGGCGGCTTTTCGGATGCATGAATAGAACTAGAAAACCGCAAAGGAATCTGTCTGATGTAGTCAGTCTGGGCGTTTTTCTGATAGAGCGACGTACAATCAGCTGTTGATGTTTGATAAGAACGCTCTTTGCGGTTATAGCCTTCGCGCCACCCGGGCCCAGGCGCTTGGCCAGCATAGTCAGAAAATGTATGACGAGTAAGGCCTGGGTCTTCATGTGGAACGATAATAGATCAGGTTTCAGGGATTACAAGATTGGAAAACTGCACGCTTCGTTGTACAAACTCGTAATTCGCCATGCACACGGTGATTTTTTGCTTAAGTAAGTGCCATTCCCCCTAAGGGTGGCACAGCTCGCTGTTATTTAGGCCCTTCACGCTGTTATTAACTAGTAAAAGTAATGCTGTATGAATGAGAGATAAGGTCTGTTTCTATGAATCATTCGCTCAAACAAATACGGCGACCAGCGAATAAACGAAGGCCGCCGTAGGGGGCACTATTTAGGGCACACATCCACCTGGGAGATCAATACAGGAGGGCCCCGGAGGCTTTCCAAAGTAGCTTCTGAAGATGGAGAAGTCGCTGAGGTTAACCGTGTGGTCGTCGTCTCCATTGAAATCCGCATGATCCGCCAGTACAAAGGGAGCTACGTCTGGCGCGGCACTGCCAAATACGCTCCTGAATTGGCTGAAGTCGCTCAGGTTTACAATATTCAGACCGTCCGTGTTAACGAGATCCGCATCACAGATATTGCCATAACCATCGTTGTCGGTATCACGCTGGTCCACGTTGGCAACCAGGATACAGTTATCCATGTCATCAGGCGTGCCATCTCCGTCCTGGTCGGACGCGATATTAGCCGTGGTCGACACCGGTGCACTTAGGGCGCCTTCGTCATCCACTACCATCAAGGTTACGGGGTAAGAGCCGTCTGCGGCATATATGTGGCTCGGAGCTACATCAATGCCGGTATTGCCGTCACCGAAGTCCCAGTCATACTGGGTGATGTTTCCGCCGTCCGGATCAAACGAACCGTTGCCATCGAAGACGACCGCTATACCCGCGATACCGTTATAAGGGCCGCCAGGATCGGCAACCGGATCCTGCGGGGCGGGTTCGATGCTGGCTGTAGTAACTGAAGGCGCACTTAAATCGCTGTCATTGTCTGTCACTACCAGGCTCACGTCGTAAATTCCGTCCGTGGCATAGGTGTGTACCGGGCTCTCACCGGTACCTACATTGCCGTCACCGAAAGTCCAGTCCCAGGCCGTGATCGTACCGTCCGGATCGTTCGAGGCGGAGCCATCGAACTGCACCTGCTGCCCTTCGGTGCCAGTGTACGGGCCATTGGCATCTGCGACCGGCGGCAGGTTGCCAGCAGGATCCAGGTCGCCGACCACCCCGGTTGGCGCCGTGCCGGTCCAGCCGGGCTGTGCATTGGCGTTGATTTCGGTGATATTGTCTGAAGCTGTCGGATCAGAATCTGAATCCAGATCTTCTACATCGACAATACGGGCAGAAATACTTCCCGCTGAACTGGAACGAATAGCAGTGCCATAGGGGTTGTCACTAGATCCAGATGTAATAGAGGTATGACAGAGTGCGCATTGTGCATTGTTTTTTGAACTCGAGGCTGGATAAATATCACTCCAGGTACCTATGTAAGATCTTTGTGCATGAGTCAATGGTGCTGCCGTCATCAAGGCTACACCAAGAAGCGAAATCAGGAACCTGCTAAGATGTGATTTCTTCATAATCTCTCCCCTTAAACTCTTAGTAATTCCAGCCTGATTGATCCTTGTTGCTGGCTTACTTATTAAAGCTACTCTACTCGAGGGGATGGCCTGTTGATGTGGGTCAAAGGACTGACACTATGTTGGGAGAGTGCAGCCCCGTCCTAGTGGCGGGGTTTTCTTTGCCCGTCTGTACCTCAGGACAATAGGCAGGCCGGGAGTAATGCCATATCTTGGTAACCAGTGGCGACAATAATAAACCTCTCATATCAGTGCCACCACTCGCCCCGGGTCTCCTCCTTAGCCCGGGGCGTTTTTATTTATTCTGGATTTAACAACCACAGTTGTATTAACAGGGCTCATACTTGACCCGTATGGTGCAAATATTCGAACGAACTGCATGATATTGTTATCAAGAAATATTGCGGATAATCAGTTCGGCAATGACAAGCGTCATACAACCTTTCCATCTCCTCGTAATTGCCCTGGCCGGCTGGCTTAACCGCTACCAACAGGCGGTCATCGACTATCTCATCGAAGAGAACCGTGTTCTCAAGGAGCAACTCGAAGGAAAGCGTGCTCGCTAATTGCATGGAAATATTATCCGGCATCTTCAACTCTTTTTGCTCTAACTATTGGAGATCCGCGCGGATGCTGCTGCGTGCCGGCCGGGTTCCGAACAGCTCATCCATCTCCCGCTGTATGCGGCTGAAGTCATCGAGCAGGTGGTCATCAAGACCGATTGGATTCCACAACATGGTGTTACCTCCCATCACTGTTGCCGACCCCGCCTGGGGTGTCTGCTGAGAGTGTTGGGACCGCTTCAGTACATTTCAATGCCGGCCCGGCCCGCTACCCTGGCAGCGCGTTTCCGGTATCATACGTTACCTTCGGTATCCCGATCACAACACAGGTTGTTTCCGTTCTATGACGATTTCCGCGCGCATTGCACAGGAGCTGGGGGTCAACACCCGGCAGGTTGAAGCGGCAGTCAAACTGCTGGACGAGGGCGCCACCGTGCCTTTCATTTCACGCTACCGTAAGGAAGCCACCGAGGGGCTGGACGACACGCAGCTGCGCAACCTCGAGGAGCGCCTGGTCTACCTGCGCGAGCTGGAGGAGCGGCGCGACACGGTGCTGAAGAGCATCGCCGAACAGGACAAGCTGAGCCCGGAACTGGAGGCGGCCATAGCTGTCGCTGACACAAAGACGCGGTTGGAAGATCTGTACGCGCCCTATCGGCCAAAACGCCGCACCCGCGCGCAGATCGCGCGCGAAGCTGGCCTCGAGCCGGTACTGGACAGCCTGCTGCAGGATCCCTCCCGGCAGCCGGACAGCGTGGCAAGCGGGCATCTCAACCCCGATGCCGGCTTTGCCGACGCCGCTGCGGTGCTCGACGGCGCGCGGCAGATTTTCCTGGAGCGGGTGGCGGAACAGGCCGACCTGGTGGGCGCACTGCGTGATCAGGCCTGGGAGCAGGGCCTGCTGGTCTCGCAAGTTATCGACGGCCAGCAGCAGCGCGGTGCCAAGTTTTCGGACTATTTCGATTTCTCCGAGCCACTGCAGAAGCTTCCCTCGCACCGTGCGCTGGCGCTGTTCCGAGCGCGTGGCGAAGGCGTGCTGCGGCTCAAACTGGTGATCCCCGGCCAGGACGATCTCGACGCCAGCAATGACACGGGCAGCTGTGACAGCCGCATTGCCGCGCATTTCGCTATCCACGACCAGGGCCGTCCCGCCGATGCCTGGCTGTCGATGTCGGTGCGTCTGGCTTGGCGCGCCAAGTTGTCGCTGCAGATCGAGAGCGAACTGTTCCTGCGCGTCCGTGAACAGGCCGAGCAAGAGGCCATCAGGGTATTCGGTGAGAATTTGCGTGACCTGCTGCTGGCGGCGCCGGCCGGCATGCGCGTCACGCTGGGGCTGGACCCGGGGCTGCGCACCGGGGTCAAGGTGGTGGTGGTCGATGCCACCGGCAAGCTGCTGGAGCACAGCACCATCTATCCGCACGCGCCCAGGAACCAGTGGGATGCGTCCATTGCGGTGCTCGCGGCAGTGGCGCTAAAACACGGCGTGCAGCTGGTCAGTATCGGCAATGGCACCGCCTCGCGGGAGACCGACAAGCTGGTGCGCGAACTGATGCAGCGTCACCCGGAGTTGAAATTAAGCAGTATCGTGGTGAGCGAGGCGGGCGCCTCGGTGTACTCGGCATCGGCACTCGCCGCCAGTGAATTCCCGGATCTGGATGTCACCTTCCGTGGCGCCGTCTCGATTGCCCGGCGCCTGCAGGATCCGCTGGCGGAACTGGTCAAGATCGAACCCAAGTCGATCGGCGTCGGCCAGTACCAGCACGACGTTAACCAGCCCCGCCTGGCGCGCAAGCTGTCTGCAGTGGTGGAAGACTGTGTCAACGCCGTGGGGGTCGAGGTGAACACTGCCTCGGCGCCGCTGCTGACGCGGGTGGCCGGCATGTCCGAAACGCTGGCGCGCAACCTCGTCAGCTACCGCGAACAGCAGGGTGCCTTCGCCAACCGCCGGCAGCTACTCAAGGTGCCGCGCCTCGGGCCCAAGGCGTTCGAGCAGGCGGCCGGTTTCCTGCGCATCGCCCACGGCGACAATCCGCTCGACGCCTCGGCGGTGCACCCAGAAGCCTATCCGGTGGTGGAAAACATTCTCGCCGCCACACGGTTGTCCATGCCGGAGCTGATCGGCAACAGGTCCGTGCTCAGCACCCTGGCGGCCAATGACTATGTCGATGTGCGCTTCGGCGAACCGACGGTGCGCGACATCATCACCGAGCTCGACAAGCCCGGCCGTGACCCGCGTCCCGAGTTAAGGACCGCGACCTTCAAGGATGGCGTCGAGACTCTCAAGGACCTGACTCCCGGTCTGATCCTGGAAGGCGTGGTGACTAACGTGACCAACTTCGGTGCCTTCGTCGACATCGGCGTTCACCAGGACGGCCTGGTGCACATCTCCGTCTTGTCGGACAGCTTTGTGAAGGATCCGCGCGAGGTGGTCAAGGCCGGTGACATCGTCAAGGTGAAAGTGCTGGAGGTTGATCTCGATCGCAAACGCGTTGCGCTTAGCATGCGGCTCGGCGATGAGGTGGTGCGCAAACCGGCACAGGGTGAGAAGAAAACGTCGCCACAACGTGGCAAGGCCCAGCAGGGCAAGGCGCGCCAGCGGCAACAGCCCGCCAGACCGGCGCCGGTCACCGCCATGTCCCAGGCTTTCGCGAAGCTGACAGAAAAATCCTAGGCGGCGTCCTGCAGCTGTGCCGTGTGGTTGTCTCGGCGCGCTGAGCGGCCAGCGGTAGGGTCGAGGACTGGCGCGGTAATCCACTAGCTGAACCTGTGGGTGGCGAATTACTATCTCTGATGGTAAGTGTGGACACGAAGCCCCTCGCGTAATCAGTACCGGACTTTTACGGGATTCAGTTGTGCACGGTTATGCATTGCTGTGCAATTGGAGCAACGGGCGCCCCTGTTAATACACAGTAAAACAAGAAGATACAAACCAATAATGCCATTCATAATGCTGGGGTCGGTGGTTCAAGTCCACCCGTAGCTACCATATTATCAAAGGCTTACGCCAAGTTTGGCCCCTATGTGCCTTCCTTGCATTGCACGTAAGTCCTCAGTAAGTCCACCGTAGAGGAAAACTCGCTTCTCATGCTCGCTCATGTTTAGCGAGTGCGGTGGTAATGAATGGTCGCAGTAACCACATGTACTGAAGCCCACGGTCATATGCTAAGTATCAAGGTGTCTGGGAGGGGGCAAGAAAATTATAGGGGTGGTGCTGAGGTGTATATACAGTAGCCAGCTCTTGCAAGCTTTCAATAACTGATCCAGTCATATGCACGCTGGATTTTATACCCCCTCATACTAGTAGGGATGCTCTCTATATTTACTTCCCCCGCGACAGTAAAATATGACCTGACAGCCTATCTTGCTTCTCCTTCAGCTACTTTCCCCGCATGGATTTGAAATCAATTTCAAAATGCTAAGCTCCGGAATCATTTGGGCATGCCTCTGAGATTACCAAAGTAATGTTTGCAGTAAAGTAGGCCCAGAATAACGAACTTATGTCTGGAAACGGTCTGTAGTCAGACGTTTCTGGTCAATTGCGAGTCTGTAGCCAACGCTCCAAAACGGACATTCGCCGTAAGTCCTTGTATGTCTTGAAAGTACTGTAAGCAGACCTTTATGGGCCAGTTCCAGATTGGAAACCTTCGGGCAGAAGTCATTTGATCTGATCAGACTTTGCCCGCTTTCTTTAATGTGTCGTTGGGCAACTCCCCAAAAAAGGAGCGGTAGTGTTTCGCGAACTGCCCCATATGCCAGAACCCCCAGGCATTTGCCAGATCGGATACACGACTGTCAGTTGGATCAGAATTCCAGAGTTCGCGGTGTATGCCATACATTTTCCGTCCGAGAAGAAATCTCTTTGGTGAGATCCCTAATTCGTGCTGAAATACTGCCCGAAGTGTGCGCTCAGGAACACGTATCGCTGCACAGAGTTCATGGATATACACGACGTCCCTTTGATTATTTTCGATATACTCCAACGCACTATCGAGTACGCTATTTCGGCCCGAGCGCCCTGGAATTTTGGACTTTAACACCGTGCTATGGGAGTTCTGGAACAGCGTGTCCAGAAGTTGCGCCTCAAATGAGGCGACTACATTGCTGCGCCCGGGAGTATCACCATGTAGACGACTCAAACGTGAAACGAATTTCAGGCTTTTCATCAAGCCTTCAATTACATCTGGCTTCACTTGCAAGACGCGCTCATCTGCACCTATCACTTTTCGAGACGAAGATTGAAAATTCCTTTCGCAGTATTCGTCAAGAATTTGCGCCGGGATGCTCATTGTTGTGACATGAAACCCTGGTTTGCTGATTGCATCGATTTCTCCACCCAACGGAAAAACAAGTAACACAGGCCTGTCTATTCGATATCCGAACCACCTAAACTCCGAGCAATCAATATGGGGTAAGGCAATCGTCCGCATTTGCCCTGGTGTTTGCCCGCGTTGATCCACGTGACAACCAAACCACCCGGTCGAGAGAAGGGTATTTCCTGCGATTAGTTGCCGTACTTTTGGTTTACGGCAAGACGCACTGATTTGACGGAACTCCGCTTTCCAGTAACGCGCTGCATCCACAAGTTCTTCAAAACTGGTGAATTGCTTCGACAACAATTGTTGTATTGAGTGTTTTCTTATCACTGCGTTTTGCCGTTTTTTGATGTTCTCAATTGCCAGATTAGGCGATTCTTCGGGTTTCAACAACTGCTACGGATTCAGAAGCAAGGAGCCTTCCCATACCTTTCAAGCATGAATTGGGTATGGTACATAGGATTTCCCAACGTCCTTACAAGAACTATGAATAGCCACCCTGGTCAAATTTCGGAGATGAACAATGCGTAATACAAGACGACTACTATCTATGCTGGGAGTATCTGCCTTGGCATTACTGACAAGCAGTAATGCTATAGCGAAAAATTCGATAGTTTTTGATGCTGAGTACCAGAAATCCTACAAGCAGCACGAGGCCGAATGGGCTAATGAGGATCAGGCGCTGCAACAACGCCTTGCTGATCTACAGGCTAAAACTGGCAAGAAGCCCAATATCATCTATTTCATGTGGGATGATGCAGCATATGGCCGCGTTGGCCACCCGATGCTGAGCAAGTTGACCGGCATCGACACCCCCAATATCGATCAGATGGCGCGTGAGGGCATGACCTTGACCCGGATGTATACCGAGCCGTCCTGTACACCAACCCGTGTTGCAACGTTGACCGGCAGACATCCTATTCGTTCTGGCCTGACCCAGGTCGTGTTTCCCGTACATGCAATTGGGATGCCCAATGACGAGGTTACCATTGCTGAAGTGCTGAAGAAGGAGGGCTATAAGACTGCCTTTTTCGGTAAATACCATGTGGGCGATATCGATGGATCGTATCCTCATCAAAATGGATACGATGAATCTCTATTCACCATCTACAATCAGTTTGGTTCACAGTTCTTCAATAAAGACGGCCAGGATATACAGGCAACTATCGGTTTTCTTGAAGACCAGCAGGATCAGTTGTACACGGTGGACAAGGAGTTCCGGAATCCCGGCACCATCCCCTGGGCAGCCGAGGCAAAAGCTGGTGGCAAGGCAAAGCAGTTCAACAAGGACTACTCCTATGAAGAACAGTTGCGGTTTGTGGAAGAAGTACACAAGCGGTCGATGGATTTCATCAAGGACAGCGCCGAGACTGACTCTCCATTTTTGCTAAATTACTGGTGGCATGGCCCCAACGTCGCTGGAACGCATCGACTGGGACGCGACAGCATATCATCAGGTGGTGGCGACGGTGATGGTCTGGAGTACATGGATAAGCGCCTGGGCGAGATGTTTCAACTGCTGAAAGACCTGGGTATCGATGACAACACCATCGTTGTCGTTATGGCCGACAATGGGCCAATGCTTGAATTCTTTCCCCATATGTCGACTTTTGGTATTTATACCGGCGGCAAGGGCGCATTTACCGAAGGTGGTGTACGGGTACCTGCCTTTGTCAGATGGCCTGGCATGATCGAGGCAGGTTCTGTGGCCGGCGATATCATCCACGTAACTGACCTGTACACGACATTCGCGAATCTTGGCGGTGCCAAACAGCATATCCCGACAGACCGTGTGATTGACGGCGTAGACCAGACGGCGATGCTGTTGAATGGCGATACCAAGGGTCGTCGCGACTACGTGCATATCTATACCGGCCCACTGCTGGCCGCAACGGTTAAACAGCAGTTCAAACGTCACTGGGTGGGCGACCGTCCTGGATTGGCGGGTAAAGGTTTCTTCGATCTCTATCGTGACCCCAAGGAAGAACAGCCTATGATGGCGCAGTTCCTTTGGGCATGGGAACCGTTTGACTCCATGAAGGCCCGGCACCAGATCCTGATGGAAAAGTATCCAAACAAGCCGGTGACACGTGGTAAGCCATTCGAGGGTATTGAGTTGTTACCAAATCAAGAGTTCGAAGTTATATCGCCTTACGCAAACTAGGCTATGGCGTTAGAGTTGAGAATCACCAGTCTGTCCTGCATGGACTGGTGGTTTTTTGTCTTGGTTGCGTTGGATATTGATGAGAATGAGTCATGATGAAGAAATACTCACGCCGAGAGTTTCTTAAGACCGGGGCACTGGCTGGTAGCGCATTGATCGGGGGCGGCAGTTCGCTGGTAGCATATGCGGTCACCGACTCTATGAAAAGTAACAAGGTACCTGGCGGTTTGGATATAGCTATTGCAGGGTATCCATACGACCATGTACACCCTCTCATCGATGGGTCGGTGCAGGTAGAAGGCTGCAACGCAACGTTCGAGCACGGCAAAATTGGCGATCTCAATACCCATGTGTTTGATGGTCCTCAGAAGTTGGAGGTGACGGAAGTCGGCCTGTCGCCATTCATGCTGGCCTACGCTAACCAGGGTTTCCGCGAGTATTCACTTATCCCTGTGTTCCCGCTGCGCCTGTTCCGACATAAAAGCGTATTTATCAATACCGATAGCGGGATCAGGCACCCCAAGGATCTCAAGGGAAAAAGAGTTGGTACACCAGGATATTCATCCACTTCTCTTACCTGGATTCGCGGTTTTATGCAGCATGAATACGGAGTGACGCCGGAAGATCTGGAGTGGGTCGTATCGGCAGCCGATTCATCAGCCAAGGATGCTGGCAAGGTGTCAGAGCAGGAAAATATCCTGCCAAAAGGCATTTCAGTCAGCGTGGGTCCGGAGGGAAAGGACGAGTCCGATATGCTTGTGGACGGCGATGTGGATGCGTTGTTCCACGCAGCGGAGCCCAGGGCATTCACTGAGGGTCATCCAAAGATAAAGCGCCTGTTCCCGAATCCACGCAAGACCGAGCGCGACTATTATTCCCGAACTGGTATCTTTCCCATTATGCATGCAGTTGCAATGCGCAATGACATTATTGATAAACATCCCTGGCTGCCTGAGGCGGTCTTCAATGCCTACGCCCAGGCCAAGCAAGTTCGATACGAGGAAATGAAAATGGGGTGGGTGTTAGGTACTTTACCCTGGTATGGACAGGAGCTTGAAGAGACGCGCGCTGTTATGGGAGAAAATTTCTGGCCCTATGGGATAGAAGCCAATCTGAAAACACTGAATGCACTGTTCCAGTACTCGCACGAACAGGGGCTGGCCAAAAAACGGTTGAGCGTTGAGGAGCTGTTTCACCCCTCTACTCTTCATTTCACAGATTATTCCTAGGGCACACATCTGATTTTAACAGCGAGTGAGGAGATAAGGAGCAGAGCAATGCGAACAGGAGTTATCCATAGATGGGCCGCATTACTGGGCTGTGCCCTGCTGGCCGGGCAGGTACTGGCGCAGGAAGATTCAGCAGCCGATGCTGCGGCCAATGCCAACAACCCGCTGGCCAACATGACGGCCTTCAACCTGCAGAACTACTACATTGTTGAACTCACGGGGAGCGAGGAGAGCGGTAACCAGTTCTGGTTTCGCTACGCACAGCCCTTCTCTGTCGCGGATAGCGACTGGCTGCTGCGTGCCTCGCTGCCGGTCAATACCTAGCCAAAGCCTTCAATCTGTTGCAGGACCTTAATCTTGTGGAGAAATTGGAAGGTGACGCAAGCGCCATCCGTCTGCATCCCTTGGTACGTGCTTTTGCGAAGCGACTCTTACCGGAGCAACAACGTGCAACTTTTAAATCCACAGCAGCAAAGAATTTAGAAATAGCAGTATTTGATTACTCACGTTTACAAAATGAATTAGAAAAAAGGGGAATAAAGCAGCTTCTCAGCGATATGGAAGTGGCTATCGAATGGTGGGGAGAAGATACGGAAAGTTTGTGGGAGTTGGAATTACTATATGGTGCTCTTCGGCTCTCCTTTCATCAGTTGGACAGAGATTCCAATCAATTAACCACGCAACTATTTGGGCGTTTAGCGTCCCGAAAAGAATCTGAAATAAAACAGCTTCTTAAACAGGCTGCAATTGAATAAAAGAGGGTATGGCTTCGACCTTTAACGTCTTCGCTGACGCCGCCTGGTGGACCATTGCTTAGAACCCTGGAAGGACATAGCGGCAGGGTCGATGCCGTGGCGATTGCCCCGGACGGCAAGACAGCGGTGTCGGGTTCCGGGGACGATACCCTGAAGGTCTGGGACCTGAACTCCGGTGAAGTTCTCCAGACGCTGGAGGGACATAGCAGCGTCGTCACTGCGGTGGCGATTACCCCAAACGGCAAGACAGCGGTGTCGGCTTCCTGGGACAAGACCCTGAAGGTCTGGGACCTGAAGTCCGGTGAAGTTCTACAGACGCTGGAGGGACATAACAATTTGGTCGATGCCGTGGCGATTGCCCCGGACGGCAAGACAGCGGTGTCGGCTTCCGTTGACAGGACCCTGAAGATCTGGGACCTGAAATCTGGAATTGAAGTTGCTAACTTTGACGGAGACAGCGACTTACGTACCTGTGATATTTCACCGGATGGAAAAACTATTGTTGCTGGAGAAGCCGCCGGTCGGATGCACTTTTTAAGGATAGAGGGATTGAGTTAGTTGAGCGATATACCTTGTTCTATTGTCAAAGTGAACCACTAGCCCATCACAGTGGAATCACAATATGTGATTGTTGGAATCTTGTCATGTTAAAGCACGAAACCCGTGGTCTTTAAAGATTTGAAAAATATCAGACACCTATATTTCAGTTCAATTATCACTTTTTCATGAAGCGACCAATTCATCGAGTGGCACATACTTGAAATGGAGATGACCAAGTTCTTCAGGTGGTGAAGGCTTTATTGGGTCATTCCAACAGACCGGTCGTATGAAGCCTACGCAACGATTTTCGGGGCATTTGTATTTTAGAGTATACTCCCATTCATCACGGACATTTGGTGATCCTGCTGAGTTGTCTGACCAAAATAGTTGAAAGATATCCGCTTGATCAATTGCAAGAGCTAAAGCGGAGCGCCAATCCTCACCTGCACGGATGGAATCAGTGTCCTTAAACGCAATATTGCCAACAGCCTCTTGGACAAGTTTGTATACCTTGACGACTTCTTTATCTTTCCTTGAGTACGAAATAAAAATGGTTTGGTATAGCGAAAATGTATTGCTATTTAATTTGGCTTCTTCAAGAGGGCTCTCTGCCTCACCCATATCAGAAGGCGAATTCCTTTTCTCCTCAATTACCTCGACCGCACAGTTTATGTGGGCAACCTCGACCGTAGCTACTTGGACAGAAGCACGGATAAATAAAGTATCGCCAGACATCGCCTGTGTCGGTTTGAAATCAAATCCAAAACGGGTCCATTCTCCGCCCCATTTCTTTGTCAGTGATGGAGGATCGAATTCTATCTGTTCGCTCTCAGGTACAATCGTGATCGGAGTATCCAGTCTTATTTGAGTGGTCTGTTTGGCTGTCTTTGGTGGAGGCACTTTGTTGCCAAGCTCGTCTCGAAATTTCTCGACATCATCTGCAACTTGTTCGAACGCCTCTTTGGTATGGGCGTATAGCAAGAATGAATACCGAGTATTTGTTTGAGCTTCACGGGGATAGTACGCAGAGAATTGCACTTGGTCCAGAACGGTCATCTCGGTAAAAACTACTACTGGTTTGCGGGTGGTGCTGATAATTTCGTCTAAAAGCGACGTATTGAAGGGTTCTGGACTGATGCGAGTCAACCGTAAGCGGAACTCTGGTCTGAGATGAAATCCGCTGAGGTTCGCCTCGTTTGGATCTGCCCCAATGAGCTTCGCCCCACTGAGGTTTGCTTCACTGAGGTCCGCCCCGCTGAGGTTCGCTCCTCTGAGATCCACCCCGCTGAGGTTCGCCTTTGTCAGGTCAGCGAGAATAAACTCAGTCATTGTGAGGTCCAACCCGCTGAGGTTTGCGCCACTTAGGGTGGCTCCACTGAAGATAGTCTTGCCTAGGATCGCCCCTGTAAGGTCTGCCCCGCTGAGGTCTGCCCCGCTGAGGTTCACCCCGCTGAGGTCCGCCCCGCTGAGGTCCACTCCGCTGAGGTCCGGAACGATACTTTCATGCTCGTTCCTCCACTGGTTCCAAATCTCAACGCCTTGCTTTAGCAGGGCAAGATGTTCCTTATTTGCCATTTAGGTTGAGCCTCTCTCCAGGAGAAAAGATTTATGTTTGTCTGCGTAGTTTATATCAGCGGGTGGGTCGAGAAGTCAGTCAAGTGCTGATAGTTTGGTACAACGCTTGACCGACAAAGCTGAGCCACCAGTCAGTCCTTGGTTCATATTTCAGAAGATGGCTCGTACCACCACACGGCAATAGTTCTCATGCCGGGACCGTATGATAGCCATGGCAAAAAAGTCAACGAAGTCAGAACGTACGATGTTTTTGGTAGCCACAGCCTAACTCACCGTTTTCAGGTGATAAGTATCAATTCGCCTGGCACGGGCGAGAAATCATTCTCGCCATGACCAAAAAACATTCATACTAATTTCTCCGGGAACAACCCAGGCATCCACTGTGGGGCCAGCTTGGCCGGGAAGGCGAGGTGATAGGGCGCGCGCGTTGTCTCGGATACCAGTACGCCCAGCTCAGTCAAAGGCTCGACATAGCGCCGGGCCTGACGCGGTGTCACGTCGAACATGGAGGCGATTTCCTCACGAGCAAGCTCGCCTTGGTACAAAAGTCGTTCAAGGATAGTGAGCGATTGGGGAGGAAGGGTTTTGGCTTTGATTTCTTCATTGGCCCAGGCAAAGATACGGTTTCTCAGCTTGTCTGGAGCCACAAGCTCTTCCATGAATTTAACCTGGTCGATACAGGTCTCAAGAAAAAAGCGCGTGAATTCTGCCAATGCTTCTTCGCTTAAGTTGCCGCGTCCGTCCAGATCATTGCGGCGTTGAGCGTCACAGGCGGTGAGCAGGGCCTTGTATTGGGTTT
>Ga0316193_10000611_pt1 | contig 22726 bp, 22 predicted proteins | sample MerIslsedime2_MG_FD_207735 | JGI IMG/M metagenome (GOLD analysis project Ga0316193, IMG submission 207735) | Coastal sediment microbial communities from Maine, United States - Merrow Island sediment 2 | ecosystem: Environmental > Aquatic > Marine > Coastal > Sediment | place: USA: Maine... | reverse complement strand
GTGAGGAGGAGTCCATACCATTGCTTCTGGCCGTTAGCGCGCCGTGTATTTCAATGATTTAGATTTAAACTAACTTTCGCTTTGCCCCCGAGAGCGGACATTCGATTACAATTGTCGAAAAGGATCGCTAATGACCCAAAGCGGCCCGTCGAGTATTGATACTGTGAATGTGATTCGATTATCTGTTCCTCTTTGCATTTTGATCGTCTACTCCTGTGGAGTTGCGCCGACGTCTAACCCTGTCCAGCAGCCTTGTTCGGAGCAGTGGTTTCAGTACGTCGAAGAGCAGCTGCAGACAGGAGACTCACAGGGCCATGGTCCTGACCTGGGATCATCGGAGTGGCGCTCAGTCGTCGAGTTTAAGCTCGGAGTTCGCGGTGATCCGGGTGTCCCTCACCGGGAAACTGAGCAATGGTGTGCCTACATAGACGCAATAGTGCGTGAGTAAGTGAACCCTGACATTGTTAGGCAACGGGTTGCTCGTGGCCGATAGCAGTCGCTGCGCTAGAATGGGGCTGAGAGGCCGCTTCTGACCCAAAGCGGTCACTTGAAGTTTGATTGTGAAAGTCTGCTATTTTGGAAGAACGTATTTTGTCAAACCCCGGACTGATCTAGAATCGGTAAACACCTACACTAGGAGTACAACCCCAATGACACTCGAACGCGCAGTCGAAGCATTTGCCGGCATCATGGTCCTCTTGTCGGTCGCACTCACCTACTATGTCCATCCGAACTGGGTCTGGTTGACGGTATTTGTCGGCGCGAATCTGTTCCAGCAGGCATTTACCGGCTTCTGTCCAGCGACCATCATCATTCACAAAGTATTTGGTTTCAAGCCCTGCGCCGAGGCCTGATCCCGCACCGTTGCAACGGCTGCTTGTGGCCGAAAGCGGCCACGCAGGTGTTCAAGTAACGAACGACTGCTAATGACCCAAAGCGGTCATTCAGCAGCCCCTTAACGCTAGACAGTATTCCCAGCTTCCGCCATCATCCGTGCAGCTATCGGGGGATAACAATAAGAATGTCACTATTCAACGAGCTCAAACGCCGTAACGTATTTAAGGTAAGCATTGTCTACGTCATTGTGGCGTGGCTGATCATGCAGGTGGCCGACGTCATCATCAATAACATCGAGGCGCCCGTCTGGGTGTTCGGCGTCATCCTGTTGCTGCTCTCTGTAGGTCTTCCATTGATAGTGCTGTTCGCCTGGGCGTTTGAGCTGACGCCCGAAGGCGTAAAAAAGGCCAGAGACGTTGATCCCGAAGCGTCTGTCACAGCCTCGACTGGCCAGAAGATCAATTATGTGATTATCGGCCTTCTTGTCGTTGCTCTGAGTTACTTCGTCTGGGAGAGGCAACAGACTACCGCGCCGACCGAGACGGTGCTAATGGAAGATAAGCGGCGCGATGCGGGAGCAGTTACGGCACCCGCTGAGATGTCAATTGCCGTGCTACCTTTCGCCGATATGAGTGCCGAGGGTGATCAGGAGTATTTCTCGGATGGCATATCGGAGGAATTACTGAACGTACTGATGCGGGTAGAGGGTCTGCAGGTGGCGTCACGCACGTCATCATTCGTATTCAAGGGACAGAACCAGAACGTCTCACAAATTGCTGGCGAATTGGGAGTCGGCCACATTCTGGAAGGCAGCATCCGGAAATCGGGCAACCGGGTTCGCATCACGGCCCAACTTATTGATGCCGGAACTGACCGCCATTTGTGGTCGGAGACCTATGACCGGGAACTCGTCGATATATTTGCCATTCAAGACGAGATTGCCAACGCTATTGTAATCGCGCTGAAACGTGCATTGGGTGTAGACGTGGCGGTGTCGGATGTCAAAGCGGTTAGCGTTACCGCTGCTACCAAAAATATCAGCGCCTATGATTTGTATCTAAAAGCGCGGGCCCTGTTCATTGCCCGAATTGACATGGCGGATAGCGTGCAAATGTTCGAACAGGCGGTTGCCCTGGACCCCGATTTCGCCCGCGCCTGGGAGGGCCTCGCGGCAGTACTGACGGTAATGCCGGACTGGGGCTTTAGCGATGATCGTGATTATATCGCCCAGGCCGAAACCGCCGCCCGCCGGGCAATCGAAATCGAGCCCGGCTTATCGTTGGCCTATGCAGTGCTCGGCAATAATGCCTTTGAGGAGGTTCCAATTGTCTGGGACACGGTTTTCGGCAATTACGAGCGGGCAATCAATAACGACCCAACGAACGCCACCGTCCTTTTGTGGCGCGGTATAGCACGCGCGAGTCTTGGCTATCTTGATCAGGCGATGGAAGATTATGCGGCCTGTGTTGTCATCGACCCGGCCTATCAGAATTGCCACGCTCACCAAGCCTCGATCCACAGTCTGAAGGGCGAGCATGAAGCAAGTCTCCCAATTCTGACAAATGTTCGGTTAGCAGGATATGTAGGCGCAGAACCTTCGGAATTGAACACAATCATTAAGTCCGGCCAGCGGCTGGCCGCAGTGCAGTGGGCCATCAATTGGTGGTTCCCCGAACCGCAGGCGCCGCTCAAGGAGTGGATCGAGGCGCTTGAAGACCCCGACGGCGATACGACCCTGGCGACTGCAAAATGGGATGCCTGGTTTGCAAGCCAGGATCAGAGACTGGACGACCAACTGGACCTGTTGCTTGCGTTGCGGGCCTATGACCGAATTAACGCCAGTAACCGTCTGGCAGTCTTGGAGATAATATGGATTCCCGACTACGCTGAGTTTCGCAAGACCCCACACTTTAAGCGCTTTGTTGGCGACTTCGGCATGATCGATTATTGGCGCACCAACGGATTCCCGCCCCAATGCCGCTCTCTCGGCGACGATGATTTTGAGTGCGACTAGTTAGTTAAACTAATGTCCCCTATTGGCCGTTAGCGGTCACTCGTTTCGCCACTATTCGCCTGGTTCTTACGTCCGCTCTGACCCGAAAGCGGTCATTGAGGTTTCGATGGCCGAAAATTGCGGCTGAACGTCTGGTTTACGCCCAAAAGCGGCCATTGGGGTAATATCGTAGTGAATTATCGCTATTGACCCTTAGGAAACATTCGCACAGTTATGTTCTCGACAGCGGCATTGGGTTGAAGTTCGCCCCCTTATTGAGGATCTAATTTTGACAATTCGGCTCTTGCTTCTTTGCTTATACGCATTCGATCAAGCTCGACGAACACCGACTGATGATGTCGTGGATAGAGGAGAGTGGTCAATTCGTAGTGATGTACGCTGATTTTCTGGAGGGTGAGACATCATTCTGCGGATTGAGGCGGCCGGGCCTCGACAAGCAAGGTACTTGTTACACTGGCACCATGGCTGTAGGGGAGTAAATCGCCATAGGTATGGCGTCTGCTTTACGCTCGAAAGCGGACATTGAGCTAGAATGGCTCCAAAGGTCCGCTAATGACCCGAAGCGGGCATCAAGAACTACGCACAATTCGGAAATACTACTCTTCGAATGTTCATTCAAGAGGTCTATTTCTACCAATCGGCTAACAACGGAGGATGATCGGCGTGCCAATCTTGAATCGCTCGCAGCTGTCGGATGTCCGCGGCATTACGCGCATGACCATCGACGCGACAGAAACAATCGCAGAGGTGGTCGAGAAGATGCACCGCACCATACAGCTGCGGCCAGGGCCCCTGGGTGTTTCGGCGACTGATCGCCCAAGCGGCATCACGGGTCTTGTGTATCGCTGTGTTCGAGGGGGCATTCGTCTCGTAGGACGGGCTGTCGATGCCAGTCTCTCAGGTGTCACAAAATTCCTGCCGGAGGGCGAGTCGTCGCCGGCCCTGGACGCATACCGCTCCGCGGCGAACGGGGTGTATGGCGACTATCTTTTACGGACCGGAAACCCGCTGGCCATCGATATGAGCCTGCGTCATCACGGTCGACGGGTCGACATCCACGATCCGTCGAGTGTATTCGAGCAGCACAGTGATGTGTCGTCTGATAACAAGCTCCTGGTGCTTGTACACGGGCTTTGCATGAACGACCAACAGTGGAATCGCGATGGACACGACCATGGCGCAGCGCTCGCCAATGAACTCGGATATCTGCCACTCTACTTGCGCTATAACAGCGGCCTTCCTATCGTGAGCAATGGTCGCTTACTCGCAGAGATGCTGGAGACGCTGATCGAGAATTGGGCGACGCCGCTAAGTGAAGTTGTGATCATGGGTCACAGTATGGGAGGACTTGTGGCTCGTAGTGCCTGTCATCACGCGCGCCAGGCAGGGCATGGATGGCCAAAGTATCTTCGTAAGCTTGTTTTTCTAGGTACGCCGCATCACGGAGCGCCGTTGGAGCGCGGCGGCCATGGTCTCGATCTCGTAATGGATATGAGCCCTTACTCGATTCCGTTGACACGCTTAAGCAAGGCACGTAGCGCGGGTATCACCGACTTGCGCCACGGCGCAATCTCGGCGGGGAAAGATATCGTGCCGCTGCCTTCGGGCGTGAAATGCTATGCGGCAGCCGCAGTGCGCGCCGCGAAGAGCAGCCTGCTGAGCGATCGGCTGATCGGAGACGGGCTTGTGACGCTTGACAGCGCGCTCGGACGGCATCGCGATAAAGCGCGAATGCTGGCAATTCCGACGAACCGTCAATGGGTTGGATACGGGGTGGGGCACCGCGAACTCTTGAATCACCCCGAGGCGTATCGCCAGATATCGACTTGGCTGCAAGAGCCGGGATGATGCAAGTCGCATGGGGAGACAATCAACATAGTCTCTAGCCTACATGGTCAAATGCGACTGGCCATTTGTGGCCGTTAGCGGTCATCGAAAATTCGATATTCGACGAATTTTGATGTCCGCTAGGTTCCCGAAAGCGGCCATTGACCTGATACGATGCTGAATGACCACTAGTGAGCCAAAACAGACATTATGAGCGCATTTGAATATGTGATGGTTCTAGTGTCGATCGTCATCGCCTTGGCGATCGCACATTTGCTAACCGCGCTTGCTGAAGGCATCCACCGATTTCGGGGTCATGGCGAGCCAATTAAGCTGGACGCAGTTTTCTTGCTGTGGGTTGGCTTCGTCCTGGTCTGGCTGGTTTCATTCTGGTGGTGGGAATTCAAATATCAGGAAGTCGCGGTCGAATGGTCGTACGGCCTGTACCTTTTCGTCCTCAGCTACGCGATCATTCTGTTCATGCTTGCGGAGATTCTGGTGCCACATCGCATGCACGGCGTATCGGATAGCTATGCGTATTTCATGGAAGGGCGGAAATGGTTCTTCGGTACGTTGTTGCTGATGCAAGCAGTTGATGTGGCTGACACATTCCTAAAAGGCTTCGAATGGGGCATGCGCCCGGAGGTATTGGCTAACTATTTCATTACCGTCTTGGTAGCAATAACCGGCATTGTCTCCGAAAGGCGCTCAATTCAGCTAGGAGCAGCTGTCGTCGCTTTCGCCGCACAGATGCTATATGTAACCCAGGAACTCGGCGTACTAGGTTCCTGGTAGTACCTGTTGACAGTTTTCAAAGTAACGGGCAGTGCCCTATTCAGGGTTTTTACCGGGACTCACGATGCCCGCTTCTGGCCGAAAGCGGTCATTGACTGACTAATAACATGTGCCTGATAAGCACTATCGACATAAGGATGCATCATGGAAACAGCAGAAGTGGGAGGGGTTATTGCGGTAATTCTGGCGATCGTAGTCGTTGTTGCAGGATCACGTTATTACTCCCGACGAAAGGGGAACGACACAGATGAGGAGGCCTAGGCTCATCGCCTATGCCGGATCTGGCCGAAGGAGCCCGTAACTGTTAAATCACTTGCCTGGACGAACTTCTGCTTCTCGCCGATAGCGGACATTATTCGGCTGGAGTCGCGACGGTTTTCGGAGGAACGAACAATGAAACGACTAATCCCACTACTGCTATTCCCTGTCCTGACGTTGGCTGATCCCGGCGCTGTGACTCAGTATCTGATTAACGAGTCAGCAAGCCTCATGGACATCGGCATCTTGCGAACTGAACTACGTCTCTCGCAGTCCGTCGCCTCTTTCAAGAAAGCCTACGAAGAATCGTCTGGCGTCAAAATTGTGTCATTGGAAACCGCAGTTATTTATGACTACAAGGACGACACGCTAAATATTGAGATTAGGCCACTTGTCCTTGACCCCGAAAATGCCGAGCAAGGTTGTAAAAATTTGCAGACTGCATCGCAAGGCTGGTTGCGCGGTGTCATACCCAATTTATTCGATCATACGGGCTATCACGCAAGCAACCGGCCCGAGAATCTGCCAGAACAAGTTGCCGAACGGACTGTTGTTTATTGCATGGCTCAAACCTATCCGAGACGCAACAATATTGTGACAGTTCGAATGTATCTAAACAGCGAAAAGATATCGGTAATGCGGCACGGAGACGACAATTGAAAAGAAACCGATTTACGGAAACTCACGCAGCCACTCCACGACGCTAATGCCAATAAAGCTGCCAACCGCGTAACCGAATGACCCTGCGAGAACGCCAGGGATCAACAAGTCACGCCAGCCTTTTGCGGAGGCGATTGCGGCCGCACTCGAAGGACCACCGATGCAAACTACCGACGCCACGGCGAGTTCCGCAAGGTCGAGCTTCAACACCTTGCCAAGGCCGAACAGGACGACTGTGTGCACGGCGATAATAATGACGGCGAAAATGAAAAGCACTGGTCCGATTTCGACAAGCTGCCAGATATCAGCGGTAGCTCCAATGCTCGCCAGAAAAATATACATCATCACGTTGCCTGCTTCAGTATGACCCGAAAGTTTGTTTATCTGCCGTGGCAGCAAGGTCGCGACTATTAGCGTAAGTGCTGTCGTGAACAGGATTGCGAGCTGTGGTTTTGCAGCCAGTCCCGCGAGAAATTTTCCGAGCGCCGCCAGGGCGAAGGCCAACGCAAAAGCTGCCAGGAGGCCGGCGATATCAAGATCGGCGATGCGATGCACATTCGCATGGCTCTCCGGCGAAACCTGTACTGCGTTATCCATATGATGCGTCGGGTACTTGCTGGCCATCCACGCGATGCCGGGCAGCATGATAATCAGGAGAAAATGCAAATTCGTTGCAACGTTATCGGCGGCTACGGCTGCGGCAAGCATACTGCCGTCGCGCATGCCGCTGGCTTCCGCGACTGCTGCGAAATTCAGGCTGCCGCCGATGTAGGTGCCCGTGAAAATGCCGGCAAGCTCGGCCTCGTCGGGCCCGAGATCCAGAAACGAAACCCCGATTAACGACCCAGCCACTACGGCGGCGCTGCCGATCATGAACGCGATAAGCGTTGGGCCGGACTCCCTGACGATTCGTTTAAGATCTGCCTGAAACAACAATAGCGGAATGGCTATGGGGACAAGGTAATCCCAGATGACGTCATAAGCAGGCGCTGAGGTCGGGATGATTCGGAGGTTCGCCAGGACGATAGCGGCGGTCATCAGCAACATGACGCCGGAATATTTTCTTCCCCACGGATAACGTTCGCACCAGAAACCGAAACCTGCCAGCGCGATCAATACCGCCCAGAGAGCAAAGTCCTGGTCCGGACCGATTAGTGGTAGCTCCATGAGCGTGGTTCCTGCAGCTTGTATTAGCTGAGTCTAATCCATGCAGATTTTGACTGCGTGTAACTCATGATGCTTTCAATGCACTTGTCCCGTGCATTGCCTGACTGCTTGTAACCGCCGAACGGTTGCGTCATGTCGCCTTCGTCGAAACTGTTTACCCAGACGACACCGGCTTCAATTTCTTTGATTAGTCGGTGCGCCTGGCTAAGATCCTTTGTCCAGACACCGGCAGCAAGACCGTAAATCGTGTCATTGGCGATTGCGATGCCCTCATCAATGCCATCGAAGGGCATGATCGATGCAACCGGTCCGAATATTTCCTCGCGTGCGATGCGCATTGAGTTATTGACGTCGGTGAACAAGGTTGGATTAATGTACGAACCGTCAATGTCGGGGGCGTCTCCGCCAAAACGCAATTTCGCGCCTTCATCCTGGCCTGATTGGATAAACGACAATACCCGATGCTGCGCCTCGTCAGTTACCAAAGGCCCCAGGGTCGTTTCCGGATCCAGCGGATCGCCGGGAGCGTAAGCGTCCTTGCCCTCAGAGATAAATCGTTCAATGAACTCATCATAAATCGGTCGATCGACCAGGATACGGGATCCGGCATTGCAAACTTCACCCATGTTGGCGAAGACCCCGTTATAGGCGGCCTCAACCGCACGGTCGAGATCCGGCGTGTCGGCCATGAACACCTGCGGACTCTTGCCGCCGCACTCAAGCGAAACACGCTTCATGTTTGACTGGCCGGCGTATTGCAGCATGAGCTTGCCAACCTCTGTAGAGCCGGTAAACGTCACTTTGTCTACGTCGTTATGCAGCGCAAGTGCCTTGCCGGCGATCTCGCCGATGCCGTTGATCACGTTCAGCACACCCGGTGGTCCGCCTGCTTCAATAAACAACTCACCAAGTTTCAGGCATGACAGCGGGGCTTGTTCCGCCGGTTTTAGGACAACCGTGTTGCCGGCGGCGAGTGCGGGTGCGATTTTCCACACAGCCATCAGCAACGGGTAATTCCAGGGAGAGATAGCGCCGACGACGCCAATGGGTTCGCGAAGGACGTAGTGCATGACGTCCGATTCCGTGCTGGTAACAGTGCCTTCCATCTTGTCGATATATTCGGCCATGAACTGGATGGTCTCGACGCAGGCGGGAATGTCGATATTCAGCATGTCGGTGATCGGCTTGCCCATGTCCAGCGTGTCGAGAACCGCGAGTTGCGCCGTGTTTTGTTCGATCAGGCTCGCAAATTTGTACAGGACCTGCATTCGGTCACGTGGTGCCATCCGGGACCAACTGCCGGAGCGAAAAGCGGCTCTTGCAGCGGCAACTGCACGATTGACGTCTTTCTCGTTTGCTGCAGACATCGACGCAATGACATTGCGATCGGCCGGGTTGGTGCTTTCGAATCGACCGCCATCCAGCGCATCGACATAGTCACCATCGATGAATAGCATCGTGGAAGCACTCCCCAGTTCCCTTTTAGCCGCACTTTTCCAGTTTTCGTGCGAAAGTTGGGTCGGCGCTAAATCTGCTTTTGTAGTCATCTTCATCTGCCTTTTATATTTATTTTTTTGCGAACAGTGACGGCGTCATCAACATTACCGACCCGACTAGAAGGGTCCAGGCGGCGTCATTCTTCGTCTGGGCGGATCCCAAAACGGTTTGTCCACAACCTTCGCTTCGGCCATGACTCGCGACCAGTGCATTTCACGCTGATAATAAATTTCTACGAACATCGTGTCTCCCGGTTTTCCATGCGGGCATTTCACTGTACCCAGCGCGATGTTTTGCTTGCAAACCGGGGACCACGTCGCTGATGTTGTGAAACCGATTTGTTTCCTGGCGTTCTTGTCAGCAAAAATGTACGAGTGTTCTGCCGCTTTGTTACCTTCTATGTCCAGCTTGACCAGTCGCCAGGTGGAGCCGTTGCGCTTTTCTTCCGCCAGTGCCCTTCGGCCATTGAAGTTTGGCTTCTTGAAATCAACCAGCCAGTCCAGCCCGAGTTCGAATGGCGAACGGGATCGCCCGGTACGAACGGTTTCTTCCGCCGGCAGGAATTCTTCGTAAGCGGCAAGATAACCGGCTTCGATACGAGCGAGTTCCAGTGCATGCGTACCGATTGCGCGAATGCCATGCAATTTGCCTGCTTCGAATAGTGCATCCCAAAGATCCAGTGCCTTGTCTGCTTCGATCCACAGCTCGTATCCGAGATCGCCGGTGAAGCCGGTTCGGGAAACCATCAGGTCGGTTCCCTGAAAATCGAAGTTGGTGAGCCCGAACATTTTCAGGTTCTCAACGCCATCAAGGCCGAGATTACGGATGATGCTATACGACGTCGGTCCCTGTACCGCCAGCGCCGCAATTGCCGCCGTCTCTTCGACAATGGTGACGTCAAATCCGATCGCGGATGCCATCAACCAGGGGAGGTGGTATTCCTGCGAACAAAGCCGGTATTCTCCTTCGCTGAGGTGAAAAATCGTACCATCATCAATGACTTGCCCCTGGTCGTTGCACCAGACAGCGTAGGCAACACGCCCGGGCCCGACCTTGTTAATCATGTCCCGAGTAACGAGTCGATCAATATACAAGCGCGACTCAGGACCGGTGATCCGATACTTGGTCATCGGTGAGATATCGAAAACGCCCGTGCTGTTACGGATGGCAAAGTATTCGAGCTCCGGATTCGTATAAGCGTCGGCGCTTCGGTAGCCCTTCCAGTCATGCCAGTTGTACAGGCGATCGATAGCCTCGAGCCGCGGGAAGAAAGGTGATTTCAGGCGTGCCAGTTCGACTTGTTCAATGCTCATGCCGACCTCTCCTGTTTGATGATGGTTCTCGCCGCATTGCGACCTGCTGCGCCGCTTACGCCGCCACCCGGATGTGTTCCGGCCCCACATAAGTACAAGCCTTCAAGTGGCATGGCGTACTGTGCCGCGCTGGCTACCGGTCGTACGAACAGAAACTGGTCAAGCGCCAGCTCGCCGTGGTGCCAATGTCCGCCGGTGATTCGAAATTCTTTCTCGATGTCGACGGGCGTCAGCAATTCAGTAGCGGTAATTCGTTCACCGATGTCCGGCGCGTATTCTGCAATCTTGGTGATTACCGTTTTCGTAAACGATTCACGGGCATCACCTGTCCAGCCACCTTTCAGCCCGTACGGTGCATATTGCACGATGGCCGAAAGTACATGCTTGCCGGTCGGGGCCAGGGTAGTGTCATGCAAACTCGGAAACGTCAGTTCGATAACGGGATCCGGAGATGACTCACCGTACTTGGCAGGATTGAAAGCCCGCTCAACGTAATCGATGTTCGGTGCAATAATCAGTCGCCCGCCGAGTGCTTTTTTATCCAGCCCTTTAATCGTCGGTAAACCATCAAGTGCCAGGTGCAGTTTGGCCGCATTGCCCCGCATTCGAATATTCTTGACGCGTCGCGTAAACCCGGTTTCGACATGTCGCGGATTGACCAGGTCCATTATGGTTGATTTCGGATCTGCATTTGAGACTACGATCTGGCTGTCGAACCTTTCACCACTTTCCGTCTCGACGCCCGCAACTCGTCCATTGTCGACCACGATTCGTCTCACCGGCATGCTGGTTCGTATGGTCGCGCCATTGTCCCGGGCACTGTGGGCTAGTTTTTCACTAAGGCCGCTCATGCCGCCTGACGGTTGGCCGACCTTGCCTTGATTGCCAGCCAGTCGATACAGGTAGGTGAGAATGGTGTTAGGCGATCGCGGACCCAGGTGTGTTCCCATGACCGCATCGACACTTAGCGCGCCTTTCAGTAGCGGGTTGTCGAATTTTTCTTCCAGTTCATCAAAGATGTTCATGCCTATCAGCCGGAGGAACTCTCGCATGTCATTACGTCCGAGGCGACGAACGGCGAAACCAAGCTGTGCGAGCGTAAACATATCCGCCATGTTTTTTGTGCCGAGCCGAGGCGGCGCTTTATTCAGGAAATTATTCAGCAGATCAGCGTAGCGGGTCATGCGACCGTGAAACGCGCGCAGGTTTTCAGCATCCTCATCGCTGAGGCTTTCTGCGTGGTCGCCACGAATGGTCAGGTGATTACCGTCTTCTGACAACGCAATGGTCGGCATGTCCTTCGCAGCGAGATCCGGGCTTAAACCGAGGTCCTTTTGCACCTGGGGTTGAAGCTGGTACAGCAAGTGAGCGCACGCCGAAACCGAATAGCCATCGGCGAACGAACGGGTGACTGCAGCGCCGCCGACCTGCGAGGCCGCTTCCAGGATCAATACTTTCTTCCCGGCCTTCGCCAGCAATGATCCGCAGACCATACCGTTGTGTCCGGCACCAACAATAATCGCGTCGTACTGATCGCTCATCGCCGCGCTCCCTGAATTTCTGTTGTGCTGGTTGGCATATCAGTCATCTCCAAAATTCTCCGGCACCGTGTTCCCGCGTTTCAAGTCAGAAAGAATCTCCCGTGCGGCGTTGGCGCCCGGGGCTGCCATGACGCCGCCACCCGGATGATTACTGGAACCACACATGTAGAGCCCGGAGACCGGGCCACGATATTGCGCATAACCTGGAATTGGCCGGTTGAACAGCAACTGGTCCATTGTGAGCTCGCCGTGAAAAATGTTGCCTTCCGTCAAACCCGCTTCGTTTTCAATTTCTTTCGGCGTGCGAACTTCCGCATGCAATATCAGGTCCTTAAAATCCGGACTGTACTGGGCGATCTGGTCAATGCAGGTCTGCCCGAATTGATCGCGTTCCTCGTCTGTCCACTCCCGCCCTTCGACCTTGGGCGGGCAGTACTGAACGAAACAGCTCATGAAGTGTTTTCCCGGTGGCGCCATCGTCGGGTCCGTGAGAGTAGGAATTACCATGTCGATGTAGGGATCTTTTGACCAGGTGCCTTCCTTCCAGTCGTCGTAAGCGCGCTCCATTCGTTCCATGGAGTCGATGAAATGCATATCGCCATCGAGTAACGGACTGCCGGCCGGAATGGCAGGGAACGTCGGCAGGCCATCCAACGCGATGTTGAGCTTGCCGGATGAACCGCGAATCTTGAAATTCTTCACTCGATTGTAGAATTCGGGATCAAGGTCTGACTTGTCCATGCACTTCAGGAAGGTCCGCTTGACATCCATGCCGGAGACGACGATGCGCGCGTCGATCTCCTCTCCAGTGCTAAGGGCGACGCCTTTGACCTTGCCATTTTTGACGATGATTTGTTCAACACCCGCATCGGTTCGAAGCTCTCCGCCGTAACCTTGAAACGCGCCGCAAATGGCATTGGCAACCGCACCCATGCCGCCTCGCGCGTAACCCCAGGTACCTACATTGCCGTCGACGTCGCCCATGTAGTGATGCAGCAATACATAGGCTGTACCAGGCGAATGAATGCCGAGAGCGGTGCCGATAATGCCGCTGCCGGACAAGGCGGCTTTGATGACATCGGTGTCGAAATATTCGTCGAGATACTCGGCGACACTCATGGTCCAGAACCGGATGGTGTCGTACATGCGGTCTTCGCCCATTTCCATGAAGCGGCCGCCAAGGTACATGAGTTCCTTCAGGTCTCTTGGTCGAAACGAAGTAGGGTCCGGCGGCGTGCGCAGCAGGTTGTCACGGATAAAACGGCATTGCCGCATGACATCGGCGGAATATCGATCGTAGGCGTCCGCGTCGTGCTTTGAAAAGCGCGCCATTTCGCGGTGCTGAATATCGTGATCGTCGTATGTGCCGTAATAACCGCCGTCTTCCATGAACGTGACGCCACCGCCATACGGCGTTACCTGCAACCCGTGACGATGCAACTCGAGCGAACGATAGATCTCGGGCCGCAACAAGCTGCAGACGTAGGAGCAATTGGAGTAGATCCAGTCCTTGTAGAGATTGCGACTGACAGTCGCGCCGCCAATGTATTCGTTTTTTTCCACGCAGAGCACGTCGAGCCCCGCCTTGGCGAGAAAGGCCGCATTGGCCAGTCCATTGTGACCTGCGCCGACGACAATCGCGTCATAAGTTTTCATATTCGATACTGCCCAATTAGATTTTCGTGGCTGGCTTTTTCTTGTTCGCGGCCGCGCATACGCGAAGCCGATCAGTGTGCAAAGTAATGTCCACCGCCGGCTCAAATTTGTCCAGCGTTTCGGCAATGAGTTCCATATCGTGAGAGCCGAACCTGGCCCATGGAACGCGGAAAGCCACCTTCACGAGAGCGAGGCGAGAATGCGGGTGCTCAATGTTTGAAGCTCGTAACAGATTGATTATAAAGGAATAATAAGTCGATGCTGCCAACTTGTCTGCCACCCGGGACTTAACAAAACGCCGCATGTGTGAATTAAGTGAAAAAGCCCGCTTAATCCGCCGGGCTGCTGCTAGGCTCGACCCATAATTTACAACAAAGCCAAATCCGCCTAAGGACAGGGACGGAAAGCCAAGGGTCGTCACTTCCTCCACGAAGTCAGGGATGAATCCGAACGAGACCCGCGATAATCAGGCAGCCGAACTGTACGACAGGCGCAGAAATGCGGCTTACCGATGTACGGTGGGAGAACGCGATGAAACGTTCGTTGATTGTCATTCTGTCTTTGCTGCTTGTCAGCGCATCAGCTTACGCGGTTGAAAGTTCGCCAAAGAGAGAACAACTGAGAATTACACGAGTCCTGCAAGGCTTATCAACAGCGTGGCAAAACGGCGATCGTAATTCATGGGCAAACGCGTTCGCCGAGGATGCCTATTTCACGGTGCGGTTTGCCTTTGATGGCAAGGACGATGAGAGAGTCGCCTGGGGTCACCAGCTCATTTTTGACAATTTTCACTCTGATACGGTGTTCGATATTAGCGTTACTCAAATCCGGTTCGTCAGGCCCGATGTTGCGGATGTGGAATTGAGCGGGTTTGTTGTAAAGGCCGGTGAAGATGTTTCGAAGGATACCTACCTGGTGCCCAAGGCAATTCTTGAACGAAAGGGCACGGAATGGAAGGTCGTAGCGATTCAAAACACGCCATTCGTCGTTAATGAATTTCGCACCTATGGAAATCTCAGGCGCTTCAAAGTGATGTCTGCCGAAAATTCAGTGCAGCCTTAAGTTAGCAAACGCCCATTACAAGCGTCGACACCCGTTTCTTTTCGGCAAATTCCCTCTGATAATCAGACTTTGGGCGCGTTATTCTATGTAGAATCCAGCGGAGCGATAATTTCAATAAGCGTGGATGAGAGATGTCCGGAGTCTGGGGTGAGTTAAAGAGACGCAACGTGGTCCGGGTGGCAGTCGCCTATGCCATCGTTAGCTGGCTGGTTCTTCAGTTAACGGACGTACTGATGTCTTTGCTTGATTTGCCGGAGTGGGTCGGCAAATTCGTATTGCTCCTGATCGTTGTCGGGTTTTTTCTGGCGCTGATTCTCTCATGGGCGTATGAGCTCACGCCTGAGGGCCTGAAGAAAGATAAGGACGTCGATCGCAACCAGTCGGTCGCCCGTGTCACTGGTCGCAAGCTGGATTTAGCTATCATTGCCTTGCTCGCCGTGACCTCAAGCTATTTCGCTATCGACAAGTTTGTGCTCGACACGATCCCGGATGCGGAGGGCGATACAGTCGCGGCCAGACCGGCGCAGAATTCCATTGCGGTTCTTCCATTTGTCCCGATGAGTTCTGGCGAAAATGACAGCTATTTCGCCGACGGGCTGACCGAAGAAATCCTGAACGCTCTCGCGCAATTGCCGGAGCTGCAGGTAACGGCACGGACATCTTCATTCTTTTTCAAAGGGCAAAATATTCCTGTGCCCGACATTGCGGCCCGACTCGACGTCGTGAATGTTGTCGAGGGCTCTGTGCGTCGCGATAAGGATCGGGTCCGCATTACTGCCCAGCTGATCCGTGCGGCAGACGGATTTCACTTGTGGTCGCAAACTTATGATCGGACGCTTGATGACGTATTCGCGGTTCAGGAGGACATCGCCGAGAGTATTGCGGAAGCACTCGGCGTAGTGCTCGACGACGATGCGCGCCAGGTCATGCGTGATGTTGGCATACGAGACGTGGGGGCGTTCATCGCATATCAGAAAGGTAGAGAGCTGTATGCGACAGCACACCAAAGTGGAGATAGCATTTCGGACTCATTGGCAGTCGCTAATGAGTATCTCGATCGGGCGCTGGAAGCCAACCCCGGCCTGACTGTAGCGCGCTTGTTGAAGACCGACCGTGCTGGTCACATCATCCTGGAAATCTCAGTCGGAGAGCGCGACGAGAAATACCCTGGCGAGGCTCAAGAAACACTTGAAGCACTACGAAAGGACTACGACCTGGCATGGCAGCTGTCGCCGCCGGGAGACCAGCGCGACATACTGGACCTGGAAAGAATGCTGTTAAGCGACGATTGGAGCGGATTACCCGCCCGTTTCCAGAAGGCACTGCAACCAGGTGGGTGTCCGCAAATCAACTGGACAAATACGTTTCTCAACCCATACGGCTGGGCCGAGCAGTTAGTTGAGAAATCCCGCGAAAAACTTCGCTGTGATCCGATGGACTTCATTGCCAGTTCTCACCTGCCGATCCAGCTCGTATATGCGGGTGACCCTGAGGCCGCGCTGCTCGCTGTCGAGCAGGCAGAAAGCAGGGGGCTCACTCATCAGTGGTTGATGGACGGTCGCTACTGGGCTTTGCTGGCCAGTGGTCGCACGGACGATCCAGCAGCTCGCGGTGCTAGCCAGGTGGGAAGCATCTTGCGCTATGATCGACAGATATTACGGGAAGCGTTGGCCGGTGATATTACGTTAGCGCGGAAGATGGCGGAGGAGTACTGGTCAGGGCCTGATGCCGACGATACGAACTCTCTGTTGGTTGCTGCCGTCGTAGGAGACCGTGAGCGGGCTAATAAACTCGCATCGCAGATCGACGTACATCCAGGCTCCGTAATCGCGCTTGCGGAGGTTGTAACGTACTGTTTCTGTGGTGCCCCGTTTGATCTCGAGGCGGCGCCCAATTTCAAGGCGCGCATTGAAGAGGCGGGTTTCTCCTGGCCACCAAAGAAAATTATCGATTACCCAAGCAAGACTTGGTGACCTATGGAAATAATATGCTCAAAAAATTCAGTAGCGTTCTGCAGTCAAAAAAAGTCACTGGTATTCTTTGGATACTCGCGGCCTTGCTGATGAGTGTCCCACCTATATTGTCTGGCGAAAACAGGTCGCTCATTGCGATTGGTGCGATGTTCCTGATCATTGGCATAGTTACTCTGGGACGTGATCGGGAAACCTAGCGGCTAGTTTGGCGTCGGTGCGTATTAATAGGTCTTTACCTCTATTTCGATCCTGTTCTTATACTCTTATCCTAGCGTGGGTCGACAATGGCGGCGTGGAGTGATTACGAAATGAGCAAAACAAAGCAGTCTAAAAGCATAATCCTTATGTTTACACGTTACGTGAGCACGGGTGACGACTCGGAGCTTGCTGGTCTTTCGATAGAAAAGGTAAAAGCGGCAGAAGCGCAGCTTGGTCACCTTGACCTTAATGCCGAATACAGGATCGCGATGCGAACATGGATAGTGGATACGCAGGCGAAAGAACGGCGAGCCAAGCACGTCATAACAGCAATCGGGATTAGCCTGCTGGTCGCTGGCCTGGGTGCACTGTTTTTTGTCTGATATTAGAAAGAGACCGACCAACAGCCCCAATGTATCTTTGATTCAACGCCTGTTTTACTCCCGAAACTGGCCTGTCAGATGATATGCCAGTGGGAGGCCGCGTCTGGCCGAAAGCTGCCATAATTTTTTTAAGAATTGAGTAAAATTGGCGTCGGTTTTCCACCCGAAACCGGCCATTGAGCTAGAATGGCCCTGAAAGGCCGCCAATGACCTAAAGCGGACGTTATCCACCGGCGGGTGTCCCGCCAGAATATGAAGAAAGGATTGCTTATGAAGAAAGCAAAAAACGAACTACCGACTCGTCTCGAAGCTGGCGGTGTCTGCTTTCAGGGCCAGGACTGGGGCGATATTAACGTCTCTCGCGTCCGGTTCCCTGCTGGTGCAGACGCCACTCCGCTGCTCGAGGGATTACCTAACAATCTATGCCAGTGTCCGCACTGGGGAACGGTCGTCAAAGGTTCCATTCATGTGACCTACTCAGACGGCACTGAAGAAACGGTAAACGCCGGCGAGGTTTACTACTGGCCGCCAGGGCATACCGTTAGAGTTGACGAGGATTACGAGGCAATTGAGTTCAGCCCAAGCGACCAAATGGGTGAACTTATGAATCACCTTGAAGCGAAACTAAAGGGCTGAATGGGCTAAATGTGTGAACGCATAGGGCCGCACCTAAGTCGGGGCCCTATGTGCTTTTCAAGAAAGACAGCTTCTGGCCGAAAGCGGCCACTCGTTCCACAAAAACTTACGCGGATTCAATAACCGCTAATGACCCTTTGCGGCCACTCGCCTCGTAGCCTCAGCAAGGGTAGCGAGCAATGCTATGGGTTCTTATCGCTCTTCGATTGGATGCTCGAATTTAGGCGGGGTACCTAGGCCGCCGAAGCCGCCGCGAAGAATATAAAGTGCAAGCACCCAATAGAGAACAACAACCCCCAGATAGGGTCCCATCAGGCCATCCGGTAACCACATCATGGTGATTAAGTCCGGGGAGACGGGAATGACATGTTCACTGGGTAAAAAGGCCGTATAGCTGAGCGTCGCACCCATGGTTGCGTGGAAAAATACGCTGACCAAGATGCTGCCCTTTGATTTGTTATAAGCCCAAGTAAACAATACGGTCCAAGGCAGCAAGAAGAAGACTACCCAAATCGCTGGCACATTATGCATGCCTTGACCCAACCAATAGGTGGGCGTGTGCCATAGCAGGTGAACAATGGCGATAACCAGCGTTGCCCTAAAAGGCGTCGTTACGTGTTGCAGGCGTTGAAGTGCGAACCCGCGCCAGCCAAACTCTTCACCCATTCCGGCAATCAGTAATTGCGTAACCATGACTTGCGCGACCCACGCCCAGCCCCAGAATTTGGGATCAAATTCGATGCCGAAAGCGGCAGAGCCGATAAAACGCCCGGTAAGTCCAATCACAAGGAAAAAACCAAGTAGCGGCAAAAACCATTTTAGTCCTTCCTTGGCATTGATCCGGCCAAAGAACCGTTTCAGGCCATCTTTTCCGTAGAACATAGCCGTGACGATAAATGCTGATAGTGTGGGTCCCCAAACACCCAAAATCACAATAGGGGACTGCGCAAAATCAAAGGCCAAGGCGCTTCCAAATATGCCCCATGAAAATGCGAATGTTGTCAGAAAATATGCGGTCAGTTGACGGCGCAGTTGCCCCTGCGCTTCTTGAGATAATGTCTCTTCCATAAAACCCTCGCGTCTACTATTTATTGTTACTTTGTTTATTTGATGCCTGAGAGACGAAATCGGATGCAAAAAAGGAGGCCAGAGCCTCCTTTTATCAAGAATCTCTCTGAGCCTTGATTTTGCGGCTTTCTATCAGACCAATAGTGAAGTCTTTAACGCCGCTCAAGCCGTCCACCGTTTCAAGGTGATCTTCAAGGTGTTCGATATTTTCGTGCTGGGCACCAACTCCGCGCTCAAGAAGCATTGCTGGCCTCCACTTTTGGCCGAAAGCGGCCACTCAGGTGCTAGTATTTGGTACTTACTGAGAGGCTGCTTGTGACCCAAAGGAGCCGGTCGCAATTGGAATGTAATTCTTCACTTTTGTACACCAGCAACAATTAGGCTGCTTGATGCTTGATACGAATCGCCCCATTTTTGCTGTAGCATTAGCCGCGCTTGGCGGTATTCACTACTTCTCCATGATGTACTTTCTCGACGTGGTCCACTCCATCGAGTGGCCCCTATGGCTAAGCAGACTTGCCGCTGCTCGCGGCTATAATACTGCCCAATTGCTATGGGAAACGCTTACCAGCGTCCCAGCGATAATCATTATCTCGTCTCTCGTAGCTTTCGCATTAAGCAAGCTTGCGTCTCGTCACTTTTTTCGCAATGGCCTTTTGGTTCTTGCTTTGTCCTTATCTGTAGCCGTACTGCTCAATCCAATCGAAGGAAGTTACCTTCAGGCAATTCGATCCGTGATCTGGCCCGCGCATTGGTCCCAATTTACTATCTATTTAGCGTTATACGTGACCCTGCCAACCGTCACATGGCTTTGTGGCCGACGGGCTGACGCAGCCTAGCAATGCACTGCATTGATGCTGTCAATAGCCGCTTCTGGCCGAACGCAGTCGCTCGCCAAGATGTATGCTCAGAGGCTGCTACTGACCCAAAGCGGACGGTCGTCTCAACGGCAAGTCTGGGTCAGGATTGGCCACTGGAGAGGCCGACGGGCCAGCGCGTACAATAGGTCTATGGAAATGCGTAAGCTGATAATTTTGGGTGCGCCTCTGGCGATGATGACACCGACTACGGGACTCGCCGGTTGGAGTTGCGGAATCGATGATTCGTTGCTGCCGGCAGTTCACGCGTTGGACGTCGTTGAAGGGAATCTAAATGTTTTTGTAGGGCCGGTCAGACGAGAAGAGGATGGGTCCCGGGCCGCCCATTTGGTTGTTCATAGTAATAACGGAGATTGGGCGTGGCAGTCTGAGACCACGTTGCCGGCCAATACTCACCCTGTCGCAGCCGAGCCTTGTATGAACCCACCGGCAGACGAAAAATGGCTGCAGGCCAATAAGCAGCGTCTGGACCAAAACCCGGCTTTTGAACAGGAAACAAAAGTCTGCGCAGACGGACCTGGCAAGCGTTGGGGTGGTATATCTTTTTACGGAGGAGAAGGGTCCTGGGGCGTTGGTGGAATCGTTGAGCATAACGAAAAGTCTGGCGCCACTCGCTACTACAGGCCCAGTGCTCTTGCCGGCTACTCAACCAGCCACCTTGCGTTCTATGGCGATCGACTTTGGATTGGCACCGCTTCGTATGGTGAATGTGGGCCTGGCATCGGAATCGGAGTGTTGTCGGGAGAGTTTGCCAATGACCAGTTGTACGCTGGTTGGGCCATGGAGAGCTGCGGGTTTATCGTATCCGACATGCTGGTCCACGACAGTTCGCTGTGGATAGCAACAGAGATGGGGCTAAGCAAAGTCTCCAAATCCGGGGATCGGTACAAGCCGTTCCGTTGGACAAACTTCATTCCGACGGGCGACGACGAAAGCCCCATGCGCGAAGTCACTTGCGATGAGCTTTATACTGAGCTATTCCGGTCGACCGACCTTGCTTCAGCGCAGCCGAATGACAGCGGACATCCCTACGGTGTGCTTTGGGATCGAATCACCAAACTTCGGCCGAGCTTTGCGTGGCAATACGTTAGGCGACTGAACGGACTAGAGCCACCTCCTGAAGGCGAGAAAGCGAAATAGTTTTCGCTTCGACTCAGCGGCCAGTTCTGACCCAAACTTGCCGCGGGCGAACGGCTGCTTCCGGCCATCAGCAGCCTTTCAGATTTTCATTTCTTGCGAAGTTCGATGACCGCACTTAGCGAAAGCGAAAGTTCGCCAGGATGGTTAAGTCGGCATTGGTTCCCGTTCAATTTTTGTCTAGTATGGCTGATATGCGAGCATTTCCATCAGATCGAATAGGTCGGGGTTACCGCTCGTCGCGGCAGCGAAAAAACAAAAGTAGCCCCGGTATTCTAATGCGGCTCGGTCGCTGGCTATTAGTCGGTGGATTGTTGCTTATCGGTCTGAGTTGGTTGATGGTATTGCCGTTTCGCTGGATCGATCCACCGACAACAGCTTTTATGCTTCAGGACGACAGCGATAGAAAGCCCGTACTGTTTGAATGGTCGGACTGGCAAGAAATGGGTGACGCGCCCCCGATTGCTGTAGTCGCCGCGGAAGACCAGAGATTTGCCAGCCATTTTGGATTTGACGTGAAGTCTATCCGTGAGTCGGTAGAAGATTTCAATTCCGGTGAGTCCCTTCGCGGAGCATCCACAATCACGCAGCAGGTCGCCAAGAATTTATACCTTTGGCCAGGCAGGAGCTTCTGGCGAAAAGGAATCGAAGCGCATTTTGCAGTGTTGATAGAGGTGACATGGTCAAAGAAGCGCATTCTTGAGATATACCTGAACATCGCTGAATTTGGACCGGGTATCTACGGAGTCGGTGCAGCTAGCGAAGTTTATCTTGGAAAATTACCGAATGAACTAAACGATGAGGAGGCAGCACTGCTCGCCGCAGTGCTTCCAAATCCAAAGCAATTGCGTGTTGACCAACCGACCCCGTATGTGCGTAAACGTCAAGAATGGATTATTGAACAAATGCAAAGATTGCGAAGCGAACAGTGGTTAATGTTACTGGACTGACCGAAAGCAATCATCAAGCACGACCAAGGTGTGAAACTGCCGATTCGAATGACGAGCGGGAAATTCCAAACTCAGTTGGCGTCATTCCGACTGGACCGAAGTTCTGCTGCTACTGCGAAATCGCTTTCGGCCGCCTCAAGATTTCCTAATGCTTCGTGTGAAGTACCCCTGCTGTGGAACGCGCCGGCGAATTCGGGATTTAGTCGAATGACCTCGTCGTAGTTTTCGATCGCAGCAGCATGGTCTCCGAGTTCTTGATAAGCGGTGCCCCGGTCATGAAATGCATTGGCATCTTCGGGGTTTAGTCGAATAGCTTCACTGTAATCCTTGACCGCAGCCTCATGGTCTCCTAGCGCCTGGTACGATGCGCCCCGTTGTTTGTATACAAACGCCGGTTCCGCGATTAGCCGAATGGCCTCGTCGTAATGCTCTATTGCAGCCTGGTGGTTTCCTAGCGCGGCAAGTGAATTACCCTCACTGAAGGCTGCTGATGCGCCCAGCTGGGTTTGGGCTTCTGTGTCAGCGGTCAGATCTGCCTCAACCTGGGCTTCGGTAATAACGTCAGATTCGGCTTGGGCTTGCGTAGTTGTGTCGGACTCGCCTTCTGCAACCTGGTCTTTGGCAACAAGCTTTGCCTCCCCCTGGGCTTCGTCAACGAATTCGGTTTCACTTTCGGCTTCTGCAATGGTGTCCGTCGCCACGGGTTGCACGGTTGCAAAGGCGTCGGCCTCGCTTTGCGCTTGTACGGTGGTGTCTGCCGTCAGTTTAGCCTCGTCTTCAGCTGCAGGTCCGCGCATTGTCGTCAGCGCATTAAATTGCTTCTCGTAATCAAAATCGATGTACCACGATGCGCCGGCCACAACTAGAATTAAAGCG
>Ga0316193_10000610_pt1 | contig 22731 bp, 22 predicted proteins | sample MerIslsedime2_MG_FD_207735 | JGI IMG/M metagenome (GOLD analysis project Ga0316193, IMG submission 207735) | Coastal sediment microbial communities from Maine, United States - Merrow Island sediment 2 | ecosystem: Environmental > Aquatic > Marine > Coastal > Sediment | place: USA: Maine... | reverse complement strand
CATGACCGACTCGACGATCTCGAACCCGCTCTCGAACTCGGGGAGCTCGCTGCGGTCCAGGGGCGTGATGTGGGCCATCGGATCATCCTTTCGATGGTTCGGGAAGTGGACCCCTAGGGCGTGACGGGTTCGGTGCGGGTGAGGTCGTCGGCGCGAATCAGCGCGTCGATGAGCATGTCGAGCGCGTCGGTCCGGGCCGTGTCGTCGCGCCCTCGCACTGCGAGATTCGCGAGCTCGGAAGGATCGTCAATGAGGTCGTAGAGCATCTCGAAACCGTTGCTGTCGCGGGTGTAGCGGTGCGTGTCGGTGACCAAGGTCCGCGTCTTGACCGGCAGGAGACCACCCAAGGCGGACGCGGGGAAGTCGTCCTCCACGAGCACGTCGTTGCGCACCGAAGCCGTCGGATCGTCGAGGAGCGGGACGAGGCTCGCCCCCTGCATCCCCTGGAACTCCTCGACCCTGCACAGGTCGAGGACCGTGTGAGGGAGATCCATGCTCGCTGCGAGCGACATCGTCCGGCTCCCTTCACGTCCGGGCACGTTGATCACCATCGGCACCCGGAGGCAACCCTGGAAGTGCATCACGCCCTTGAGCAGCAAGCCGTGATCACCCATCATGTCGCCGTGATCGCTGGTGAACACGATGATCGTGTCGTCGGTCGCCCCGAGCCGGTCGAGCGTCGCCAGGATCCGACCGACGCCGGCATCGATCGCCTCGATCATCCCGTAGGTCACAGCGATGGCCGCACGAGCCTGCTCCACGGTCGGACCGAACGGGATCACGTACTGGCCGTGGCCCCGCATGCTCGGCTCGAGGCTCCGGAGCACCCCGAGGTGCGGTGCCCAGTCGTCGCCGGGATCATCGAACGTCGCCGGCAGTTCGATGTCGTCGGCGGCATGCCGGCTGAACCACGGTTCGGGCGGCGACAGCGGATGGTGCGGGTCGGGATATGAGCACCATGCCATCCAGGGCTCCCCATCCGCCTCGGCCCGCTCGATGAAATCGATCGTCCGCTCGGTGACGAACGTCGTCGAGTACGCGTCAACGGGGTAGGGCGCCGGATGGATCTGCCACCATTCGCTCGATCTTCCGGGGACATCGGCGGTCGGGTCGAGCCCGCAGCGCAGGGCGTCACGGTCGACGCCCTGCGCCCGCGCCCACTGGTAGTGGTGCGCTCCCACCATCGAACCATGACCGAGAGTGAGCTCGATGTGCCCGAAGCCGTAGAAGTCGTCGGGCGCGACGACGCCCCCGTTCTCATAACGCTCCTGGTGTTCGAGAGAGTCCCAGCCCTCCTCGAACGGCGAGAACACGCCGGGCGCCTTGCCGAAGTCGACGATCGCTGCCCGGCTCTCGCCGTGCTGCAGATGCGACTTGCCGAACAGGCCGGTGCGCCAACCGCCATCGCGCAGCTGAGCGACGAAGGTGTTCACGTTCGGATCGAGTGACCGATCGTTGAACACGACACCGTGCGCCGACGGCATGCGGCCGGTCATGATCGTCGAGCGGTTCGGCATGCACACCGGGTTGTTGACGTACGCCCGATCGAACACCGTGCCGTCGGCGGCGATGCTGTCGATGTTCGGTGTCCGCACGACCGGGTTCCCGGCGAAACCGAGATGATCCGCCCGCAGCTGGTCACAGATCACGAACAGCACGTTCGGGCGAACTGGTGATGCGGCCGCGCCCTCGTCGATCCTGTTGTCGGTGTTCATGAATTGACCTCCACGATGGCGAACAGACGATCCAGGGCGGCTCCGACATCGGCGACCGGGCCCCGGAAGGCGACGTGTTGGTCGGGGCGGACCAGCAGGCCCGCCGCCGGCGGGGCATCGAAGGTCGCGTCCCAGACGGCACGGGGGACCTGCACCACCTCGTGCGGGACGGCAATGAGGCCGGCTCTGACCGATGCGACGTCGATGCCATCGCGCACGAGCACGGTCGGCACAACGGGATCGACGAGATCGAGCGTCGAGGTCGACGCGTCCAGCCATCCGTGAGGCAATCGGCCGCCAGGCCGCGTCGAGGGCACGTAGTCCCTGGCCGGCTCGTCGAGCTCCGCCGGAGCGGTGCCGTCTTCGATCACGAGTGGTCCTTCGTAGGTGTGCCCGAGCTGGAGGCCGAGCAGATCGAAGTGAATGGCCTGACCGGCGATCGCCGCCTCCACACCGGCTCGACGCGCCGGATCGGCGAGCGTGTCACTGATCGCCATCGTCGAGGCCTCGGGGTCGTCGGTGACTCCGAGCGCGATCGGAACCTCGATCAGCTTGAACGCGTTGGCGAGCGATTGGTCGCAGTTGAACCGGGCGACCGGTCGTCGCTCCGCCTCGTAGCTGTCCAGAATCGCAGCATCGGCCCACCCGGCCTCGACGGCGGCGAGCTTCCAGATCAGGTTGTGAACGTCGGCGACCCCCGTGTTGAGGCCGAGCCCGCCGGTGGGCGGGAACCGATGAGCGGCATCGCCGACGAGGAAGACTCGGCCCCGGCGGTAGCTGTCGGCGATCTGGGCGCTCATGTGCCAGGTCGAGACCCCGAGGATGTCGAACGGCACCGTGGGGTCGGCGAGCGCGGCTCGGACCATCTCCCGGCAGCGGTCATCGGTGAATGCATCGACCGGCTCGTGCTCGGGATCCCAGCCGTGCATGAACACCCACTCACGGTCGGCACCGTGGGACACGAAGGTGCCGCCGCTGGACGGGTCGATCAAGAAGTAGAGGACGCCCCGCGCATCGCCGACCAGCGATCGGAAGTCGGCGGCGAGGTGGACCATGAGAAACGACTGGATCGTGCGCGGCCCGACCAGGTCGATGTCGAGCGAGCGTCGGACCGCGCTCGTCGCACCATCGGCACCGAGGAGGTAGGACGCTGCGATGTGGTACGGACCATCAGGTCCGTCGACCTCGATGCTCACACCCTGGTCCGTCTCGGTGACACCGGCCCAGTCAGTGGCATAGCGCACGTCCAGGTCCGGGGCGAGCAGCAGCGGCTCCAGGCGGTGTTGGCTGAGATTGCGCAGCGGGGTCGGGGTCACGGCGAGCATCTCGTCGCCTTGACGTTCATACGGCAGGGAGCCGATCACGACGCCGCCGAGTGCGGTCACCCAGTGGACCGCACCGGCCTCATCGGGTGACAGCGCTGCGTCGAGCACCGGCAGCATCTCGACGCCTGCCTGGCGCCAGATCTCGAAGGTCCGCGCATTGATCGCATGAGCCGCGGGAGCACGCTGCGAACCGTCACGTCGTTCGACGACGATCGCCGACAACCCGAGCCGACGACAGAGGCGCGCAGCCGTCAGCCCGGTGGGGCCGGCACCCACGATGACGACGCCGACGGTCTCGCCGTCCGTGCCAGGCTCCATCAGAACACGCCCTCGTAGCTTCCGCCGTCGAGCTGCAGGTTCTGGCCGCTCAGGTAGCCGCTACGAGCCGAGCACAGGAATGCGAACGCGTCGGCCAACTCGTCGGGTTGTCCGAGTCGGCCGGCCTTGATGGACGCCACCTGTTCAGCGCGCGCCTCGTCGTACGTGATCCCCTTGAGCCGCATCACGAGGTGGGCCATCTGCTGTTGGCGGCCGGTGTCGAACCGCTCGGGGAGCAGCTGGTTGATCGTCACGTTGTGTCGCACGACGTCCTTCGACACGCCCTTGAGGACACCGGTGAGTCCGAGGCGCGGTCCGTGGGACAGGCTCATCATGGGGTTGGGCGACTTCACCATCGCCGAGCTGATCGCCACGATGCGGCCGAAGCCCCGCTCGCACATGCCGGGGAGTACTCGCTGCACGAACATCAGGGGACCGACGAGCGACTGTTGCAGCGACGCATGGAGGTCGTCCTCGGTGATCCGGTCGAACGGCTTGGGCGACGGCCCCTCGCCGTTGAGCAACACGATGTCGGGGTGAGGGCACGCAGCGAGGAGCGCGTCCTGGACCTCGCTCGTGGATGAGTCGCCGACGATTCCGCGAGCATTGACCGCGAACTGCGTTCGGATCTCCTCGACAGCGGTGTCGACGTCATCAGCGGTCCGCCCGTTGATCACGACCGCGACGCCCTCACGGGCGATTGCGTCGGCACACGCGCGACCGAGTCCACGGCTCGACGCGAGCAGGACGGCGGAGCGGCCCTTGATCCCGAGGTCCATACCGCTCTCAGTCCAGGCCGGCAGCTTCTCGAGCAGCGCCGATCACGTCGAGGTCGGGGGGGTTGAAGAACTCGGGCGGTGGCTCCTTCTGCCCCCACACCGAGAATCCGGCTGGACCGTCGGAGCCCTCCCAGTCGCGCCGACAGTGGTCACGGTCCCAGGCATCGTCGTCGACGATCTGATCCATGTCGGTGAAGAACTCGAACATCGTTCCGGCGGGGTCGGTGAGATACCAGAACACATTGGAGCCGAGATTGTGGCGGCCGACTCCGATCACGCTCGCGTCCTCGCGCTCGGCAACCACGGCGGTTCCCGCCTTGCCGATGGCGTCGATGTCGTCGACCTCGAAGGCATAGTGGTTGAGGTAGCTGGTCGGGCCGGGCTGGATGAGGAGATTGTGATGATCCGACTCGATCCGGGCGAAGGTCGCGACCCCGTTGAGGATCTGGTCGGAGACCCTGAAGCCGAGGCCATCGATGAAGAACTCCGTGGCCCGCTCGAAGTGTGGTGTGCCCAGCACGAAATGGCCGAGGCGTCGCGGCGCCCGCGGCTCGTCCTCGCTCACGGCATCGGCCCTCTCGTTCGTCCGGACCTGCTCCCCTGGCCCGTTGGTGGCCCGGTGCTGAGTCGGGGTCAACGGATGCGCGGTGCCGACGTCGATGACGATTCGATGCTTGAAGACGGGATCCGTGCACCTCAGCGTGGGGCCCTCGATGGCCGACTCGACGCCCATCGCACCAATGCGAGCGGCGATGTCGGCCAGGTCCTGTTCGGTGTCGCAACTCATGTGCAGCTCCGAGAGGTGCCGATGCGTGCCTTCGGCGACACGCAGCTGGACGTCTCGGTCCGCGGTGCCGAGCACACCGTCGCCGGTTCGACGCAGCCCGCGCCGCTCCCAGAAGGCGGCGAGTTCGCCCGGGTCGGGGACGCTCAGCTCGATGTCGAGCAAGCCGCTGAGCGCCATCAGGAACTCACCTTCCAGTGGTCGCTCACGCGCACGCAACGGTTGGTCATCGTGCCGATCCCGTCGATGGTCGTCGTGATGACGTCGCCGTCGGCGAGCATCTTGCCCTGGGCCATTCCGACACCTTCGGGCGTCCCGGTGAAGATGATGTCGCCGGTGACGAGGGTGGTGATGTGCGACAGGTAGCTGATGAGCGTCGGGACGTCGAAGATGAGATTGGCGGTCGTGTCGTTCTGGCGGACCTCACCGTTCACCTTGGTGACGATGTGGAGATCGTCGTGGTCGACGAGTTCGTCGGTCGAGACGAGTACCGGGCCGATCGGGCCGAACGTGTCGAACGACTTGCCGAGATCGAAGTGCGGCGGCTTGGCGGCGAACTGCGCAGGACGATCGGAGATGTCCTGGCCGATGGTGACTCCGACGACGTGATTCCAAGCGTCGTCGCGAGCGATGTCCTTACCGCCCCGGCCGATGACGACAACGAGTTCGCCTTCGTAGTCGCAGCCGTCGCTGCGGAGCTCCACGGCGGCGGTCGGGCCGACGATGCACGACGGGAACTTGGTGAACACGAGCGGGCTGTCGGGTGGGGCGACGCCGCCCTCGTCGGCATGGGACTGGTAGTTGAGCCCGATACCGAACGACTTCTGAGGTCGGGGAACGGGCGGGCCGAGGACGACATCGGCGAGCAACCCGGTGACCGATGAGTCGTCGAGCCCTGCGGAGAATTCGGCGAGGAGATCGGGCCGGGTGAGTGCCTCCATCGGGTCGGGACCGAGCGCACCTGACGAGTGCGTGGCGAGATCGGTGTAGTGGTCGCCGGCGACGAGTACGGCTCGACCGGCAACGTTGGCGAGGCGGAATCCCATGGCGCCATGATGGATCATATATGATGTACGGTCAACCCCGACTGTGAGAGGATCTTCCGGTGACCGAATCGTCGACGACCACGATGTCACTGCCCGACACGAATGTCCCGATGACACGATCGGCGTGGGCCGACCAGCGACTGCGTGAAGCGATCCTCCATGGGCGCGTGCAGCCCGGCGACGCGCTCGTGATCTCGAGCCTCGCCAAGGAACTCGGTGTGTCGGCCACTCCGCTGCGCGAGGCGCTCGGGCGGCTCGCTGCGGAGGGGCTCGTCGAGATGCAGGCACACGGCTCGGCCCGGGTCGCCACGGTCGATCTCGACGAGGCGATCGAGATCTACGAACTGCGCCAGGTCCTCGAGCCGATGGCGCTGGAACGATCCGTGACCGAGGCCGATGCCGGGTACCCAGAGCGAGTCGAGGTGGCATGGCAGGCACTCACGCGCAGCCGGCTCTCGACCGCGAGCGACCATGCAGCCTTCCACCGTGAGTTGCTGTCGTGCTGTGGTTCCACCTGGATGCTGCGGCTGTCGACGCTCCTGTCCGACCGGGCCGGGCTGATGATGAAGGTCAGCGCGCTCGCCCGCCCAGCCTCATACAACCTGGCCGAGTCACACCGCCGCCTGAAGGATCTTGCGATCGGTGGCGAGGCCAGCGGCGCCGCTGAGGAGCTGACCCGGCACCTCGCCGGCACGATCGGTGCGCTCGAATCGATCCTCGCCCGGTCGGCCTGACGGTTGTCACTCGACCTTCACACCACCTCACCACTGGTCAACCAGGCCGTTGAACGTCGACCTCGTCGGCGACTGATCCGGTCGGGCCAGGGTCGTCGGGGTTCCCGTCGTGCGTCGCGCCGGGTTCAGGCGCTGGCGGCGATGAGGTCACCCAAGTCAGCCGGTTCGAGGAACTCAGGGGGCGGCGGAGGCCCGAACGAGTAGAGGAACTCATGGCCCTGCCAGTCCTTGGGTCGATAGAGGTCCTGTGCGGAGATGCGGTCGATGTCCGAGGTGTACTCGACGAACGTGCCACTCGGCTCGCGTAGGTACCAGAACCAGTTCGACCCGATGGCGTGACGGCCGACGCCCCACATCTGGCGATCCGGATCGACATCGACCATGTGCTGACCGGCGCGGACCACGTCGTCGATGTCATCGACCTCGAAGGCGATGTGGTGCGGGTACGCCACTGGGGCCGTTTGGATCGCGAGGTTGTGGTGGACCTCGCTGCAGCGGGTGAACGCGATGATGCCGGGGACCTCATCGCTGATCTCGAAGCCCAACACGTCGGTGAAGAAGCGCAGCGTCGTCGGCTGGTCGGGGGTGCCGTACACGAGGTGGGTGAGGTTCGACGGGCGGACGGGTTCCGACGTCAGCACGCTGTCGGCCGGCACGTCGTGTCGCTCGGTGTTCCCGGGCCGGTTGAACGTGTGGTCGACGCGCGGCGCGTCGTACGGCGCGGCGACCGTGACCTCGACGAGGAGCCCGGTGACCGGTTCGGCGACGAGGAGCCGATCGGGCATCGATTCGACCACGCTGCCGAGACCGACCGTGTCGACTCGACCGGCGATTCGGGCGAGGTCGTCACGCTCCGAGGCGCCGACCCCGAGTCGCCGGAGTTGGCGGTGCGCGGAAGCGACGAGCTCCAGCTGATCGCCGCCATCACGTGTGGCCAACCGGCCGTCGCCGCTGGCCGTGAGGCCGAAGTCGGTGAAGAACGCCGACGACGCAGCCACGTCGGGGACGCCGAGGGTGATGGAGGTGAGTCGATGCAACATGCCCTGGACAAATTAGATCGAGTGATAGAGAATTGTCAACGTGTCGACCGCCGAACGAGCCCCCACCCGACCGTCTCACCAGCCAGCGCCGCACCTTCGACGCCGCCAGGCGCGGGCCGACGCAACGCGCACCGCACTGCTCGATGCGGCGCTGACCGAGTTCGCGGCGAACGGCTTCGAGGGCACCTCGACCCGGGCGATCGCTGAACGGGCGGGCACGCACCAGCCGCAGATCAACTACCACTTCGACTCGAAGGATGCGCTGTGGCGGGCGGCCGTCGACCACCTCTTCGACCGGCTCGACGAGGCGATGCGCAGCCATCAGACGACCGACGGTCCCGAGGGACCGGGCCCCGACGACGTGACGCCGGTGACCCGGGAGTCGTTCGCTGCCATGATCCGGGCGTTCGTCCGGGCGGTCGCCGAGCTCCCCGAGCTGAACCGGATCATGGTGCTGGAGGCGACCATGGACTCCAGCCGCCTGGCGTGGATCGTCGACCACCACACCACTGCGCGCTACCGGTTGCTGACAACACAGTGGAGCGAATTGCGAGCCGCAGGCGCCGTGCGTGACATCGATCCAGCGGTGGCGTACTACTCACTGATCGGAGCGGCGTCGCTCGCCTACGTCAATGCCCCCGAGGCTCGGCTCCTCGGACAGGACACGAGCGAGGCCTCGTTCATCGAGTCGCACGCCGACGCGCTCCTTTCGATGTTCCTCGGCGAGGAGGATGCGGCATGACCACGACGCCGGTGGATGTCATCGTCGTGGGGGGTGGGCCGGTCGGTGTCACGACGGCGCTCCTGTTGGCGCACCGGGGCTTCACGGTCCGCGTGCTCGAGCAGGCGACCGAGATCTACGACCTCCCGCGGGCGATCGTGATGGACGACGAGATCCAGCGCATCTTCCAAGGAGTCGGCCTGCTCGACGAACTGCTGTCGATCACCACACCGATGCAGGGTGCGGAGTTCGTCACGGTCGGCGGCGATCGCATCGTCGGCACCGAGCTGCCCGAAGACGCTTCGTGGCCGCTCGGCCTGCACCCGTCGGTCACCTACTACCAGCCCCAGCTCGAGGCCTTCCTGCGCAGTGCGGCCGAGCGCGTCGGCGTCGAGTTGCGACTCGGCGTCACCGTCGACCACATCGACCACGACGGTGATGGTGCCGTCGCACACGTGGGCGGTGACCGGCACGAAGCGAGCTGGCTGGTCGCCGCCGACGGTGCGTCGAGTCGTGTCCGCAAGCAACTGGGCCTCTCGTTCGTCGACCAGGGCTTCGACCAGGACTGGTTGGTGCTCGACGTCGAGCTTCGACGACCAGTGCCGACACTCCCCCGTTTCGTCCAGCAGATCTGCGATCCGGTCCGGCCCACCACCTACGTCGTGGGGCACGCCGACTACCGCCGCTGGGAATTCCAGCTGCAAGAGGGCGAGACGCGCGACGAGATGGTTCGCGACGACCGGGTGTGGGAGCTACTGCAGCCCTGGTTGACGCCCGACGACGCCGACCTGATCCGCGCGGTCGTCTACCGGTTCCACGCAACCGTCGCCAACGCAATGCGCGTCGGCCGGGTGTTCCTCGCCGGCGACGCCGCCCATCAGATGCCGCCATTCCTCGGGCAAGGGTTGTGTTCGGGCATCCGCGACGCCGCCAACCTGGCCTGGAAACTCCGCCTGGTCGTCGACGGTCAGGCCGGCGAGTGGCTGCTCGACACCTACGGTGAAGAACGGCTCGCACACGCAGCTGGAGTCGTCGCGCACGCGGTGGACACGGGTCGACTGATCGACGAGCTCTCGGGCCGGGCACCAGGGCAGACATCACTCGACGCGGGGTACGGCGGTGGTCGTCGATTCCCCATCCTGGACCGCGGGATGGTGTTCGGCGATCACCCGTCCGTCGGTCGGCAGCTTCCTCAACCCACGATCGACGGAGCACGGCTCGACGACGAACTCGGGGACGCCTTTGCGATCGTCGTCGACGATGCCGCCACCGCGGCGGGCGTGACCGAGACGTGGGGCGCACTCGCGACCTTGGTCGTCGTCCCGCCTGGCACGATGCCGATGGCGCTGCCCACTGGCGGCGCGGTCGTCGTGCGTCCCGATCGATACGTCGCCGCCGTGGCCCACGATGCCGAGGAACTCGCTACGGTCAGCCACGATCTCCTCACCAGACTCACATCGAATGGGAGCAACACATGAGCCACGACTGGGATCCGCACCAACTCGTGTTCCTTCGCGCCCACACGTGGGGCGTGCTCGCGACCGGGAGGAGTGACGGCTCACCCCAGCAATCGATGATCGGCTACGCAGTCGACGACGACGGCCGGCTCATCATCTCGGCGAAGTCCTACACCGCGAAGTGGAACAACGCAGTACGCCTCCCGAAGGTGAGCCTGACGGTGCCCGACGGGCGCATCCACCTCGTAATCTACGGCGATGCGGAGACGATCGACGAGGATCCATTGCGGGCTGAGCTGACCGCCCAGGTGTTCGGCGCGCTGACGGGCAACCCGGTACCGGATCCAGCCACCATCACCGGGCTCCTCGACGAACAACAGCGCACGGTGCTGCGGATCACCCCGACCAAGACGCTGTTCCAGGACTGAGGCCTTCGATCGGCCGCACGCTCGAAACCTCCTGCGCCGACGCCCGCCCGACACAGCATCATGGCAAGCGTGCACATCGAGATCCGCCGGATCGAGCCCGCCGATGCGACCGCACTGCGATCGTTGCGGCTGGCCGCGCTCGCCGATTCGCCGTTCGCGTTCGGCTCGACCTACGCCGACGAGGCCCAGCGCTCCGACGCGGAGTGGTCGGCGCGAGCGACGGCAGCGTCAGCCGGCGACGAGCGGGTGATGTTCCTCGCGCTGCTCGATGACGACATCGTGGGTCTCGCGGGCGGATACCGGAACGAGCGGGACCCGACTGTCGTCGAGTTGGTGTCGATGTGGACCGCTCCCGATGCACGGGGCCTCGGCATCGGTCGATTGCTGGTGCGCGCCGTCGTCGGGTGGGCGGTCGCGTCGGGGTCGAGATCCGTCGGTCTCTGGGTCACCCGGGGGAACGCACCGGCCCACCGCCTGTACGAGTCGACGGGTTTCGTCGAGTCCGGCGAGTATCGGCCGCTGCCGTCGGACCCGTGCGCCGAGGAGATCCGCATGCATCGCTCAGCCGGCGATCGGCCGTCCTGAACCGGACCGCCCTTCGGGGACGTCCTGGTCGAGACTCCGGCAGATCGTCTCTGCCAGATGGTCCGCCGCGACGACCGCCGCGCCGGCCACGGGCGCGGACAATCCATCGCCCTCCTCGAACGACGCCCCTTCGATGCCGAGCACGCGCAGGTCATCAGGCAACCGGTCGAGTGCCCGCGCCAGCTCGACGGCCTCGCCGAGGCCCATCGCATGCCCGCCCTCCACACCGACATCGAGTCGGTCCTCGAGCTGCGCGAGCGCGACCTCGTGGATCGTGCCGGGCGGCTGGCCCGAACTGGTGGCGTCGACGACCCAGACGATCGACGACCCCTCCCACGTCTGTACGACGCGGACGGGTTCGCCATCGAGATCGGCGAAGCGGACACGATCGTCGCCCGCGAACTCCTCGCGGAGCCGCGCCAGCACGACGGCGCCGACACCGTCGTCACTTCGGTAGGGGTTGCCGATCGAGACGACCGTGACCGTCGGCGGTCCTGTCACGAACGGATCACCCGCAGGTCGAGGAAGTGCGTTGCGCAGGAGATGCAGGGGTCGTAGTTGCGCACCGCCTGTTCGCAGACCGCCTCGAGGTCATCGTCGTCGAGGTGGAGCGAGTGGCCGATCAGATGGGCGAGGTCGTGTTCGATCGCCGGCTGGTTCTGAGACGTCGGGGGGACGATCCGAGCGGCGGCAATTCGACCGTCGGCGGCGAGCTCGTAGCGGTGCCACAAGAGCCCGCGGGGCGCCTCGCTCCACCCGCTGCCCGCTGCTGCTCGGCTGGCGACCGGTACCGCACTCCGCTCGGGTGGCGTGTACGCCTCGGCGATGCCGAGGGCCACCTCACAGGCGTGCACGGTCTCGATCGCCCGCACGAGAATGCTGCGGAACGGGTTGCGTTCGGCAGCATCCAGGCCCAGTTCAGCTGCCAATGTGGCAGCCCGCGGTGCGAGATGGTCGGCGTTGAGCGCGAACCGGGCAAGCGGACCGACCAGGTAGCGGTCGCCGGCCGAGGTCGTGCCGTGGAGCGCGGTCGAGTGCTCCACCTGCTCCTCGATGAAGTGATCGGGGAACTCGTCGACACCGATGTCGAGACCAGTGGTGCTCACGAGGCGCTCGCCGAGCATCGGGTACTCGGTCGGGTGACGGAGGGCCACCAGCGGCATGTCGTCGGGGAGCCGGTGATCAGGCGTCGGGAACGCGGCGACCCACCGGGCGACGTCGACGGCCATGGCCAGCGCGTCACGGAGATCAATGGCCAGATCACGCATCGCGGTGGCGGTCGGCACGTTGTAGAACCCGCCGACCCGGACACTGACGGGGTGGACAGCACGACCGCCGACCACCTCCACGATGCGATTACCGATCTTCTTGAGCGCCAATCCTCGTTCCACCTCCGCACGGTGATCAGCGGCCATGGCGATGCCGCTCGGATAGCCGAGGAAGTCAGGGGCATGCAGCAGGTGAATGTGCAGCACGTGACTCTCGATCCACTCGCCGCAGTACAGGAGGTGACGCAACGTCCGGATGCCATCGTCGACCTCGACGCCGCACGCGGCCTCGATGGCCTGGCACGCGCTCATCTGGTACGCCACCGGGCAGATGCCACAGATCCGTGCCGTGATGTCAGGGGGTTCGGTGTACGAACGCCCTCGCAGGAATCCCTCGAAGAAGCGTGGCGGCTCGAAGATGCGCAGTCGGACATCCGCGAGCTCCCCGTCGCGCACCTCCACGACCAGGCCGCCCTCACCTTCGACGCGGGTGAGCGCCTCCACCTGGAACCGCCGCGGAGCGCGATCGTGCGTCATCGGCGAGCCTCGTTCTCCGACGATGACCGCTCGACGACGTGGTCCGCCGCGTCGCTGAACGACGGCGCAGCGACGTTGAACGTCTGCAACGTTCGCAGCAGGTCGTCGTCGGACACACCAGCGGCCGTCCAGGCGGTGTGCAGCGCGTCGATGTTCACCGTCTCCGCCGGGCCAAAGCACCCGAAGCACCCTCGGTGCACCGAGGGGCACAGCGCCGCGCAACCCGCGTGTGTGATCGGCCCGAGACAGGCGATGCCCTCGGCGACGAGCAGACAGGGAGTACTCGCCTGCTTGCACTCGATGCACACGCTGTGTGTCGTGATCGGCGGGCGCCGACGGGCGAGGAGCGCCGTGACGGTGTCGAGCAGCTGTTGCTTGGAGATGGGGCAGCCCCGCAGCTCGTGGTCGACGCGTACGTGATCGGCGATCGGTGTGCTCGTGGCGAGCGTCTCGATCCACTCCGGCCGGGCGTACACCGTCGCGCAGTAGTCGGCCACGCTCGAGCCGTTGCGGAGTGCCTGGATGCCCCCGGCAGTTGCACACGCCCCGATCGTGACGAGCACCTCGGAGCGGGTCCGGACGTCGGCGATGCGTTCCACGTCGCCGGGGGTGGTGATCGACCCCTCGACGAGGGAGATGTCGTAGTGATCGAGCAGTTCGTCGGGGCCGGCTTCCAGGAACAACCTCAGGTCGAGCGCGGCCGCGATCGCCAGCAGTTCGTCCTCGCAGTCGAGCAGCGTCAGCTGACAGCCGTCGCACGAGGCGAACTTCCACACGGCGACCGTTGGGCGGGTCATCGTCCGCGGACCTTCAACTCGTCACTCACGCGATCCCATCGAACGACCGCACCGTCACGGCACAGCAACAACGGACCGAGCTGGCACCGACCGCAATGGGCGATGCCGCAGTGCATGTTGCGCTCCAGCGAGAGCCACACACGGTTCGGATTCGCACCGTTGGCGATCGCCATCGCGGCCGCGGACGTCATCATCAGCTCGGGTCCGCACACGAAGACCATCCCGTGGTGGGCCCCGAGCCGATCCATCAGAGCAGTCGCGGTCCCGACCGATCCGGTCCAACGGCGATCGGCTGCGTCGACGGTCTCGTGCACGGCCACGCCGAGCGCCCTCCAGCGTCGCACATCGTCAGCGAAGAGCAGCTGGCTCGGATCGCGGGCCCCGATCACCACGGTCAGTCTGGCGGCTGCCAGATCGGCGAGCCGGTCGACAGCCAGACGCAGCGGGGCGAGCCCGAGACCGCCGGCGACGACGAGCACGTCACCGCCTCGGGTCTCCATCACGGGCCAGGCTGTCCCGTAGGGCCCGCGGACGCCCAGCACGTCTCCGGTCCGCGCCGTGACGACGGCATTGCTCACCGCGCCGACCGACCGCACGGTGAGCCCGATCGTGCCGTCGTCGTCGGTTCTGCTGACCGAGATGGGGATCTCGCCGACCCCGAACACCCAGCACATCACGAACTGCCCCGGCTCGACGTGCGCCAACGCCGTATCGAGCGGGGCCAAGACGAGCGTCACGACGTCGGGAGCCTCGCGCACGACGTCGATCACGCGGTGGGGACACGGCGTGAACGGATCGGCGGGCGCCTCAACGAGCATGGCCGTACACGTCCATCAACTGCAATCGAGTCGCCTTCAGCCGGGAGGCCACGACGCGCAACAACCGGCTCGACAACTCGTGTCGGAGTTCCTCGTCGTCGCCGCACGCGTCGACAAGGCGCGCGACGTCGATCGCAACGCTGCGCACGTCGTCGAGTGCGATGACGTCGAACTGCCAAGGTTGGCCGTCGATGAACCACGACCATCCCACGACCTCTCCCTCGTGCACCGTGGCGACGATCAACGGATCGCTTGCCGGGCTGGTGATCTCGATTCCGACGCGCCCCGACACGATCGCATGGAAGCGGTCGGGTGCATCGCCGGCACATGCCAGCCAGGAGTGCGCGGGGTGGTCCGACCAGGTGCCCAGCGTGGCGATCGCGTCGAGATGACGCGGCTTCATGCCGATGAAGAATCCATGTGTTCCGAGCGCCGTCCGGACGTCGTCGTTCATGTTGGCCTTTCCTCGGGTCGATCGTCCGACACGGCACCGATCAACACGGCTGTCTCCTCCACGAGGTCGATTCCTGCGGGGCACCAGGTCGTGCACCGCCCGCACCCCACGCAGCCGAGCATGCCGAACTGATCCGGCCAGGTCTGCAGTTTGTGCGTGAGCCACTGCCGGTACCTGGACGCGGTCGTCGCTCGGACCGGCCTTCCCGCGAGGTTCGAGTGATCGAGCTGGAAGCACGACGCCCAGGACTGCTCGCGTACGGTCTCGGTCGGCGGCGAGCCGTCGCCGGTGAGTGCGGTCGCATCATCGATCGTCGAGCAGAAGCACGTCGGGCACACCAACGTGCAGCTCCCGCACGACAGGCACCGCTCGGCAACCTCGACCCAGTGAGGGTGATCGATCGTGGCGGCGAGCAACCCAGGCAGGTCGGGACCGGGGAGGCGGATCGGCAACTGCGCTGCGGCGTGCTCCATGACGCTGTCGGCAGCGACCATGTCGACGTCCGTCGCTGCGGGTCCCGGCAGGAGTGCGAGGATCTCGGCGCCTCGATCGGATCCCGCCTCCGCGAGGAGGCGGTGGCCGTCGGGGTCGTCCAGCTCGGTCAACCGCACGTCGTAGCCGTGCTCCGGTCGGGGCCCACCACCCATGGAGGTGCACCAACAGGTCGAGGAGGGGACCCCGCAGCCGACGGCCACGACGAACAGGTCGGCCCGCCGAGACGCGTACCGCGGGTCGGGATGGTCCGGGTCCAGCAACACACCGTCGAGCACCTCGAGGGCCCGCAGCTCGCAGCCGCGCGCGCCGATCAGCGCGAGGGGGCGATCCGGCAGCGAGGGTGCTGCCACGGTCCAGGTTCCGTCCATCCGGCGGACGCGCAACACCTCCTGGTGAGCTGGATACACGAACTGCTTCCACGAATCGGCGCCTGGTGTCCACCCGAACCGCGTCGCGTCGGTCCCCTGTTCGAGACGCCACCGTCCGGGCTGCTGGGCGACGCCGCACCCGGTCGGGAGGTCGTCACCGCCGACGACGTCGGCGTAGGCGATCACCCCGTCGCGAACGACGGGGCCCACAACCCGATACCCCGCAGCATCGAGCGTCACCACCAGCGCGTCGATTCCACCACGCGGCTCGAGCACGAGCGGGATCGAATACCTCGTCACGTTGCCACGATGACGCCTCGACCGTCGCCGGGCAAGGGCCGAACGTCACCGCTCAACAGATGCGTGGCAACTGCTCTCCGAGCGGCACATCGACCACCCGTCTTGCACCGAAGGCCGTTCGCGCCACGACGACGCCAGGGTGGTCGTCGACGACGCGACCGATGACGCATGCGTCGCGGCCGCACTCGTGCTCGTGCATCGCGTTCATGACGGCGTCGAGACCCTCGGGCGGCACGAACGCCACGAGCTTGCCCTCGTTGGCGATGTTCATGGCGTCGAGCCCGAGGAAGGAACACGCGGCGGCGACGGCCGGGGGCACGGGGACCGCTCGTTCCTCGAAGACGAGTCCGACGTGCGCGCTCGTCGCGATCTCGCAGAGTGACGCCGTCACGCCGCCACGTGTGGCGTCGCGCAGCACGTGGATGTCGCGGAACGCGTCGAGCATCACGGCGACCAGCCCGTGGAGCGGCGCGGAGTCGGACCGCACGTCGGTGCCGAACTCGAGGCCTTCGCGGGTCGACATCACGGCCACGCCGTGTTCGCCGATCGGCCCGCTCAGGATCACGGCGTCGCCCGCGCGGGCGCGGCTGGGCCTGATGTCCACGCCGTCGGGCACGACCCCGATGCCGGCGGTGTTGATGTACATGCCGTCGGCAAGCCCGGCGTCGACGACCTTGGTGTCACCGGTTGCGATGCCAACTCCGGCGGCGTCCGCAGCCGCCGCCATGGCGGCGACCACTGCGCCGAGCGTGGCCATCGGCAGCCCCTCTTCGAGGATGAATCCGGCACTGAGCGCGATCGGCTGGGCGCCACTCATCGCGACGTCGTTCACCGTCCCGTTCACCGCCAGGTCGCCGATGCACCCGCCGGCGAAGAACAGCGGTCGCACGACGTAGGAGTCGGTGGAGAACGCGAGCCGCCCTCCCTCGACGTCGAAGGTCGCTGCGTCGTGGAGCTCGACCTCTCGACCACGGTTGAACGCCGGCACGAAGAGGTGTTCGATCAGTTCACCGGAGAGCTTCCCTCCGCCGCCGTGGCCGATGACGATGCGGTCGTAGTCGCGCAATGGGAGCGGGCAGCTCCAGGCCTCGACGTCGGGGTGGTCAGGCACGGTCGGAGCCGGCACCGGCTGGTTGGCGCAGCGAGACCTCGACGCCGGGACCCGCGTCGAGCCGGCGGTACTGGTAGTACGCCGCGCACGCACCCTCGCTGGACACCATCGTCGCACCGAGCGGTGATCGGGGCGTGCAGTCGGTGCCGAACGCCTCGCACTGGTGTGGTTTGATCAGTCCCTGGAGCACCTCACCGCTGCGGCACCGGTCTGACTCCGGTGTGTCGATCGCTCCGACGCCGAACCGAAGCTCCGCATTGAAGTCGTCGTACCGGGGGGCGAGCCGCCATCCGCTCGCCGGGATCTCGCCGATGCCTCGCCACTGACGGTCGCACACCTCGAAGACGTCGTCGAGCATGCGCTGCGCCGGCGTGTTCCCCTCCTCGCTGACGACCCGTTCGTAGGCGTTCTCGAGGACGGCCGTGCCTGCCTCGAGCTGCGCCACGACCCGCCGGATCCCTTCGAGCACGTCGAGCGGCTCGAATCCGGTGACGACGATCGGGATGCCGAACCGCTCGACGAGAGGCCCGTACTGCCGGGTGCCCATCACCGAGCACACGTGGCCGGCGGCCAGGAAGCCGTCGACCCGACTGGCCGGCGACGAGGCGATCGCCTGGATCGCCGGTGGCACGAGTACATGGCTGACGAGGACGGAGAAGTTGGTCAGCTCTTGCCGTGCGGCGAGATGCACCGCCATCGCGTTGGCCGGCGCGGTCGTCTCGAATCCGATGGCGAAGAACACGACGTCTCGGTCGGGATGGTCGGTGGCCAGCTTGACCGCGTCCAGCGGTGAGTACACGACTCGGACGTCGCCCCCCTCGCTCTTGACCTGGAAAAGGTCGCGCCCGCTGCCGGGAACCCGCAGCATGTCACCGAACGAACAGAAGATGACGTCCGGCCGGGAGGCGATCTCCAGTGCTTTGTCGATGACGCCGAGCGGTGTGACGCACACGGGGCACCCGGGGCCGTGAATCAGTTCGATCGTGTCGGGAAGGAGTTGGTCGATGCCGTTGCGGATGATCGAGTGGGTCTGCCCACCGCAGACCTCCATGATTGCCCACGGGCGGGTCGTGATGCGCTCGATCTCGGCGAACAGCGACGCGGCGAGTTCGGGATCATTGAACTCGTCGAGGTACTTCACCTGGTGGCCCCTTCGGTCGCCGCGTCGTCGTCATCGACGACGCCGAGTTCCTCGTCGAGGATGCCGAGGTCCTTGAACATCTGCAGGGTCTCGAGGGCTGATGACTCGTCGATCTTGGAGATCGCGAACCCGACGTGCACGATCGCATAGTCGCCGACATCGACATCGGGAAGGTACGCGAGACAGATGTCCTTGTGGATGCCGTCGAAGCTGATCGTGGCCATCCGGGTACCCTGCTCCTCACGCACCTCGATGATCTGTCCGGGAACGGCGAGACACATGTCAGAACTCCTTGTCGGAACGGCTGGAGACGGCGGCGGAAGCAGCGTGATCCGATGATCCCACACCGGCGCGTGACCACGTCTGCCGTGCCCGGTCGGCCGAGGCATCGCTGCAGTGCGCGGCGACGAATGCCTGGCCGAGCGCGAGGCCGCCGTCGTTCGGTGGGACGAGATGGTGGGTGAGCGGCGTGAAGCCCGCGTTGCGCAGCGCATCGACACACATCGTGACGAGGAGCGCGTTCTGGAAGACGCCACCCGACAACGCCACGGTTGAACGGCCGCTGACTTCTCGCGCCACGTGTGCGACCTCGACCACCGCGATGGCGACCCCAGCGTGGAACCGTCGTGCGATGTCCCCGAGGGGGACGCCGGCTCGGAGATCTTCCACGATGGCGCGCACGACCGGGGTCTGGTCGATCGTCGAACCGTCGAGCGCGAATCGGTAGGCGCCGCGATCGTCCGATCGCTCGGCGGTCACTTCGAGCTGGATGGCTGCTTGCGCCTCGTAGCTGATCTGGTGTCGAAGACCGAGCAGCGAGGCGACCGCGTCGAACAGTCGGCCCATGCTCGTCGTGGGGACGCAGGCGAACCGCCGCTCGAGCTGGCGGGCGAGCAGGGCGAGTTCGTCGAGTTCGACGGCCTGCACCGGAGGAAGGTCGTCGGCCCATTCGACACCGGCGACGCGGAGATGGGACAACGCGACGCGGCACGGGTGACGCACAGCCGCGTCACCGCCCGGGAGATCGACCGGCGCCAGGTGGGCAAGGCGCTGGTAGCTGTCGACGTCAGCCAGCAGGACCTCGCCACCCCAGATCGTGCCGTCGGCGCCGTAGCCGGTGCCGTCGAACGCGACGCCGATGACGGGTTCGTGTGGATCGCACTCGTGCTCCGCCATCACCGAAGCGATGTGCGCGTGGTGGTGCTGCACCTCCAGGATCCGGTCGCGATGGTGGGTCCGCGCCCACTTCGAGGTCAGGTAGCCCGGGTGCGCGTCGACGGCCACGACGTCAGGGGTGATCGCGTTGATCCGCTGGAAATGTGCGACGGACCGTTCGAACGCTTGGATGGTCTCGAGGTTCTCCATGTCGCCCAGGTGTTGGCTCATCAACGCGTGGTCCAGCGAGGCGAGGCAGAACGTGTTCTTGAGTTCACCGCCCACAGCGAGCGCGCTGCGACGTCCGTGCCCGACCGGCACCGGGAGTGGGGCGAACCCGCGAGCGCGCCGCACAGGCAGCAGGACGTTGCCTGCGACCCGCACGACAGAGTCGTCGCACGGCACGTGGATGACCCGGTCGTGCAGCAGGAACCCGTCGCAGAGATCGCCCAACCGGTCGACCGCGTCGTCGTCGAGGTGGGCGAGCGGTTCCCCGCTGACGTTGCCGCTGGTCATCACGAGCGGCGGTGTACCGAGCGCCAACAGCAAGTGGTGGATGGGGGTCGACGGCAACATGATCCCGAGCAGCGGGTTGCCGGGGGCAACGAGTGCCGACACGCGAGAGCCGGGGCGTGCGCGCAGGAGCACGATCGGTCGTGCTGGGGAGCACAGCTGGTTGACCTCGGCAGAGCTCAGTTCGGCGAGCCTCACCGCCTCGTCGAGGTCGGCCACCATGACGGCGAACGGCTTGTCGGGGCGGTGCTTGCGCTCCCGCAGCCGACCCACCGCTGCGTCGTCGGTCGCGTCGCAGGCGAGGTGATAGCCGCCGAGCCCCTTGATCGCGACGGTCTCCCCCGCATCGATCGCGGCGACGGTCGCAGCGATCGGATCGAGGTCCGATCGGTCGGACGGCGCCACCTTGCTGCGGCGGTACTTCAGGGTGGGGCCGCAGTCGTGACACGCGATCGGTTGCGCGTGGTAGCGACGGTCGGTCGGGTCGGAGTACTCGGTGGCGCACGCGTCACACATGGCGAACGACGCCATCGTCGTGTTGGGTCGGTCGTAAGGAAGGTCGCGGATGATCGTGAACCGTGGGCCGCAGTTCGTGCAGGTGATGAAGGGGTGGCGGTGGCGACGGTCGGCCGGGTCGGCCATCTCGGCGAGACAGTCGTCGCACACCGTGGTATCGGGCGAGATCAGCGTCCGTGCACCGTCAGCGGGGCGGCTCTCGACGATGTGGAACCCGTGATCGTTCGCCGGGACGCACGGCGTCCGGGTGATCGACTGGACGACGGCGAGTGGCGGGGCGTCGTCGACGAGGCGGCGGGCGAAGTCGTCGATGCAGCTCACCGATCCGGTCACCTCGATGAACACGCTGCTGGAGTCGTTGCCGACGAACCCGTCGAGTCCCGTCTCGGTCGCCAACCGGTGGACGAACGGGCGGAACCCGACGCCCTGGACGACGCCGATCACCTCCATGCGTTCGCTGATCACACCCGATCCCACCGTCATGCACCCAGTCTTGCCGAGGAACGGCTCGGGTGTTCTCCACTCGCGACGACGTGCGCCGGGCCGTGTCTGCAGTGCACTCGTAGGCTGCAACCCATGACCGTTGCCGAGCGTTCGCTCTTCGATCTCGACGACATGTTCGCGCGGGAGCTCGTGGGTCTTCACGAGCCGTGGGAGCCCGAGTCGGTCGCCGATCCTTCATTGCTGGTGTTCAACGCGACGCTCGCTGCCGAGCTCGGGCTCGACGTCGACGAACTGCGCTCCCCCGCTGGACTGGCCCTGCTGGCCGGCAATGCGGTTCCCACCGGGTCCTCGATGGTGGCTCAGGCCTACGCCGGGCATCAGTTCGGTGGGTACTCGCCCCGGCTCGGCGATGGTCGCGCCCTGCTGCTCGGCGAGGTGGTCGACGTCGGCGGCGGCCGCCGCGACCTCCATCTCAAGGGCTCTGGCCGCACGCCGTTCGCCCGCGGCGGCGACGGCCGCGCGGCCGTCGGACCAATGCTGCGCGAGTACCTGATGGGCGAGGCGATGCACGCGCTCGGCATCCCCACGACCCGCATGCTCGCGGTCGTCGCCACGGGTGAGTCGATCATCCGGGAAGTCGACGGCCGCCGCGCACAGGTTCCCGGCGCGGTGCTCACGCGGGTGGCGTCGAGCCATCTCCGGGTCGGGACGTTCCAGTACGCGTCGGCGACCGGTGATCGGGCGTTGCTGCGGACGCTCACGGACTTCGCGATCGCCCGCCACGCACCGGCAGCGGCCGACGCCGAGAACCCGGCGTTGGCACTGTTCGACCACGTCGTCGCCGTCCAGGCCGCCCTGATCGCGCGGTGGATGGACGTCGGCTTCATCCATGGCGTGATGAACACCGACAACGTGACGATCTCGGGCGAGACGATCGACTACGGCCCGTGTGCGTTCATGGACGCCTACGACCCGGCGACGGTGTTCAGCTCGATCGATCACGGTGGCCGCTACGCGTACGGCAACCAGCCGGCGATCGCGACGTGGAACCTCGCCCGGCTCGCCGAGGCGATGTTGCCGCTTTTCGACGACGATGTGGACACCGGCGTCGAGCTGGCGACCACGACGTTGGAGACGTTCCCCGAACGATTCCGGTCGGCGTGGTCGGCCGGGATGCGCGCCAAGCTCGGCCTCGCCGCCGACGACGAGACGGGTGACGATCTGGTCGCTGATCTGCTCGCGCTGATGCAGTCCGGCGGGGTCGACTACACCGGCGGGCTCCGCTCCTTGTCCTCGGTGGTGCGGGGTGCGGTGCCGTCGATGTTCGACGACGGGTTCAGTGCGTGGGCCGACCGGTGGCTGCCCAACGTCGTGGCGACCGCGGACGAGATGGACGTCCGCAACCCGATCTACGTGCCGCGCAACCACCTGATGGAGGAAGCCCTCTCGGCCGCCACCTCGGGGGACCTCGCTCCGTTCGAGCAATTGCTCGACGTGGTCGCCGACCCCTTCACCGAACGCCCGGGCCTCGAGCAGTTCGCCCAGCCGGCTCCGGCGACATTCGCCGCCGGCTACCAGACCTTCTGCGGCACCTGATCCGTTCGAGCCCGCCATCAGCTCGGGCCCGATCACGCGTTTGCGTGACGTCTTCGGCGCGACGGGTCACCGGAAGTGCAACCCAAACGGGTGGGCGCCTGGTGATCGGCACGGGACGTGACAACACTCAGATGAGACGCGGGGACAGACCCAGGGTCTCATCTGGCGACGCGGAAGCCGATGTTGCCGGTGGCGCTGTCCGGGGTGTTGGCGCTGCGGGCGCCGACTCGATAGCGGGTGCAGTACGAGTGGTGGCACAGGTACGAGCCACCACGCATCACGCGGT
>Ga0316193_10000607_pt1 | contig 22775 bp, 17 predicted proteins | sample MerIslsedime2_MG_FD_207735 | JGI IMG/M metagenome (GOLD analysis project Ga0316193, IMG submission 207735) | Coastal sediment microbial communities from Maine, United States - Merrow Island sediment 2 | ecosystem: Environmental > Aquatic > Marine > Coastal > Sediment | place: USA: Maine... | reverse complement strand
CCCGGCCTTGGCCGGATAGGCCTGGGTGGCAGCCAGGTAGCCGGTAATCAGTGACCGCACGCCATCAGCCGCGATTTCAATCTCATCTGCAATATCAAGCCTGTCCGACGGGCGGATCAGGGCGCCAGCCGGATCACCTCCCGACAGCCGGATATACAACAGCTCGCTGACTGTTGCGGCGGGCAGGGTCGCAAAGCCGCCCTGTTGCGCGATCCAGCCTTCCAGGAACAGCTGTGGTTTGTAACCCTTGGTCTTATGCGACTGCAGCGTTGCGCCGCCGGTCTTGTAGTCGACGATGCGAAGCGACCCTGATGTCAGCCGGTCGATGCGATCAGCGCGCGCGGTGAATTTGATGTCTTCGCCATCAATCTCGAAACCATGCTGCCCTTCCAGCTCGGTGAGTTGTGCTTCGACATCCATGCGCAGGGTTGCCTCCTGGGCGCAAAACCAGTCGGTCATGCGCTCAACCTGCGGCAGCCAGAGTGCCTGCAGGGCGGCATCCGGCGCATACTCGCCGATGAGTTTCGATGCGATGTCGCACATGATTGCGGGCGCATTGTCCGGCAAGGCGTCCGGATACTGGTTGGTGAACTGCTCCACGACGGCATGGACAAGCTGGCCGCGCTCGGCAGCACCCGGTTCCCGGTCCAGCGGTTGCAGCGGTTTCAGTTGCAGGATCGCATTTGCATAAAGCCAGTAGGGGTCGTGCATCAGCCGCTCGACCCGTGAAACCGAGTAGCGGCGCGGCCGTGCTGCAACAGGCGGCGTTGGGCGAGGCTGCACAGCCGCCTCCGGTTTGTCGCTGCTCGCCAGCTTTGCATGCCAGTCCAGCCCCAGGGCCCAGCCTGCCCAGTCGGTTGCCTCATCGGGTTGCAGCGCCTCTTTGAGGCCGGCTGCCTGCAGGACGGCCTTGAGCCGCAACAGCCAGCGTGAAGCCACGGCAGGCGTTCCGTTGACCTTGCGTGCCCAGGTCAGCACCACCTGGTCTGCACCGAGACCCTGCACGAAATCGTGTGCCGCGAGACCCTGCCTGCGCTCCGGCAATTGCAGGCCGACAGCCAGGTGCTGCGGACGCGACAGCCAGGGACCGGGATCGGCCTCTCCCGGCCAGGTGCCTTCATTCAGACCCCCAAGAATAACCAGGTCCGCCTGCACCAGCCGGGCTTCCAGCAGGCCCAGTATGTGAAGCTTCGGATGCAGTGTATAGCGACGTCGCACCGGCACTGCGCGCAATGTATCGGTGATGAAGCTGCAGTATTCCGAGTGATTCAGTGCGGGAGCGGTGGCGGCATGGTCGAGCAGTTCGCGCAAGGTTTCGGACAGCGCCGCACCTGCTTCGCCTGTCCACAATCTGTCAGCGACACCGGTTTTCCCGGCGCTCAGCGCCTCGGCAACTGAAATATGGGCGTGCAGCAAATCGGACAGCGGCCGGCCGTCACGCGCTTCAGACAGGTCCAGCAATGGTGCCATCACCTGTTCAAGCCATTCAGCCAGCGCTGTCAGGGCGTCCCATTGTTCAGGTGTAATGACCTTGACCAGCGGATGTGCGAACATTTCCTCGGCCAGTTTTCTTGCCTGCTCCATGCGCTTTGCGAGGCCGCTCAGATGGTGGCCGCCGGGCAGTTGCCGGAACAGGGCGATCTCCAGTGTTTTTGCCAGGGAACGCATGTCGGTGGCGGCATCCGGCTTGCGCGCCATCAGGCTGTGGCCAAGCAGGGCAACCATGTCATGCGCCCGCGCTGCAGGCCCGCATGCATCGCCGATCAGGCGAAAGAAAATCCCCTGCTCGGTGCCTGCGAGCGGTTCACCGGCACTGTCGTCGACATCAATATCCCACCGCGTCAGTTCGGATGTGACCCGGCGCGCCAGTTGCCGGTCCGGTGTTATCAGGGAACAGGCGCGGTTTTCACCATGGGCCTGTCGCATCACCATTGCGATCATCAATGCCTGCTCGCGCATTTCAGGACACACCAGTTCGGTAATGTTCTCGCATGCAAGTGCGAAGTCATCCCTGCAGGTTGCGAGGCCTTTCCACAAGTGTGTCGCTTCGCTGGGCCGCATGGTTTCTGACGCCAGCACGGCCCGGGCCTTGCCTGTCGCGGTCACCTGCAGGCCCGGCAGGTCAGCAACGTCGGCACGCTCGACCCCGATCTTCTCCAGCAGTTCCTTCATGCCGTATTGCGGGTGCTGCGGTGTTGCCTCGATCCCCGCCCAGCTTTCGTCATCCAGCCCGCGGTCCAGGCCCGGCAATATGACCGCGCCGCGTGGCATGAGGGCAATCGTTGCCAGCAGATCCGCGGTGGCAGGCACCGACCCGGTTGAACCGGCCGCGATCACCGGGCCGCGCGGCGGGTGCTGCCGCAATCTGGCGGTCTCGGCCTGCAACAGGGCGGACCGGCGTGCCTGGGGCCCCATAAGCCCTGCCTTGGACATGGCAGCCGGGTAAGTTTGGGCAATGATCTTCAGAAACGCCGCAGCGTCGTTTCGATGCAGCGGCAACTCGTAATCGTCTGCGAGCAATGCGGGCAAATCAGCCAGCGTAATTTCACCGGTTTCCAGGCTGTCGATCAACTGCACCAGCGACTTGGCCATCTGCAGGGCATGAGAGATGCTGTTATGGATTGCACGGGCTGCCGGGCTCTCCGGGTTGGCTGCAGCCCAGTCACACACAATGCGTGACAGCAGGAACTGGCGCTGGACCTGGCTGGCTGCGGGCGGCAGGTCCAGGTCAGCCGCAGCACCCGGTCCGTATGCCCCGGTAATATGGATTTCATCCTCGTCCACGTCGCCCAATGCGCGAATGACCGGCAGCAGGCGGGCCGTGTCGGGATCAATCTCGATGAAAGCTTCACGGCAGGCACGCACCGCACGCCGCGTTGGCAGCAGGATGGTCCAGGTGCTCAGTTCAAGCGGGTCTGGCGCACCTGTGCGGCCTGGCAGCAAGCGCCCGCGCAGAATGGACGCAACAAGGCTTGGCAGGAACCCGCACGACGGTGGAATGGTGAACACAGACGCTGTGGCGGGCTGCTTCATGGTGCGCCCAGTGCGGCGAGTCTGTCTTCCGCTTCACCGATGGCTTGAGGTGTGCCGACGTGCAGCCACCAGCTGTCGTGCTCCATGCCGTACAGGCGGCGCCCGGCGATTGCACGGTCCCACAACACGTTCATGGAGAACGCGCCGTCCGGTGCGTCGGCAAACAACCGCGGATGCACCATGTATGCACCGGCATAGACCTCTGGCGCGGTCTCGCTGCTGCGGCGCGATAAACGTCCGTTTGTATCCATCTCGAAATCACCCGGTCCGTCAAACCCCGTCAAACGGGATTTGCCGGACAACAGCAGCAGGCAGTCCATCTTGTCGTCATCCCACAGCGCTGCCATACGCTGCAATGCAGGCGTGGATCCCTCAACCCAGAACGAGTCCGAGTTCAACACGAAAAACGGCTCGTCACCCAGATGCGGCAATGCGCGCGCCACACCGCCGCCTGTATCCAGCAGCAACCCGGTTTCATCCTGTACCGTGATTTGCAGGTCATGCCTGTCGCGCGCCCAGGCCTGAATCTGGTCAGGGAGATAGTGCTTGTTGACAACCATATGCGTCACACCCGAGCGCAGCAGCGCATCTACACCGCGATCCAGCAAGGATCTGCCGGCAACCTCGATCAGCGGCTTGGGGCGTTCCAGGGTCAGTGGCCGCATGCGGGTACCCAGTCCCGCAGCCAGCACCATGGCGCGTGACCCGATCATGAACCGGCACCATCACGCACCACGCGCGGCAGATGGGCATCATACCATGCCTTGACGGCTGCAAGAGCAGGGTGGCGCAGATTGTGCTCCACAACATCGCTGGTGCGCCGCAAGTACTTGAGATAGCCCGGTTTGCCGTCGCGTACGTTCAGGCGGGCGAAAATACCCAGTATCTTGGTGGCGCGCTGGGCTCCCAGTATGGCGTAGGCTGCAGCGAATGCGCCGGTGTCAAAATCATCTTCGCCGGCGCCGCGCGCCGCGACATACATGTCATAATAGTCTTTTTCCACATCAGCCGGGATGGTGACACGCACGTCCTGCAGCAATGATGCAACATCGTAGGCGGGATGACCCAGAACACAGTCCTGCGTGTCGATCAGCCCGATTTTCCGGTCTGCTTCGCGGCCTGGAAGCCAGAACAGGTTGTCGACATGAAAATCACGCAACACCCAGACCGGTCTGTTGGCCTGCGCGAGTTGCAGGACATCTTGCCACGCGGTCATGAATTCGTCGCGTACGTCGTCAGTCAAGGCGGTGTCGCACACATGCGGCCAGTACCAGTTGAGGCACAGTTCCACCTCGATCAGCATCGCGTCCATGTCATAATGCGAAAGCCGGTAACTGCCGCCTGAAGCAAGCTCGACATGATCCGGCCAGTTTTTTCCGGCCATGTTGGCCAGCAGCATCACGGCGCTGGTCAGGCACAATGGGAACTGGTCTGCGTCATCCAGCAGCGACCGTAAACTCGCCGCGCCAAAATCTTCGATAACTGCAAGACCGTTGCAGGTGTCGATCGCATGGATTTCAGGTGCCGACAGCCCCTGTGCCTGCAGACCGCGATTGATGGCCTCGACGGCACGAATGTCTTCTGCCAGATGGGCAATGCGGCTGTAGGGCAAACCGTTTCGGACAGCATCACCGTCGGGGCGCGACGGCATGTCCATCAACAGGCCGCTTGCTCCTTGCGGCCCGTTGCTCAACCGTTCGTAGCGCCTGGTTGACGCATCTGCCGGCATCCGGTGACGTGTAACCTGATCCCAGCCGCTTGCCGCCAGCAGGGCATCAATATGGCGAAGCCTGTCGAGCCGTGCCGACCAGCTGTCACCGGTGCTTGTCAGATGAGCCGTACGTCCGCCGTCTTGTTCAGTAAGCTCGATCAGCAATCCGCCCGGTGGCAGCAGATCAGCGGCACGCGACGGCCATTCAACAAGGACCGCTCCGGTCTCGAGAGCGTCATCAATACCAAGCTCCTCGATGTCTGCAGGGTCCTCCAGCCGGTAGAGGTCCATGTGCGCAACATCCATCTCGCCCAGTTCATAGGTCTGGACGAGGGTGAATGTCGGGCTGGGCACCTCCAGGTGCGGATTGCCTGCCAGTGCGCGTATGAAGCTCCTGGCTATCGTGGTTTTGCCGGTGCCAAGGTCGCCTTCCAGTGCGATCAGGTCACCTTTGCCTGCCAGCATGGCGAGACCGGCGGCGAACCGCTCGCTGGCTGTCTCGTCCGCCAACTTTATGTGCAGCCCTGTTTCGCGGGGCGGTGTGCTAGGGTCTGGACCCATTGATCTTATCCATTCTGCGGGAGGATATTTTGCCTGTGACAAGGCGAAAGGGTGCAGGAAACCGGCTGGTTTTCAAGACCTTTCAACGCTGTCGGGGGGTAAAATTGACCCCGCCCTTCGAGTTTGAAAGCAAACACCCGCCTGAAGTCATGTTCTTCAACTCATTGACGCCGACCGGGGTGGTTCAAGGCCGGGGGATGAAACCACTTCGCGCGGACCTGAGTCCGGCAATCTGCAGATAACGGTTGTACCCTGCTGCAGCTTTGACATCAGGCGAACCGAACCGCCGTGCAATTCCACGAAACTTTTCACCAATGCCAGGCCCAGCCCCGGACCGCGGTGACCGCCTGCGAGCGGTTTTGCATTGAAGCGTTCGAACGCCTTCTTCTGGAACTCGTCGTCCATGCCCCGGCCATTGTCGGCCACCCACAGCAAGATATCATTGCCATCACGCCGCGCGCCCATGCGTACCGTCGCGCCGGTTGGCGAGAAGCCGATGGCATTTGACAGAAGGTGCCCGATGGTTTGATGCAACCGCCGGCTGTCGGCTTTGATCGAACCTGCGTCTTCGGCAATTTCGATGTTCAAGGTCAGGTCGCGCTGATCAATGCGTCGCGAGAAATCATTGGCAACCTCCGACAACAGGTCTTCAACCGCGATTGTTTCCAGACGCAGTTCCATGGCACCAGCATCAATGGTCGTGAGGTCAAGGATGGCATCGATAACCGACAGCAGATCATTTGATGATGCCTGTATGTCGCTAACATACTCCGCCTGTTTTGGCGCAAGTTCTCCGGCAATGCCGGCAGACAGCATTGAGGCAAATCCCAGGATCGAGTTGAGCGGCGTCCGCAATTCGTAAGACACGTTCGACAGGAAACCGGTTTTGAGCTGGTCTGCAGCTTCAAGCGCTTCATTGCGTTCGCGCAGGGCACGTTCAATGCCCGAACTGGCGGTTACATCCACATAGGTAATCAGCGTGTTGCCGTCGGGCAGCGGTACAACATTGTAGTCCAGCACCATGCCGTCCGGGCGAATCAGCCGGTCCTGCAGCGGCCTGCGACTGTCGGACAGCGATGTAACGGCAAGTTTGACGTCGTTCCACATTTCAGGGTGTGGCATCAGCTGTGCGCATTGCTGAAACACTTCAACCACATGCGGTTTTGTGTCGAGAAATGCATCGTCCAGTTGCCAGAACCGGCCGAATGTCGGGTTGAAGAGTTTCAGGCAGCCGTCAGTGCCAAACAGGGCGAGGCCTTCATGCATGTTGTCGATGGTTTCGCGCTGCACCCCGATCAACTCGTTGTAACGGCTTTCAAGCTGGATCTTTTCCGATACGTCTTCATACAGTACCGAGACTTCGCCGGAGCGCGGCTGCTCGGAAACGACCCGCAGCGAACGGCCATCAGGCAGATGCCACAATTCGTCCGGTGTATCGATGCGGGCATAAGATGCCAGTTGCTCTGTTTTCCAACTGCGGTAGTTGGCCTGTTCGGGCAGCTTGCGCTCCTCGCGCAGGCGGTCGAGAATTTCTCCGTGGGTGGGCTGCGTGTCCAGCCATTTGGCGTCAAATCCCCACAATTGCGCGAAAGCCTCGTTGTAAAAGGAAAGCTTCTGGTCTGCTGCAAAGCTGGCTATGGCGGCAGTAATCTTGTTCAAGGTACTGGCATGGGAGCGGATCTGGCGATCAAGTTCCTTGCGGGTATCTTCAAGACGCGTCATGTCCAGCGCAAACGAGGCGGTGGTATTGTCAAACGGCACTTCCACAAGTTCCAGTATGCGCTTGGCGCCGGCGATAACCGCCGCTCCACGAGAAATGGTGCGTTCACCATCGGTGTGCTGTGCAACCGGTTTGAAGGTGTCGCGATCAATGAGCGGAATGTTCTGGGAGATCACCTCGTCAATGTCGGTCTGCTCGATGGCATCCATGTACGCCTGATTGACCCAGACCAGGTGACCGTCCTCATCGCGCAGAAACACCGGGAAAGGGGCCTTGTCGAGCATGGCGCTCAGGCGCTCAACCTGTTTGCCCAGGCGCCGGGCATCGAACATCAGTTCCTTGGTGTCACGCCGTTCGCCTGACAACGGCTTGATGCGCATGGTCGCGACCCCACCGGCAACGCGTCCGTCTGCCTCGACCAGTTCACCATCCAGTGTCTTCAGGGCAATATTGAACGGTGAACCTGCCGCGCGCAGGACGCCAAGCCCGTTGTCCACGGCAGCGATGGATTCATCATCCAGCCACTTGGAAAAATCACCCAGGTTCTCAAGGCCGGTCTTCAACTGGATGGTGCCGCGCAAATCTCCGGTGATGGTATCCGGCGCTTCCTGGCTGGTTCGCCAGATGAACAATACGCTTGGCTCTGCATTGATGATGGCCTGAGCCTCGTTCAGTTCCCCTTCCAGTTCGGCAATTCGAGCCTCGTTGTCTGTTCTCCGGGTGGTCATGCGGCGCACTGCGATAAATGCCCACAACATGACAATGGTGGACAAAAGCAGGGTCGCAAACGAGTAACTGTTCTGGGGAGAAACTACGGTTTTCAGAAAGCTTTGTGCGGTTGCACAAGACGGTAGTGCGCACAATCCGGCCATGGCTGCCATCATCGGTGTTGCAGCATGTGAAACCCGGCCAGTATCTCGAAAAACCCGCAAGCGTTTCAGACCCCCTGAAAACGATTTCCCTATACCATCAAGCATTCATGTGAATGCATGGTGTCCCAGACGCAAAGCAACAACACTTACCTGTTTGGGCGTTACCCGAGCACACAGTGCTCCCGCGCGCGAATCGGACACGCAATGCCCTCCGACAGATATAGCCGTACGGGAGCAAAAAACACACTACCCCGTTGAGATCTTATCAACGGGGCAGCAAATTTGAAACATTTTGCGAGGTGTCAGGACGCCACGTCAGTAGCGGTAGGTGTCCGGCTTGAACGGGCCTTCCGGTGTGACCCCGATATAGGCCGCCTGCTCTTCGGAAAGCCGGGTCAGCTTTGCGCCAACCTTGGCAAGGTGCAGCATGGCAACCTTTTCATCCAGATGCTTCGGCAGAACATAAACCGAATTCTTGTACTGATCGCCTTTGGTCCACAGTTCAATCTGGGCCAGCGTCTGGTTGGCAAATGAGGCAGACATCACGAAACTCGGATGACCTGTGGCGTTGCCAAGGTTCACCAGACGGCCTTCAGACAGCAGGATCATGCGGTTGCCGGCGGGAAACTCGATCATGTCCACCTGGGGCTTGATGTTGGTCCATTTGAAGTTTTTCAGACCGGCAACCTGAATTTCATTGTCGAAGTGACCGATATTGCAGACGATTGCCATGTCCTTGACGCGGCGCATGTTGTCTACGGTCAGAATGTCCTTGTTGCCTGTCGCAGTGACAATGACATCGGCACGTTCAATATCGTCATCCAGCGTGACCACTTCAAAGCCGTCCATGGCGGCCTGAAGAGCGCAGATCGGGTCGACTTCGGTCACCAGCACGCGTGCACCGGCACCTGCGAGCGACTGCGCCGAGCCTTTGCCGACGTCTCCGTACCCGGCCACGATGGCAACCTTGCCGGCCAGCATGACGTCAGTGCCGCGCCGAATGGCATCTACCAGCGACTCACGGCAGCCGTACTTGTTGTCGAATTTCGATTTTGTGACACTGTCATTGACGTTGATGGCCGGGAACGGCAGATCACCCTTCTTTTCCAGCTCGTACAGACGGTGGACGCCGGTCGTGGTTTCTTCCGAAACGCCCTTGATGGCCGCGCGGGCCCTGGTGAAGAAGCCCGGGTCACGCGCCATGCGTTTCCTGATGGTTGCGAAGAATATTTCTTCTTCCTCATTGCCGGGATTGTCCAGCACGGAAATGTCGGCTTCCGCCTTGGCCCCGATCAGGATGTACATGGTGGCATCGCCGCCATCGTCCAGGATCAGGTTGGCGGTTTCACCATTCGGCCAATCGAATATCTTGTCGGCAAAATCCCAGTATTCCTGCAGCGTTTCACCCTTGTGGGCAAAAACCGGGATGCCGCTGTCGGCAATGGCTGCTGCGGCATGATCCTGCGTGGAGAAGATGTTGCACGACGCCCAGCGAACCTCTGCACCCAGTGCCACGAGTGTTTCAATCAACACGGCTGTCTGGATGGTCATGTGCAGCGACCCGGCAATGCGCGCTCCCTTCAGGGGTTGGGCAGGACCATATTCCTCGCGCACCGACATCAGTCCGGGCATTTCAACTTCTGCTATGGTGATTTCCTTGCGGCCAAACCCGGCAAGAGAAATGTCGGCGACGGCATAGTCATTTGAGCTGGTCATGGGCAGCAATTCCTGTGTGAAGTTTGGAATAGGACGTTAATTTGGCCGGTCTATAACAGGCCGCGCGCACGTTCGCAATGAACATATAAATAAATCTTTATATACCGCCTGCAGCGCTGGCGCCACCTTTTGCACTGTCTTCGCGGTCTTCACCAAACCTGTCGGCCAGCAGGGCGGTGATTGCATCAAGGGCTGGTCCTGCATCCTTGCCGGTCGCGACAACATTGACAATCGTGCCGGTCGAGGCCGCCAGCATCATGAGTCCGAGAATGGATGTTCCCGGCACGCTTTGCCCGTCATGGGAGACCGTCACTTCCACGTCAAACTGCTCGACGCATTTGACAAACTTGGCCGAAGCACGTGCATGCAGCCCACGGCGATTGGTGATCTCGAGGTTGCGTGCATGCTTCATTTATTGAGCAGGCTTCCTGCAAGGTTGATATATTTGCGGCCGGCATTCTGGGCTTCTTCGGCAGTTTTTTGCAAAGGCAGCGAGGCACGCACGCTGGCAAGCTTGATCAACATTGGCAGGTTTGCACCGGCGAGCACTTCTATGTCACCGTCGTCCATTGCCGAAATGGCCAGGTTGGACGGTGTTCCGCCAAACATGTCGGTGACAACAATAACCCCGGCACCGCTATCCACCTTTTTTATGGCTGACAGAATGTCGTCGCGCCGCTGGTCACCATCATCATCAGGACCTATCCCGATCACCTCAATATTGTCTTGCGGTCCGACGACGTGAACCAGCGCATTGTATAGTTCCTGCGCCAGCCTGCCGTGTGAAACCAGTACGAGTCCGATCATGTGTGCAATGCCCGATGTGGTTATACAAAGTTGCCGGCAATCTTACGGTCCATATGAAGCCGTTTTGCTGCAGGGGCCGATACATTACCGCTTCGGCCACTGTCTGCAAGGCCCGATCCGAGGATACTCACGGATTGCTGAAACTCGCCAATTGCCACTCCATCAACGCCAGCGTCCGTACCTGTGCTGCTGACGCGGGGTTTGAAAAGTCAATCTTGTGCATTGGCAAGGCCAGCCCCGCCAGTGTCACAGTCCGGGGTTCAGGCATTCGTTCGATGTCTGCGGCGTTGGCATGAGTGATGACCATATCAAGGCGCACCGGTGAAATCGCCGTTTGCACCTTGATGATGCCGATGCCGCGCACTTCCAGCAGGCCGTCAATGGCGCCCGGCGCATGGGCTGTCAACACACCGCCAACATCTTCAAGCAGGACCTGATCGTCACTTACGAGTTGCCCGCGGACAGGCTCGGGTGACCCGGCGCCGAACCCTGCATGGTCAATCAGGCGCATTGCCAGTGAAGACTTGCCGGTGCCCGGCTCGCCCTGCAGCAACACCCCGGCGCACCGTCCGGCACACGACAGTACGATGCAGGTTCCATGTGTATTGGTTCGAACCGGTACTGAACTGTTCATGTCACTGCCTGTTGAGCGTCAGGATTTGCGGCGCGGCAAATCGGAGGCCGAGCGATCAACCGGAAGGCGTACCGTAAAGCGGGCCCCCTTGATGTCCGCGTCGGTTCCCGGGGCCGGCGCGGCGCCATAGTGATTTGAGGCCCGGATGGTTCCGTTGTGCGCTTCCACGATCTGGCGTGAGATTGACAGGCCGAGCCCGGAGTTCTTGCCGAACGAGTTTTCCGGCCGGTCCGTGTAGAAGCGTTCAAAAATCCGCTCCAGGTTTGCCGGCGGAATGCCGGGCCCTGAGTCTTCCACCACGTATTCAACAACGCGCCCGGTCCGCCGCAACGTCACTGCAACCTCGGCATCGGGTGGTGAAAATGAAACCGCGTTGGCTATCAGGTTTCGCGTGACCTGACCCAGCCTGTTGTCATGGCCCCGGATCGTGAACCCGTTCTTGTCGGAGACGTCGCCTGCCAGGGGCTCGATTTTCAGGGTCACCCGCGGCTGAACTTCGCGCCGGGTCTCGTTTGCCAGTTCCACGAAGGTCTCAAGCAACTTGCGCATGTCAACCGGACCGGATTCACTGCGGGCAAGTTCCGCATCCAGCCGCGACGCATCGGAGATGTCCGAAATCAGCCGATCCAGCCGCTTGACGTCATCCTTGACGATGGCGACCAGGCGGTCGCGCTGTTCCGGCGTGCGGGCATATTCGATGGTTTCAACGGCAGAGCGCAAGGAAGTCAGCGGGTTCTTCAGTTCATGCGCAACGTCTGCTGCAAAAGCCTCGATGGCCTCGATGCGGTTGTACAGGGAACTGGTCATTTCCCGCAGGGAGCTGGACAAGTGCCCGATCTCGTCACGGCGGGATGAGAAATCGGGAATTTCCACGCGTTTGGTGTTACCGCGGCTCACGGCAGCGGCAGCGTAGGACAGTCGCCTGATGGGTTCGGCAATGTGACCTGCCATCAACAATGACAAGATGATCGTGACGAGCGACGTGAACATGAATATGAACAGAATAATCCGCAGGTCTTCGCGCAGCACGGCGTCAATCTCGCCGCCGGGTGTGGTCAGTACAAGTGCACCTTGCACCGCCCTGAACCGCTGCACCGGCACCGCGACGGCAACAATCACCTCTTTTTTCTTGTTGACGCGGACGACCGAGACCGATGCACCGTTGAGAGCCGCCCGGATTTCCTCAAACTCGCTGCCATTGGTGGCGGTATATTCGCGCTGTTCCTTGTAACCGACGGCCAGGAACCATTCGTTGAACTTGTCCCACAGCGCGTCGAACAGGGCGTTTTTGTCCTTGGTGTCGCGCGGTGGCAGGTTGATCCGCAAGACTTCTCCACGGCCATAGAAATATCGGCTGTCCACAATCATGGCACCGTCGCGGTCAAACAAATGCGCCCGGATGTCGGTGTTTGACACCAGCCGCCGCAGGACTGGTCCGGCGCGATCCGGGTTGACCAGAAAATCGGTCTGCCCCGGCGTTGCAGGTGATGCCGCATTGGGATTGAGCTGTTGCTCGATCAATTGCTCCGGGTCAAGTATGAGCTGGTCTGTCTCCACCGAAACCGAGGAACCAACGGCGGCCGCCATGATCTGGGCCTGCGTCATCAGGCTTTGTACGCGGCTGTCAATCAGGCTCTTGCGGCTTTGATTGAAGAACAGGATACCAAGCACCAGTATGACCAGGCCGCACAGGTTGATGATCAGAATGCGGCTTGTAAGGTGGGCCGGTGCCAGTCGACTCCACCATGCAGCCGGTCGGGTCGGCTGATCGTCGGACGGCATGGTTTCCGATACCGGGGCCGCTTGATCATTATGTCCAAGATCCGATTGGATCGTCATTGGCCGTCCCTACTGAAGCGCTGCTAGCATAATCTTGCAAGTGATCGGGGTAACTGATGGTTGGGACAACCGGAAATCACCCTGATATCGTCAAACCTGTCTTTTTCCGCCAGGAATCGCGGCGAGTTGATAGCTACCGTCCGGGGCAACATGGAATCCAGTGTACCCACAAAGTTGCTCCGGGACCTTGATGGAGATCAGCATGTGTTTCCTGGTTGCCTCATCCAAAAGTCATGCTGATCGACGTCCGGTTTACATCTCGCGGAACCGGTATCCGACACCATAAAGCGTTTCGATGGCGTCGAAATCATCATCGACTACCTTGAATTTCTTGCGCAGACGCTTGATGTGGCTGTCGATGGTGCGGTCATCAACATAGACCTGGTCATCATAGGCAGCATCCATCAGCGAATCACGGCTCTTGACGATGCCGGGCCGCTGGGCGAGAGCCTGCAGGATCAGAAATTCGGTCACCGTAAGGGTCACGGATTTGCCGTCCCAGGTGCTTGAATGGCGATCCGGGTCCATCATCAGGCGGCCACGCTCGATAATCTTGCTGGCTTCACCTGTAACCTCGATGCCCTCGCGGTTCTGGGCCCGGCGCAATACTGCCTTGACGCGCTCGACCAGGAGACGCTGCGAGAAAGGTTTTCGGATAAAGTCGTCGGCACCCATTTTCAGGCCGAACAACTCGTCGATCTCTTCATCCTTTGAAGTGAGAAAGATAACCGGCAAATCTGACTTCTGGCGCAGGCGGCGAAGTAACTCCATGCCGTCCATGCGCGGCATCTTGATATCAAAGATAGCCATGTCCGGTGGCGTATCTTCCAGCCCCTGCAGAGCGGCAACGCCGTCTGTGTAGGTGTTGGTGCTGTAACCTTCTGCCTCAAGTGCCATGGACACCGATGTCAGAATATGCCGATCGTCATCGACGAGCGCAATTGTTGGCATGCGTTTTCCCAATGCTTTGTCTCCGTCCTGATGGCGAGCCGTATAGAGTGATCTGGCACAAATTGTGGCAGGATGTCTGACGCTGTCGCAAAGTCAAACATGGCCAGAATATGGTGATGTTGACAAATGATAACAAGAGCGTTGGCCAAATTGTGAGAACGGCGGAATTCCGCCCGGTATGGTCGGTTTCTGCCGTCTGCCGATAGCGCGCTATCAACAGAAATCGCAATTCATTGCTTTGACGGCTTGATGACGATCAAAAGATTGCCTAGTTTAAATCCTACATTGGGTTCAGTTGATGGCGATGCGCCGTAAAATCACAGCCCGTTTCATCCACAGAACAAGAGATCACAGACGTAATGAACAACGACATGGCTGTCAGGTGCCATGTGTCTTTCATTACTGTGTCAGGAGCAGCGCGTTGCAACACACAGGCCATTTCAATCCAGCCTTTCCTATTGAGACAACCCGGATCAACGGGGCGCAGGAGGTTCACTACAATCTGAACGCTGCGCAGCTTTTCGAGATGTCGATCAAGCTGGACGAAGGCATGGTCACCGAAAACGGCGCACTTGCGGTTATCACCGGCAAACATACCGGACGGTCTGCCCAGGACAAGTTCATCGTTCGTGACGCCAGCACCGAAGACACTATCTGGTGGGACAACAACAAGGGCATGTCTACCGACCATTTTGCCACCCTGAAAACTGACTTCCTGGATCATGCCAAGGGCAAGCGGCTGTTTGTTCAGGATTTGTATGGCGGTGCCGATGCCGATCATCGCATCAAGGTTCGCGTGGTGACGCAGTTTGCATGGCACGCATTGTTCATCCGTTATCTGCTGCGCCGTCCGTCTCGTGCAGAGGTCATGCAGTTCACGCCGGAACTGACAATCATCAATCAGCCGAGCTTCAAGGCTGATCCCGCAAGACACGGATCGCGCACGGAGACCGTCATTGCGATCAACCTCGCTGAAAAGCTGGTGCTGATCGGCGACAGCGAATATGCCGGTGAAACCAAGAAATCCGTGTTCGGCACCCTCAACTACTTCCTGCCGGAAAAGGGCATCATGCCGATGCACTGTTCGGCCAATGCCGGCGATGATGGCACGTCTGCCTTGTTCTTCGGTCTGTCGGGTACCGGCAAGACCACACTGTCATCCGATGCCACACGCACGCTGGTTGGTGACGATGAACATGGCTGGTCGCCAAACGGGATCTTCAATTTTGAAGGCGGCTGCTATGCCAAGACGGTCAATCTGTCCGCGGAAGCCGAGCCGGAAATTTACGCCACCACGCAGCGCTGGGGTTCGATCCTGGAAAACGTCATGGTCGATGCAGACACCCGGACGCCGGACTTTGATGATGTGTCGCTGACCGAAAATGGCCGGGTTGCGTATCCGATGCATTACATTCCAAACGCGTCGGAAGACGGCACCGCACCGCATCCGAAGAATGTCATCATGCTGACCGCAGATGCATCCGGTGTCATGCCGCCGATTGCGCGTCTCACGCCGCAGCAGGCGATGTATCACTTCCTGTCCGGCTACACCGCCAAGGTGGCCGGCACCGAAAAAGGCGTCAAGGGCACGGTCGCCACGTTCTCAACCTGTTTTGGCGCACCTTTCATGCCGCGTCACCCCAGCGTTTACGGCAATCTGCTGAAAAAGCTGATTGCCGAGCATGGCGCCACCTGCTGGCTGGTCAATACCGGCTGGACCGGCGGACCTTACGGTGAAGGTCACCGCATGCCGATCAAGGCAACCCGCGCCTTGCTGGCCGCTGCACTGGACGGCAGTCTGAACGATGTGCCGATGCGCACCGACGCCTTCTTCGGCTTTGAAGTGCCGACACTGGTGCCGAATGTTGACACCACTGTGCTTGATCCGCGTGGCACCTGGGCCGATCCTGCAGCCTATGATGCAAAGGCCCGCGAACTGGTCGGCATGTTTGTCGACAATTTCGAGAAGTTTACCTCACACGTCGACAGCGAGGTGCTGGCCGCAGCACCGGCAGTGCAAGATGCTGCCTAGAGCAACATGGGTTCAATTGAACCCATAAAGTTGCTCCAACACTTTGGATGCGATCAGGTTCATGATTTTTGGTTGATTCAACCAGAAATCATCCTGATCCAGCAGGGTAACTGACTGAAATCGTGAACGGCGCGTGGGTTCAGGCCGTATCGTGGCTGGCGCAGATTTTTCCGGCTTCCGTCTTTGTGACCGGCTGTTCAAACAGCAGGCACCAGTGCTTGCCCTTGACGTCGTCAGGCGCACCGCCTTCACGGAAGTACCGGCAGGTGCCACACGTGCCGAAACTGGGCAGGCCGCGTGACTTGATGATCTGGTTGATCAGTTTCTGTGATCCGGTCGCGAGTTTTTTACGGGTTTTTGATCCGCTTGCCTCGATAATGGTGGACACCTGCTTCCACGGATCGTCGCGCAGTTTCACCTCGCCATCGCCCGTCAGTGCCAATACCACTGAGCGCGCCTCGCCCGGCCGTGGTGACTTGATCACCAGGCCTTTGCGTTCAAGGGCAATCAGGGTTTGGGATATCGTGCCCTTGGTCGCGCACAGGTATCGGGTCAATGCAGCCGGTGAGTTTGAAAACCGGTTGCACCGCGACAGGTAGCGCAGCGCTTCCCATTGCGCAGGGTTGAGGTCGGATGCATGCTCCTGCGCCCGCACCAGCCTGCTCAGGCGTTCCAGCACGATAATCATGTCATCGGTGCTCAGGTCGCTGGCCATCACGTCTCCCGGTTAGTTGTCCGTAATTAAACGGCTTCAGCGCCGTCGCGGATCACTCTGAAGCCGCGCGACAACGTTATAACAAGCCAATTGGTGAGAGAAGAGGACGTGTCAGGTCGTCCGGCGGGCAGTCTGGGTCATAGGACCGTGCTGTCCATTCTGGTGTGACCAAGCAAAGGCTGAACAGCGCGCAAGTTTCCAGTCTTCTTGTAAATCTGCGTGACCTTAGTTCGATGCATGGAGTGCCTGCCATAGGCGGTTGCTTCAAGGCCAATTGACGTGAGCCAATCTCTAACGATCCGCGCGCTTGTTTCCGCGTCGAAATATATAGGCGTTCGTGAAAGCGCCCTGGCCAGAGATACTCTGAGCCGACCATAAGCTCATCTTCCACCCATTTTGCAGTCAGGAATTTCTCCGCCTCTGCGCGGTTGGTCACAAAGGCCGCACGGTTGCGCCATCTGGTATCAAGCGAGTAGGTCGTGGCGGCTTTGGCTGCATCGCGTGTGTTCCAGCCGTCTTCGGCAAGGACACAGCCGAACAGAAGACTGGGAACAGACTTGGCCTTCGGAATCTTGGCCAGTAATTTAGGCCTCAGAGGCGGCCACGGCTGCAGTGCGGGCCGCCGCAGCAATCCCGTTCGCGATATCCGGGTTTGCAACGGCGCGTGATAATGTCAGTCCGCCGATCAGGGTGCTTAACATCGCCCAGGCCCGGGCGTGTCGGGCCTCTTTTGAGTCCCCGTCCAAACCATCGGCAATCAGGCCTACAATTCTGTTCATTTTCGCTTCATAAGCCGTGTGCATACTGGGATCTGCCCGTACAACTTCGGGTGACAGTGTTGTCATCGCGCACCCGCAGGCAAGATCATTACGATGCGCCTCACCTAGATAATAATCGGCAAAGGCCCCAATCCAATTAGGTCCAAACTCTCTTTGAAAATTCGGAATGCTTTCAATCACCTCGTCCATCCCAGCCGCCAGCGCTGCTTCAAACGCACCATCTTTCGATCCGAAATGAGCATAAAATGCGCCTGATGTGACACCGGCGGCCTTTGCAATACCGTCAACTCCGGTTCCCGCATAACCACTACTTCTGAAGCTTCGGCTTGCAGCGTCCAGGATACGCATCCGGGTTTGCTCTTTTTTCGTTGGCAACTGCGTCATCAACTGTCCCTTCAGATTTTTTATAGCGGTCGATATTTTTTTGTGTTGACAACATAGCGATCGTTATATAGTCAATATATAGTGATCGTTATATAACAAACCCTACCGCACTGCAACCGATGATTCCCCGTGCCGCGGCAGCAAAGGAAAGCCAGATGAAACATCGGACAGAACAGCAAATCGTAAAAGTGATCAGCCGACGTAACATCATGGCGGGCACGGTTGCGGCTGTAACGACTGTCAACCTCGCACTCGGCGGCAAACTGGTGATGGCCGGTACCGTGATTGGAAATGGAGAAGAACAAATGACCCCCAAAGCGTTTGTCTACACAGAGCTGCAAATTTCCGCGCCGTTCGAGAATGTCCCATGGCAGGAACTGAACGACCAGATCGCGAATGAACCGGGTTTCCTCAACAAAACGTGGTTCTCGGGGGTAGGGAACAACTCGGTGGGTGGCATCTACAGCTTTGAAAGTGTTGAGGCTGCTCAGCATTATTGCACCACCTTTTTCCCCGCAGCCGCCAAGAAATTTGGCGTCGCCCAAACAACCCGGGTCTTCGATGCAGGGGTCGTTTCGGATGCAAGCCGTGACATGGGATCACCGCATTTTGGGGCTGTCCCAACGCAGACCCCTGGTGCCTTTGTCTACACCGAAGTGCAGGTAAATGTACCTTTTGAAAAAGCTCCGTGGCAGGATCGCAATCCTGTCCTGAAGCAGCAAAAAGGTTTGATCTCCAAGCTTTGGCTGAGTGGGCTGGATACCAATACACTTGGTGGGGTTGATGCGTTCGATACCGTGGGAAACGCGCTTGCCTTCGCAGTTGAAGTTTTCCCGAGAACCGCGGCGAAACTCAACGCAGCCTTTTATACCCGTGTGTTTGACGCAAGCGTCGCCGAGGCAGCCAGCCGTGGCCTCCATTCCCCATATTACACGTAACCTTGGGAAAGAAAGGAAAGATCCGTGCCACTCATTCAAGTAGACGCCCCACAGGGTGATCTGGATAAACCGCAGCAAGACGCGCTGATGTCGCAACTTTCGAGTGCTGTACTCAGGGCTGAAGGTGCACCATTGGAAAGCGCAGGCGCACAATCGCTGGTCTGGGCCCATTTCAATGAGAAGCCTGAGGGAACATTCTATGTCGGCGGCGTGCCGCTGGAGAAACCTCCGTTTCGCATCGCTGTAACGACGCCGCAGGGCGCGTTGAACGATGAGACCAGAAAGAGCCTGGTCGCTGAAATCGGTCGTGTCGTTGATGATATTGTCGGCCCCTACGACGGCAGGCTCAACCACTGGGCCATGCTTTATGAGGTGACTGACGGCGGCTGGGCTGGGGCAGGGCAGGTTTTCCGCCTTGGTGACATCCAACACGCGATGGATATCAAGGCCGTCTAAGCCACGAAGCAACTACAATATCGCAGTTAGAACAGGCAGTTGGCCCAAAAATCCGGGCCAGCGCACGGGTGCACACACCCAAACGAAACTCTTACGTCTGAGCCCATCTTATCCAAAGGAATATAACATGAATAAACTATCTCTTGTCGCACTGGCCCTCGCTTCCGGTATCGCCCTTTCAGGCACCTCAAGCGCGTCCGCTGATCCCGGTATCTGTTCACCTATCGGTGGCGTCGCAATCCCTAATTTCTTCGCAGAAGGTGAAGGCAATCCCATCATTATTTCTGCCGCTTTGACGGGCAGTGTGCAAAACGCTGCGGGCAAAATCACCGCTCAGCGCGAAACGCCCACGGGCCTCGAAATGGATATGGAGCATTATTTCGGCCGCGACGATGGTGGCGCGTTCCAGACCAAAGATCTTGGGATTTTGACAGCTGTGCCGGGCAAACCCGGACGTTTCATGATTGAGATCACCTATGACATCCAAGATGGTACCTCACGCGGTACGATGAAAGGTGCCAACGGTTCTTTCAACAGCTATGGCTTGGTTGACTTGCGGGACCCTAACAACCTTCAAGGCCTGGTCCGCTACAGCGGCGAGATCTGCAAATAAGCCCAAGTTACTTTCTCTATCCGACAAGCCGGGCGTTGTGGCTTGTCGGTACCTTATCTCTCGCAAGGACCAATGGAATGATCGAACAAACCAGCCTTCCCACACGCATTCTTTACACGATGGTACGCGTGGGCGACCTCGATCGCTCAGTAGCTTTTTACCGGGACACTTTGGGTATGCGTGAGATGCGGCGCGAGACATTCCCCGTAGGCCGTTTCACCCTGGTCTTTATGGGATACAGCGACAGCCCATCGGCCCCCACGATTGAATTGACATGGAACTGGGACGAAACCAGCTATCAGCACGGTAACGGGTATGGTCATATCGCGCTTGAAGTATCGGATATCTACGCGACCTGTGAGCGTCTGACAAAGATGGGCGTGAAGGTCACTAGATCGGCGGGGCCAATGAGATTCGCACCCGTTGAAACCGTAGAAAAGGAACTCATCGCGTTTGTCGAGGATCCCGATGGATACAGCATCGAGTTGATCGCAGTGGCTAGGTAGCACGCGAAGTTGGGGATCTCGCTCGCACGCGGAGTCCCGGTTTTCGATCTGCCTGATCCTCGCTGAACCGATTAACACGATAGCCATGACCAGATTACTATATGTTGAAAATATGCGGATTGGCACAAAATGAAAGGCACAAGTGATGCCCACACAAAGGTTCCCATCTATCCGAAAAATCAAGGGGGGCTGCCTTTGCGGAGCAGTTTCATTCGAGGTGGTCAACACGTTCGAAAAACTGTTTCTGTGTAGCTGTGACCAGTGCCGCCAAATCACCGGGTCGGCGTTTGCATCTAACCTGTTCGTGGGCGTCGAGGGGTTCGACTGGCTTGGGGGCGCTGGCGATATTATCAATTACCAGGTGCCGGGCCGGGATATCTCCAAGTCGTTCTGCCGGGTCTGCGGGTCCGGCGTTCCCTGGGCAAATGGTAACGGAACAAAGATGATCGTTCCGGCCGGATCTCTGAGCGAACCGGCTAACGTCGTCGAACGGGTCAGAATATTCGCCTCAGAGCAACCTTCATGGGCGTCGGATCTGGAGCAAGTGCCCACACACGCGGAGTTCCCGGAGTCTCTGGGATCAGATCCCATGGATCCATAATCCCTCCCACGGACAACAGCACAGCGGCGTTTGTTGGCTGCGGCGACCTGGATGGATGCGTCGCCATAACTTCTGTCCCTGATAACCTGCTCCAACGCCTTGATCAGCGCAGATCCAGCGCCCTTGCCCTCATGCAAAGGTGATATCCATATGTCGCTGATATTATTGTCGCCATGCTCAGTTGCACCCAGGCCAACCGGCATTCCACCGTATTCGGCAACAAGTACGCGGGTACCCTGATCGCGAGGGAACGGCAGGAATGGATTCTCGCCCTCTCCGCTGGCTTTCCTGGTCAATGCAAACCTAGTGCGCCTCGTCCCAGTTGTCTGCCGCACGTGCGTCCACCTGAATGGGCACCGAGAACGATACCGCAGGCAATGGCGCGGCGATCATCACGTCGCAGGCGACCTTGATGGTTGCATCGGTCTCTGCTTCGGGCACTTCGAAGATCAGTTCATCATGCACCTGCAGTAACATGCGAGCGCCCAGGCCCGCTTCTGCCAGGGCATCCGGCATGCGGATCATGGCGCGGCGAATGATATCGGCTGCGGAGCCCTGGATTGGTGCGTTGATCGAGGCGCGTTCCTGGAAGGCCCGTTCCGACGCGTTGGGGGACTTGATACGCGGAAAATGCATCCGCCGACCAAACACGGTTTCCACATAGCCATTGGCCCTGCAGAATGCCTTGGTGTGTTCCATATAGTCCTTGATGCCGGGAAACCGCTCGAAATAGGTCTTGATGTAGCGGCCCGCTTCTTCGCGTGGTATCGCCAGCTGGTTGGCAAGCCCAAACGCGGAAATACCGTAAATGATTCCGAAATTGATGGCTTTCGCCTTGCGGCGGATGGAAGGGTCCATGCCTTCGACCGGTGTGTCGAACATCTCCGATGCGGTCATGGCGTGAATATCGAGCCCGTCTGCAAATGCCTTCTTGAGCTGATCGATCCCGGCAATGTGCGCCAGCACCCGCAGTTCGATCTGGCTGTAGTCGGCAGACACCAGCTTGTGGCCGGGACTTGCCACGAACGCGGTTCTGATCTGCCGGCCTTCCGGGGTTCGCACCGGGATGTTCTGCAGGTTCGGATCGGTTGACGACAATCTGCCGGTAGACGTGGCTGCCAGCGAATATGACGTGTGAACACGCCCTGTCTCGGGGTTGATGTGCCCGGTCAGCGCATCGGTGTAGGTCGAACGCAGCTTGGTCAGTTGCCGCCAGTCCAGCAGTTTCCGGGCCAGTTCAACACCGTCGGCTGACAGGTCTTCCAGCACCTGGCTGTCGGTGCTCCAGGCACCGGTTGCGGTTTTCCGGCCGCCCTGCAGGCCCATTTTTCCAAACAGGACTTCGCCGACCTGTTTTGGCGATCCCAGGTTGAACGCCTCGCCGGCAAGCTCATGCACCTGTGCCTCCAGCGCATCTGCGCCTTTGGAAAACTCGCCCGACAACCGGGCCAGCACGGTCCTGTCTACCAGTATCCCCTCGCGTTCCATTGCCGCCAGAACCGGCACCAGCGGCCGCTCCAGCGTTTCATAGACGGTTGCACGATGTTCGGTTGCCAGCCGTGGTTTCAGCACGTGCCACAGCCTGAGCGTGATGTCGGCATCTTCGGCGGCATAGCCTGTCGCCTGGTCCAGCGGCACCAGGTCAAATGTCACCTGGGATTTTCCGCTGCCGGCAACATCCTTGAACTTGATCGGCTTGAGACCGAGGTGGACCTCGGCCAGTTCGTCCATGCCGTGGCCGTTAATGCCGGAATCCAGCGCATATGACAGCAACATCGTGTCATCGATCGGCGTAACATCGATACCAAGGCGTTGAAGCACGGTCAGATCGTATTTCAGGTTCTGTCCGATTTTCAGAATGCCGGGATGCTCGAGCACGCCCTTGAGTGCGCCGATAACTGCCGCCT
>Ga0316193_10000606_pt1 | contig 22788 bp, 18 predicted proteins | sample MerIslsedime2_MG_FD_207735 | JGI IMG/M metagenome (GOLD analysis project Ga0316193, IMG submission 207735) | Coastal sediment microbial communities from Maine, United States - Merrow Island sediment 2 | ecosystem: Environmental > Aquatic > Marine > Coastal > Sediment | place: USA: Maine... | reverse complement strand
ATTCTTCATTACGATCGACAATCTTCAAGTCGGGGGTCGTGTTCCAAAAGATCCGCGTGCAGACATTCACAATGCGAAACAAGATCATGCCAACAATCGAAAAGAAAGTGAGACGCCCTACAAATCTAGTAACTATTCTCATGCGTTTATCTCCCACTATTATGTTTAAGTTTGCTAGATTATTTTATATTGATCAATCAGGACGGGTCATCCCAAAAGTCCCAAATCCCAGATCTTCCATACTATCTATCAAGAGCTGGATTAGGTACTTACCATTATGAGCATATCCTCCCTGGCTTAATGTGCTGTATTGGTAATTGCAAGCAGCTTTCAATAGCTGGGGCGTCCAGGTTGAATAGCCTTCTCCGTCTTTGTCTTGGAATTGACCGTCAACAAAATCAATTGCATCCACACCCTCGGTAGCGAGGGCATAAATTTTCATGCCGGTTAAGAGCCTGTTCTGCAACGTTTCAATCTCGGCACTTAACCCTTCATTCGTATCGCCATCACCATCATAGTCGCTGCGGCTGGTACGAATACCGTTTAAATCATCAACTGATCGGACGCCTAAATGACAAACGCTGCACTGCTGTGGATCTATCTGCAAGGTGTGCACATCATGACATTCAACACAGGTCTCAAACTGCAAAACATGGGTATTGAAACCAACATATGACTTACCCGGATATTCATAACCCCCTTGGGCTTCAGTACCGTACTGGGTCGGCCCGACGGGGTTGTTGTGAAGCCGGGGTAAGCTCAAATCGGCACTCACCTGGTTCGGTTCCAAATCTACAGCGGCCAAGGCTTCATTTACACTGACGATGGAAGCCCTTCCCTGATGACATTCGAGACAATTCGCATTATGCCCTAAGTTGGTGAGTTCTTGACCAGAGGGCATGACTGCTTCTGTTTTATCCCGGGTGAACTCGCTGTGGCAGACATCACATTTTACCGATTGATCCGTAGATACTGGTTGCGAAACTTCTCCAAGCGTGCCGCCATCAGCTCCATGGAATTCCAGGTAACCGGGCGTTGTATGGCATTTTGCGCATCGCTCTGAAACTTCATCTTCAAAGTGTTCCGAATTATCAATGGCGTGGGCTGACGTTTCCCAGGCCTCCTCATGTTTTTCTTCCGAGGCCTGTGCCACAGCGCAGGCGACCAGGCCCATGCTGAACAAAATAAGAATGATGGGCAAAGTAAGGCGATGATGGTTCTGGAATCTGATCATGAAATATCCCTCCGGGCAGTATTTAAAATGCAAAATTATAAACCGGGACTGAACTGCATCATGCCCCCATCAATGACAAAGGTCGTGGCTGTGCTATAGCTGGAAGCATCAGAGGCTAACCATGCCACAAGGTTGGCAACTTCTTCTGAGGTTCCCATGCGCGCCAAGGGAATCACGGCTTCCAATTTGTCACGTAATCCGCTGTTCGCCATTGTTTGTTCGTTGATGGGCGTGGTAATGGCCCCAGGGGCGACATTGACCACAGTGATATTATGTTCGGCTAATTCAACCCCTGCATTCCGAGCCAACATGCGCATGCCACCCTTGGATAGACAGTAGGGTGAATTGCCCGGCATGGGCCAATCTTCATGAATAGAGCTGATGTTGATAATCCGCCCGCCTCTACCCTGGGCAATCATCTGCCGGGCGGCAAACTGCGTTCCAAAAAAGGCGCTCTTGAGGTTGACATTCAATACCCGATCGTACTCAGCTTCGGTTGTGTCCAAAGTCGATGTTCGGGTTTCAATTCCAGCATTGTTGACCATGATATCCAGGCGACCATGTGTCTGCACGGTTTCATCGACGAGGTTTTGCAGGTCGGGCAACTTGCTTACATCTGCCTGCACAACGATTGCCCGTCCACCGGTGCTAGTAATCTTTTCTTGGGTATCCTCAGCCGCGGTCCGATTGGAGCGGTAGTTAATTGTGATGGCTGCTCCAGCCGCGGCCAGGGCCACAGCGATTGCTTCGCCAATACCACTGGAACTACCAGTTACGATAGCGACTTTACCATTTAATGTCATGACTTAAAATCCCTTTCTTTCTTAATTATGTGAAATGCTAATGAGGTGCAAATTGCAAGCAAACAGGGGAAGGTATTTGATATGATTCCCCGGTTGGTGTTAACGCTCCATTTTCCGGATTTATGCGGAAAACAACCACTGAATCACTGTTCTGGTTGGCTGCCAAAAGATATTTCCCGGTAGGGTCAAGGGCAAAGTTGCGTGGCTCCTTACCTTGTGTTGGCTCGTGCCCGACCAGGGTCAGCCGTCCTGTCTCCGCATTAACCGCGAAGATGGCAATGCTATCATGACCACGATTGGAGGCATAGAGGATTCGGCCGTCAGCGTTCGGCAGGAAATGGATATCAGCGCCGGCGCTAAAAGCGGTGAAATCATCTGGAAGCGTCGAAATTGTCTGAATATGTTGGGCCTGACCCAACGATCCATCATAAGCGAAAACAAGGATGGTGGAGGCACATTCGGTTACGACATAGAGGAAGTTTCCGTGGGGGTGGAAGGTCATATGTCGCGGTCCACTACCGGCCGGGACGGAGATGAAAGGGGGATCATGGGGCAGAAAATTTCCTTTCTGGGAGTCAAAACCATACATCAGGATGAGGTCAGCGCCAAGGTCTGCGGAAAGAAGGAACTGACTGGATGGGTCAGGAAGAATGCTGTGGGCATGTGGCCCATCCTGGCGGGGGTCGGGGCCAGAGCCATAATGTTGGTCGTGGTCGGATGCCGGCAGCAGTTCACCGTCTTTTTGTAGTGGAAATGCGGCGACATTGCCCGTGATGTAATTGGCCACAAAAGCATAGCGACCCTTTTGGTCCGTACTGACATAAGCAGGTGACAGCCCCCCTGTAAGCTGCTTGTTCAGGAAAGCGAGATCTCCTGTCACAGGATCGATAGCAAATGCGCTGACGGTGCCGCTAACTTCCTCCTCGCGGGTCAATTCATTCACTGCATAAAGAAATTTCCCACGTGGTTCAACCGTTACAAATGAGGGGTTAACCACCCCGGTCATTGTTGATTGATGACGCAACTTGCCGTTTTTCGGATCAAACTGATAAACGTAAATACCTTCTGCGTGACCATCGACATACGATTCATGCCGCGTGTAAGTACCGATATAAAGCGTTCTAAATTTTGAGTTGAGCATAATAAATGGTTCTTGTTCCTTAATGGTGCAATTTATGGGGTTAAGGAACGGAATTTTAATAAGACAACGAAGTTGTTTCCTTACCGTTCCTCTAGGCTGACCATGTAATTCCGTATATTATTTGATCGTCAGTCCTAAGTGACCACAAAGGCAAAGAGGATGGCCATAAGAATCAGCAAACCAACGAGAATAGCAGCAAATCTTTTCACGATTATGTGATGCATGGAACACTCTCCTTAAACCATATCAAATCGTTCTGTCAAAACATTCTGTGGGGGGACACCTAAGGCAGGGAGCACTTCTTCCATCGCATCCATCAGCACTGGCGGCCCACATATCAAATATTTGAAAAACTTATACTGTTTAGCATAATCTGCCATGTGTCGTCGCATGACATCAGCGTTTACAAATCCTGTTTCACCCTGCCAATCATCTTCAGGATTACTCAAAACGGGGACAAAAGTGAAATTCAACTTGTTCGACTGCTGTAATGCTTCAAACTCATCACGAAAGGTCATTTCAGCATAGGAGCGCGCCCCGTAAAAGAGGAATACTTTCCGATTATCTTCGCGTTTGATCATCGTCTGGATCATGGAATGAAGGGGCGTAATCCCCACGCCACCACCGATAAAAACATAGCCCATTGCCTGTTCTCGATCAATCGAGAAAACACCATGTGGACCATCCAACCACACTTTTTCCCCTGGCTGCAAATTAGGCACTACTTGACCCGACCAATCTCCTAAGTTCTTAATCGTGAAGCTTACTGTTCCTGATGGTTCAACATCGGCCGCCGAGGACATTGAAATCGGATGTTGGCCGATGCCGAACGGGGTACGGCCGCTTTTGATCCAGGAGAATTGACCCGGCTTAAAGTTAAATCCATCATGGTTATCTGGCTTAAGCACCAACGTGTGCGCGTTGCCATATTCCTCACGATTTTCTACCAACTCCCAGCGGCGGTTCCAATTGCGAATGGGGGTGTAGATTTTGTACCAACTAATCAGGCCCAGGACCAAAACCGCATACAAGGCCCAGACGACTTTCATTTCTAAAGTGGTCGTGTAACGGCCGATCAAGAAAATGTGTACCAGCGCAGAAAAGATGACGATCAGGGCGAAAAAACCATGGGCTACATACCAGATCTCATAGCGTATGCCCAGCCGTTTGCGCCAGATGGAGGATATGATCAGCAGCAGTAAAATAAATACCGCAGAAAATGCAGTGATGGTGGCGACATTGGCACAACTGGAAAAAGGATTCAGCCAGCAGCCTGCCGGATAGCCGGAAATGATGAGCAATATGGGGTGAGCCAGCATAAAACCCAGGGCAGCTATGCCCATTGTATTGTGGAATTGTTGCAGCGCATCCTCGCCAAACGGCTGTGCAGCAGCGGTTATGCGCGATATAAGGGCAAACTCCAAGCTCATGATCGAAAAACCGATAAAGCCGGCCGCGACCGCCACCTCAACAAGAAAGGATTGTGCGGCCCGCTCAGGATTTGATAAAGCTGCTGTTAACAGTGGCAGTAATAGCAAGAATAAGTAGAAACCATACCAAACAATTCCCCTAACGATTAGAATCATATCGTTTTGCCTCCTTGGCTTATGTTTTGAGTGATTAGAACAACAACTGACCGGGTTGTTACAGGATAGCTGCTTTGACTCTCGGGCAGTGTCACCGGCGGTTCGGCAAAATCTGCTGGAGATGATTGTGATGTATCAACAAGACGTGCCCAGCACCATCCCGCCGGCAAGTCCGGCAGTTGAAAGATGAGCGGTTCCCAATAAGCATTGAGGGCAACGTAAAGATGTTCATGCTCGTCGTCGCAATTGGGGGAAAACAGCTCAAAGGCGATGCTGTGCGACTGATCGCCCCAATCTGGTTGGTGCAGGTTCATACCGTGCCACACAATATTCGTACCACCGGGCTCGGTCCAATAAGCGCGATCGCGGTAGAGTCTGCTGTTTTGGCGAAAACGCAACAAGCCGGAGACAAAGCGGAAGAGTGCCTGCTCCTCATCAACCTTGTCCCAATCAAACCAGCTGATCTCATTGTCCTGACTGTAGGCATTGTTGTTTCCGTTCTGCGTGTTACGCACCTCATCGCCCATGAGAAACATAAGCCGGCCCTGTGACAGAAGGAGAATGGTGAAGAAATTGCGGATCTGGCGCCGGCGCAATGCGTCAATTTCCGGATCATCTGTTGGGCCTTCCACGCCGCAGTTCCAGCTGTTGTTCTGGTTGCTCCCATCCTGATTGCCTTCGCCATTGACTTCATTGTGCTTGTCGTTGTAGGAGACCAGATCATTGAGGGTAAAGCCATCATGGGCAGTGATAAAGTTAACGCTGCGCATCGGACCCCGGTCTGGCAGCGAGAAGACCTGGGGACTGCCGCTAATGGCATCGGCCAGATCGCGAATGACGCCAGTATCGCTCTTGACGAAGCGGCGCACAGTGTCCCGATAACGGCCGTTCCACACCGCCCATCTATCACCAACGAATGAACCAACTTGATAGAGTCCAGCCGCATCCCAGGCCTCGGCAATGATCTTCGTACCAGCCAACACGGGGTCTGAATCGATGTCCCACAAAAGGGGCGGAATCTGCAGAACTTGGTTGTCCTGGCCTCGATAAAGCACCGAAGCCAGATCGAAGCGAAAACCGTCGACGTGCATCTCCTGCACCCAGTAGCGAAGGCTGTCCATGATCATGCGGCGCACAACCGTGTGATTGCTATTGAGCGTGTTACCCACCCCACTGTCGTTGATGTACTCGGCGCGGTTGGCCGGATCAAGCAAGTAGTAAATCCCGTTGTCAATGCCCCGCAGGGAAAGCGTGGGCCCGTCTTCACCATCCTCAGCTGTATGGTTGAAGACGACGTCCAGGATTACTTCAATACCGGCATGGTGCAGCGCCTTGACCAAGTCGCGAAACTCATCGACGGGCCCCAGCCAATCCTGGCGAGAACTGTAGGCGCGATGGGGCGCAAAAAAGGTCACTGGTTCATAACCCCAGTAGTTGGGTCGATCGCCGGGCGCCGACTGGCGATCGAACTGAAAGACAGGCATCAGTTCAACGATTTGCACGCCTAATCGTTGCAGGTAGGGGATCTTTTCGATCAAGCCGGCATATGTGCCGCGGGTGGCACCGGACAGCCCGGAATTAGGATGGCGGCTGAAGCCGCGCACGTGCATTTCGTAGATCGCCGCGTCGTCGAAGCTGCGCCTCAACGGCTGGTCGCCTTCCCAATCATAGGCAGTGGGGTCGACGACGACACTCTTCATCGCCTGGGCGCAGTTCTCCAAGCCAACCTGAGACGCAATACTCCGATCATACTGGTCGTCTACGACAGCACGTGCATAGGGATCGAGCAGTACCTTGGACGGATCAAAACGGTGCCCATTCTCGGGTGCAGATGGTCCGTTGAGGCGATAGCCGAAGAGCTGTCCGGCCTGGAGTCCTGATACAAAGATGTGCCAATAAGAGCCAGTGCGATTCGTTTGTGGATCCAGGCAGAAGACGGACGCAGGCTCGACGGCGTCAGGGCGGTCAAAGAGCAGGAGATCGACCTCGTCGGCATGATAGGAGAAGAGGGCGAAGTTTACGCCACCGTTCTCCACGGTGGCTCCTACTGGATCGGGCAGACCCGGCAAGGTATCATGTGTCTGCATGATCATTCCCCTTCGTCAAGGTCTCCAAGGTTTCCATGGCCAGCTCGAGGTCGTCTACCGCGCCGAAAAAGGTCAATACCTGCGCGATTAAGCCCGTCCATCCAATCTGATGGCTGGCACCCAAACCGGCGCCGTTATCGCCGTGGAAATACTCGTGGAAGAGAATATGGTCCCGCCAGTAAGGATCGGACTGGAACTTTGTGAGACCGCCGAAGACAGCGCGCCTTCCCTCGTTGTCACGCAGGAAGATCTGCGCCAGACGGCGTGCTAGCTCCTGACTGACTTCCCATAATGTCATCTGGATCCCGGAGCCGGTGGGACATTCAATCGTGAATTCGTCGCCGTAGTAGGCGTATAGGTGGACTAGGCCCCTGAGCAGCAGGTAGTTGATCGGAAACCAGACAGGGCCGCGCCAGTTGGAATTGCCGCCGAACATCCCGCTGTTCGACTCGGCCGGTAAGTAGTCGACACGATACTCAGTGCCACCCACGTTCAAGACATACGGATGCTTGGCATGGAATCGCGAAATAGAACGAATGCCGTGTGGACTAAAAAACTCATCTTCGTCCAGCATACGATGCAGGATGCGACGTAATTTCTCTTCATCCACCGCTGAGAGCAAACGTCGATCGTCGGTTCCACCGGTGCCAAGAGATGGTATGCTCTGCACTAACTTGGGACGGTTTTCATTCAACCAGCGCACTCGATCCATAAAATCAGGCAGCCTGTCTGCCTCATCTGGGCGGATAATGGCACACGCTGCCAACGGCAGCAAGCCGACAAGCGACCGAACCTTCATGCGTGGAGCTCGGCCGTCGGGCAGCCGCAGGACATCATAGAAGAAGCCGTCTTCGTCATCCCACAGCGAGTCCGACCGATCGTCCTGCGGATCCATGGCGTCGTGGATCCACAGAAAGTGTTCAAAGTATCTGCTCGCCATGGATTGATAAGTTGGATCGTCGAGCGCAAGTTCGATGGCAATCTGCAGCATCGACAAAGCGTAGAAGGCCATCCAGGCCGTGCCGTCTGATTGTTCAAGATGCCCACCGACCGGCAGGGGCGCGCTGCGGTCAAAGACGCCAATGTTGTCTAATCCCAGAAAGCCACCACCAAAGAGATCATTGCCATCAGGGTCTTTGCGATTGAGCCACCAGGTGAAATTGAGTGACAGCTTTTGGAAGGCATCTCTTAAAAAGTTGATGTCGCCTTGGCCACGTATAGCTTTTTCAATGGCGTAGACACGCAGGGTGGCCCACGCATGAACGGGCGGATTAACATCGCTGAAGTTCCATTCATAGGCAGGTACTTGACCATTTGGGTGCAGGTAGCGTTCATCGAGCATGAGTGCCAACTGCTCCTTAGCAAAATCAAGATCGACAATCGCCAAGGCTACAGTATGGAATGCCAAATCCCAAGCTGCATACCAGGGATACTCCCACTTGTCCGGCATGGAGATGATGTCGGCGTTGACCATGTGGAACCACTGCTTATTGCGGATTGAGGTATGCTCCAGATCCACGCGTGACGTAAGACCATGTTCCTCCAGCCAACGCGTTACGTCATAATTATAATACTGTTTGGTCCATAGCATGCCGGCTAAGGCCTGGCGCATAACATTGCCGGCATCCTCAGACAGGCGGTCTGGTGTGAGCGAAGCGTAGAACTCATCTGCCTCCTCTTGCCGGGTGCGCAAGACGTTCTCGAAATGAGCGCCGAAGGGAGTCCCCTCGGCCGGATAGGTAGACTTCAGCAATTCTGGCGCTGTTGTGGTCAGTCGTAAGCGGACGACATCACTCTGACCCGATTCGAGGGTGATCTGGAAATGAGGGGCTGCTTTTGTTCCTGTGCGGTCGGGATTAACGGCCGTTTCCTCACCATGAATCACCGCGTCGTTGATACCGTCTTTGACGTAAGGGCTGGTGTTGGCGCTGCCAATGAGGCGTTCATTATTGGTCTCATTCTCGGTGAAAAGCAGCGGCGCATCTCCGGACAGGTAGAGAAAGCGCTCGCCCAGTGTCTCATGTTGTGCCACAATCGTGCTGAATCCCTGGCCATTCTCACCCGTTGCGAGGCTTGGCCTGGTCCCATCAGAAGACCAGGTGTTGCGGAACCAGAGCGTAGGCAGCAAATGCAGTATCGCTGTCTCCGGCCCCCGATTGTGAATCGAAATCTGGATCAGAAGATCTTCCGGCGACTCTTTGGCATACTCGACGAAGACGTCAAAGTAGCGGTCCTCGTCGAAAACGCCGGTATCGAGTAGCTCATACTCAAAATCCTCAGCGCTGCGCTGTCCGTTGGTCTGCACCAGGTCATCATAGGGATACGCCGCATGCGGATACTTATACAGATACTTCATGTAGGAATGGGTCGGCGTGCTGTCGAGGTAGAAATAGTATTCCTTGACATCTTCCCCGTGGTTGCCCTCGCTGTTGGTCAGGCCGAAGAGGCGCTCTTTGAGAATCGGATCGGCGCCATTCCACAAAGCCAGGGCAAAGCAAAGCTGCTGCTGGTCGTCTGAGATGCCGGCCAGGCCGTCTTCTCCCCAGCGATAAGCGCGCGAGCGAGCCTGATCGTGGTTGAAGTAGGACCAGGCATCCCCATCACTACTGTAGTCTTCACGCACCGTACCCCACTGTCTTTCGCTCAGATATGGCCCCCATCTCTTCCACGGGACTCCTGCTGCCTTGGTTTCATCCAAACGCTTTTCTTCGGCATTCATTTTCATTTGTACCATTTATGTGTGTTACCTACACTGTCTTGATTATGAGAAGTGATTGTACCCAACTACTCGATGGCATTGTAATAGATGTCGTCCTTAATCTCCACTAAGTAATGATTTCCTTCCGTTCGTGAAGTGTTCGCTATGCAGACTGCTGAGGCTGAGGAAATGTTTTCGGTTCTTCTCCGTAAACGGTCTTGGCGTCATCACCTCTTCTGCCGGGGTGCTGTCAGCCCAGTAAAACTCAAAGGCATGCTTAAATGTCTGAATTGCCTCTTCGTTTTCTGTACTCAAATTGTATTCATTCAGCGCTTCATCGCCCCAGGAACTGTATTGGAAGTTCTGGCTGCCAACGACTAAGAACTCGTCGTCTACAATGAAACCTTTGGCGTGCATCTTACCATTATAAAAATGAATATCGACGTACTCCGTCAAGCCGCGTTTTTCCAACTCGGCAACAAAAGCCTGGATGGCGACTTTGTTTTCCATGCCATCCATTGCTTCTTCTTCGACCAAAATACGCACAGGAATGTGATTGGTATCAATCTGGTCCATCAACTGGCGCATGAAGGGCAGCGCGTGATCTTCAAAGTTACAAACTCCGTTAAAAACGATGCCTGCATCGCAAATCAAATCCAGAGTGAAATTCACTTCAAAGATATCAAGTGACTTGTCGGCGGTTGATAACGCAGCCAGGACAGCTTCATCGGAGGCGAAGTGCACGTGCGAACGATATTGGGAAAAAACGATGTCGTCCGCTTCTGCAGGAATGGTGAATTTCAAAGCTTCAGGGGTGTGTTCGGGAACGGCTGTTACCCGATCACAGGTCACAAGCCACAGCTTATCCAATAGGGGATTCATGTTGTCACAAACCACCTCATGCGAGCCGTTCCACAAGTCGTCAAAGGTGGCTACGGCGTGCTGCGCCACCGGCCCGGTGGCCATGATGGCGTAGTCCACCATTCCCAACCCCTGGCCAGAGGGATTATCGATGGGGTAATGGAGATAGCTAACATTGATACCTTTAGCAACGACCGTCTCACCATCAATCACGATCAGCTTGGCGTGGCTGTGCGGCCATAAACCGCTGAAATTGGCTACTTGTACGCGCCATCCGATGTCCTCGTTGACCATCTCAGGAACACCGGCCTCACGCAAATCAGCCAGGATATTCCAAACCTGGTTATTTGTCTGAAAAACGTCAAAAGCAGGCATATTCCCCACCAAGAGACGCACTGTCAGGCCACGCGGATACTGTGAAGGGTCAGCTTTTAGCTTCTCATACAGCGATGCAACCCCTTGGGCAATGACGAAACCAGGGCTGTCGCCATTCTCATCCGGAACCCACTGCATTGTTGCAAACAAAGCCTCGTATTCGGCCGTTTCCATCAGGTCGCGCATGTATTCAAAGGCCGAATTGGTGCGTGGTGGCTGGCTGCTGAAGGCCGGATCGGGATTCGGCGTGTAAAGCAGCGTATCATAGCGGTTCTGGCAGTAGGGTACCGGCTGGTCGGGAGGATGAAACTTAGGCTGGCTCAATGCCTCTAATACCCGCTGCCCGGCCTCGGTTTGTGGTTCGATCGAGCCGCAGGAATAAGGTGTTTGGGATGCATAAGCCAGCGAGCCATTATTCCACGCCAGATGTAAAATGCCATCGGCAGCGGCTGTTAACGACACGGCATCAAGGGCGCTTGTGGTTGATATGATTGCCGGATCTGACCAGCCGCTATCCGTCAAAACGCTTTCGTAAAGAAATGCCTGATCAGAGCTGGTAACACCTGTATTCTTTTCGGCCACGCCTGCACTCCAGACAAGATGGAGCTGGCCGGACCCATCCTGCCCAATGCCTGGGCGGTCTGCACACGGTGGAAAATCGACGGCCGTCTGCTGCATCTGCGGGTTCTGGTAAATCACGCGCGCATCTACGGCACACCAGGCCATGTGCACCTGGCCTTGAGCATCTGCGTTAATCTCCGGGCTGTGGCCAATACCTACTGGCTGCAGCATCTGCCAGAGGCCGTCAAACTGTGCCTGGAGAATCTGCATATCGCTCGTGTCAGCAGCCAGTTGGAAAGTGTTATTGCCGGATGCAGTGAGCCGCGGATTTTGACCCTTCCCCACGCAGCCTACGTCTGCATTCTCAGGCTGCTCGCCGCTGTTCCAAGCGGCATAGCCCAGTTGCTCCTCATCAGTTTCCCAAGCGACCATGATCAATCCGCCAGAATCCCAGGCGATGACAGGGTCACGGCCGTTTCCCGGCGCACACGCAGGCGCAGGCAGCACTACCGGTGCAATACACGCCCCGCCAATACACTGGCTAAACATTATCTGGCCTTCCTCCGCCCAGACCATATTGCCCTGCCCGCCCGCCTCCGCTGCACCTTGCGGGCTCATTGATTGTGCCGCAGAACCGGATACATTGACTGGGTTCGCCCAACTGCCGTCTTCCTGCCAGGCATAATAAACATCATTTTCTTCCATCCAGACGAGAAACGGCTGGCCGTCGGGTGAGGCAAACAGGGCCGGCGTGGTCGTCGCGTTTCTTACAGCAACCGGATCTGCAAAGTGTGTTCCGACTGTCGGCAGAGAAATCACTTCATTTAGGGGTGCTTCCTGAACTTGCAGCATTTGATAGGCATTCAAGACGCCATTCAGCAGCATGATGGCACCGATGACGATCGCCACTTTTTCCAGCCTGGCCAGCCAGCGGTGTTCAGTTTTGCCTGCGGAAGGTTGCCCAGTTAAGGACTCCACCCGATAATAGGCGGTCGCCAACGCCGCCCCACCAACCAGTCCCATCGTCATCAAGGCCAAAACGAAAAGCAAGCTGTTGGGGAGCCAGGCCAGCTTGTCGGCCAACCCTAACCAGACAAAAAATCCGGCCAAAAATCCTCCCAGACCAAATCCGATAACGCTGCCCAAGAGGATGCGCCAACTATGGCGCCAATTAACTGTTAGGAACCCCAAACACAACCCCAGGACAAGACCGTAGACAGCGGCGTAGGTGGTGGTCAAAAGCATAATGTCCAGAGGGTTTTGGGCTATATTTTTTTCATAAAAGCCCACCAGGGCAGTGAAAAAGAGTAAAGGCAGAATGACAATGGCTTGTGACGCACCAAAAGAAACGGCCGAATACCACCCAAACTTCTTTGTGGCCAGACGAGGCATCTCCCTACTCAATGCCCGGCTCCCAATCCATCCCGTTAGGGCACCCGCCAACCCCAATAAAACCAAATTGGTTATTAAAATCACCAACAATTCATCAAAAATCTGCGATGGGTTAACCAGCCGAGCCAAAGTTAATCCAAGCCGCAATCGGGTTAGTAGCAATATCAGAATAGCGTTTAGAGCAAATGTCACGCCAAAACCCACTGCACCTGTCAATATAAGTCTTTGGTCCTTGGTTAGCGGGTTCATTTTCTATACCTTTTTCATTTCACAAAAATGCACAAAGCACCTGATGAGAAACGGCCGTTGCCGTTTCACTCAGTTTCTCCACCAATTGCTGTAGGCACAGAAATCTCTTTTGCCTGTTTAATCTTTAAGGTGACGTCATTAAATTTAGCATTCATCTCATGCAAATTCTGACCCAAAATTTCAACAGAAAGGGGATCTTCGCATCCGATCAGGGTGATGTCCATTGTGTTGCCGAAGACTAACACGTTTTCCAACTCTTGATCGTTCCCCGTACTACGCAAAAATTCCATCCAAATGAGTTTCCCTCGAGTACGGAGCGATAACATGCTCCAAATTTAGATTCTTGTAGAATCAGAAAAATCACCAATTTGGAGTATTCTTTTTCATGATTTGGTTCCTGGTTGCCCAGATTTTTTCCACGTTTATCGGTATAGGTCACGTTCCCAGCAAAAACCTCATCCTACGCCGCCCACGCTTGTTCGAATTTCTCAATCGTTTTACGATGGGTCTCTTTTATGTCTGCCTGCTCTCTACCCGCCTCCACGATCTTAATAGCTTCATCAGTTGAATGGCCAAGCCCGACCAAAACACAAGCTGTCATCGTTGCACTACGATGTTTGCCTGCTTTACAGAAGACCATTACCTTACCCCCGTTTTGGATAGTAGCGACTGCTGGCTTGACCCCTTTCATCAATTGACCCATCGGGTAAATCAGACGAGAACCAATATCTGTGCCTCGTGTATGCACCAAGGTCAATGGAGGTTCATCTAATTCCTTGTCAATGCTTTCTAAAATCGTGGCAATAACCAGCTTCACCTCAAGCGAGATAATTTTCTCGCGATGATATTTCGTGGGCCAGGCGGCAATGTATAAATTGTTAGTAATCTGCGAATAATCGAGCGGCACATCTTTAGGGATGCCCCGTATTTTATCACGTATCAGTCGAATTAATGATGTCATTAGGGAACCACCACCGTCAATCCACCGGGCACAATTGCCATAGAAATGGGGGTGCGACCGGTATATTCGCCATCTGTCCATACTGGTTGATCAGGATCTGTGTCAATAGAAATCTCTTTGCCTTGCTTAATGAAGCTATTGGCCGTTTTGGTGTCCAGATGAACCACACGTTCCCCTGCGGCAACTAACGACTTCAAGCTTTTATTATTCAGGATAAAGGCTTCCAGCAAACCATCATCTGGTTTAGAAATCTTACCGGTAACGGAGATACCTGTTCCGGCTTTGGCGGCATTCACAACATACAGCTTAGAAGCCGGCAAATCGTAAGTTTGCCCGTCAATTACAATGTGGTATTGAAATTCTTTTGGCTTTTTACTTCGTGCACGTTTATAGGTGTTGATGGCGTAGGCAAATGTTCCATATTTATCTTTATCTTCGCGGCTGGTTTGCTCTTCTGGTTCAATTCCTACGTAAAGGCGTTGAATAAAATAAATGTCACCCATTTTAACGATGTCTATCTTTCGTGTCTTTGCATTGGGACTGCATAGCAGTTCTACGGCCGGTTGCAATGTTTTAGGTGTGCCGAGTTCTGTAGCAAAGCCATTGCCGGTACCACCAGGAAGAACGCCCATAACGGCCGTTGTGCCCATAATCCCGTTAGCAATTTCATGTTGGGTTCCATCGCCGCCATAACCCGCGACCAGATCCGCTCCATTTTGCGCTGCTTCTCGCGCCTGTTCAGTGGCATCACCATACTTCTGGGTAACACTCACTGACCATTTGATGTCGGGAAATTGATGAAAGACATCATTGATGACATTCAACACCGGTTCGTCCTTTCCCGAAGCGGGATTAATGACCACATGGATTTTTTCATAAGGTTTTTCTGACATAATCAAGGTCTCCTTTACTTTGATTTTGGCTAATCTTTGTCTGGGTCACGTACCAAAATCGATTTGTCCTTTATCTTTGCTTAGGTCTGTCCCGCCATAATCGCCATAAGAGTGCTATTATAAATAATCCGGCGAAAATGGTGGCAGCAACATAGCCAATAAATGCTACTGTCGTAAACAACTCCGACCTTTCCAATCCAAACGCCGCGGCAATGCCTGTAGCAATGGCCGAGCCAACAATCACCCCGGTAAGCAAAACACCTATAATCAACTGCCGGATCAAACGTCCTGTTTGGCCTATCGAATCATCCAGGTTGGAGAAGTCATGATACACTTCAAAGCGGCCTTTTTCGTATTGGTTCAACCAGCGTAATGTAGCATCTTGCAGGGTTGGCAGGCGCTGCGCTACTTCACGCACGGTAGAAGTGACCTCTTTCTTGAGCACATTTGTAATGTTTTCAGCGGTGATCTGTTCCTGCACCAGCTCCAAGGTCGTTGCCAGGCCTTGATCCAGCAAACCGGCGCCGGGAAACAGGACCGTGCTGATCGCTTCCATTTGCATGATTGATTTGACCGCCAGCGTTAGGGAAGGATCGAAGGCCAGACCATTATCTCGCTGTACCGCCATAACCGTGTTAATTACCTCTGAGAAAGAAACAGTTGTCATTTGCAGCAAACGGCCGACGCTGCGCTCAAATTCCTTTAGGTACGCTTTTTCATCAACAACTGGTTTGAACGGCTTGCTCAATGCACGTACATTCTGCGCAAGACCCCGTACATCTTGCTGGAAAAGGGCCAGCAGGACTCCGATCAAGTTGAGCCGCTGATTAAAATCAAGTTCACCAACCATACCGGTGTCCAGTAAGACTATGTCACCATCCGCCCGGTTGACCAAGATGTTGCCCGGATGCAGGTCTCCATGAAAAAAGCCATCAATGAGGATCATTTTGATGGTAGCGCGCAGGGCAATATTGGCTAAATTTTCGCGGCTGATGCCTAACGCTTCAATTTCATCAAGGTCAGTGATCTTGAAACCATCGACGAATTCCATGGTCAAGAGACGGTTGGTGGAGAGTGCGTTGTAGATAACGGGCAGGCGAATCCCTTCGATTTCGGCCAGGTTATTCTCCAGCCGTATCGCATTATACGCTTCGTTGCCGTAATTAAGCTCCAGCAGAACCTGGCGGCCGAATTCGTGGACAAAGCCGACCAGACCCATGTCTCTTGCCCATCCACTGCGTTGTTCGGCAAAGTTTGCCAGCCAGTCCATGATGCCAACATCGGCTTTGACCTGGTTCTGTATGTCTGGTCGCTGTATCTTGGCGACGACCTGTTCCCCTGTTTTCAGCGTGGCGCGATGGACTTGAGCCAGCGAAGCCGCCGCCAACGGCTGGTGGTCAAATGACCCATAAACCACATCTGGAGGTGATCCCAGCTCAGAAACGATTTGTGCCTCAACCTGATGGTAGGGAAATGGTCGAACATTACTCTGTAACTTGTTCATTTCTGCAGCCCATTCCGGGGGTAGCGCCTGGGCCTGACTGGAAACAAGCTGCCCCACCTTAACGTAAATAGGGCCTAAATCCTGCATCATATAGCGAACTTTTTCGGGTGTTGTCAAGCGTTGTGGCAAGTGAGGCAAGTTATACAATTTTTCCAGAAAAAAGCGGCGAATGGAGCCTATGATCCCCCGGTCTAAGACCAGATCCATGGCATACTGGCCGATGATATTGTAGCTTTGTTGCAGACGAAGCCTTTCACGTCCTTTATCGAGACTAGATCGCTCTTTCATGGGCAGCCTCCTGTTCCTGAAGTGCCTGTTGGAAACCTATAGGCGGGGTGACGCCCAACAAATAATCTAAAAATGCGCCAATTAGGCTGATCAAAATGGCCCCAAATATTGCACTAAGCAATCCAGTGATGGTGAAACTCGCAAAAATCCAGTTTAGCAGCAGTAAAATGATCGTATTGGTTACAATCAGAATTAAACCATAAGTTAAAAACAGCAAGCGAATGGTGATTACTTGAAGAATCGGCTTGATGAAGGTGTTTAACAAACCCAGACCCACAGCCAGTAAAGCGAGATAGATTACCCGACGATCCAATATAGTGATACCTGGCAGCAGCAGAGCCATGATAAATATCGCCGTCATATTTGCAACAAGGCTCATGAGCAGCACTTTCCAATTCCAACGCGATCTGAAATTTTTCATGACTCCCCTCTACTTGGATAAATGGCCGAAACGATATTAAATTGAGAAATATCAGATAGTGGATTACGTATCTTCATCTTCTTTCCTTTAACTTAAGGCACAATAATTTGGACTGCCCCGGGAAGAACCTTAATTGTCACTGGGGTATTCTTATAAAACTCGCCATCCAACCACACGGTTTGCGGCGGGTCAGCTTCTATAATTACTTCTTTGCCTTGGGCATGGTAGCCGTGCGCTCTTTTCATATGGCCCACATTAAGCACATAATGACCCAGTTCTTCCCAATCATGCCGGTCCTTGCTGACAACCATCACATCCACCAGACCATCATCCGGGGTAATTTGGCCGATGTCGATGTCGAATCCACCTAAATTATCGATGTTGTTCACAAAACAGGTCATCGCCTTAAATTCGAATTTTTGGCCGTCAACCGTGATTTTGTAATGGGCATGGGGCGCATGTTCTAGCACTTTCACAACCTCCATGGGGTAGGCCATTAAATGATATTTGTCTTTTAAATCACGACTGGCAGCCTGGTCTTTGGAAATGCCGGTGTAGGCGCGCAGCAAATAATAGCGATCTTCAACCTGCGCTACATCTACAGGTACCCGATTCCGGCTCGTGCAGATTAGTTCAGCGGCCTCTTCGATCTCGCGTGAGATACCTAATTCAGTGGCCACTGCGTTGCCGGTACCGCCGGGAATAATACCCACAGGCACATCGCTGCCCATCACCCCATTAACCGCTTCCAGCACGGTGCCATCACCCCCGTAAACGACGACCATGTCGGCCCCATCGGCTGCAGCCTGCCTGGCAAACTGGGTCGCATCACCAAATTGATAGGTAAGATGGCCCCGCCAACTCAAGTTATGGGCGCGAAATGTTTTGTTGATAGTATGTAGAATCGGCTGCGGTTTTCCAGACGATGGATTGATGATTACGGGTATGTTTTTGGTTGTTGCGGACATAATATGATTCTCCAGATTGGTTTCCTTAAATTACAAAAGTCTACAACTGCTTTCGCTGGTTTAATAGCTTATGGTCCATCTTCCTCCTGGTCTGTCTTCCAAAGTCGGGCTATAAGTCGGGTAACAGCTTCTAAATCATTACTATCAACAAGACCGGCTACTTCTAAAGCAGCGGCAGCTTCGGTGCAGGCAGCAACTATTAAAGCATCTGCCCGTTCAAATAAGGCATCATCTTTCTCGGCCAGCGAAACGGCACTTTCAATGACTTCAGCCTGCACAAAGCGGTCTTCAATCTGGCCCATTTCTAAATCCGCTTCAGCCAAACCTTCGGCATCGCTGATCACCTGGGCCTGGTGAGCTTTGTCTTCTACTGTAAATGTTTTAGCGGCTTGCGCATCGGCTGCCGCTGCATGATACGAGGTCAGTACAGTCTGAGCCGTTTCCATATTCACTTCAAGTAGGTATCCTGCGGCGATTAATTCCGCTGCGGTAGTTTTTACACTTTTCATAACTATCATCTCCCATTTTTCCCGCGCATCTTTAAGGTCAGCGGCCGTTTCCTTCCCGCCAGCTTGAAAAAAATCCCCAAACAAACTATACCCCAGTTTCCGCCTCAATTTGGCCGCTCTTTACTGCCTCAGCAAGCAACAGATAATCACGTGCAGTCTGGTCTGCATAGGCCACAGCAAACTGGCTAATAGCCTGATCAAACACTGTGCCGCTGCCCATATAACCACGTATCGCTGCCGCATCTCCTGTTCGGGCATGAGCCCGCGCCAGGCACACAGCGCAAACACCGAGATACGATCCCATACCGCGCTCATCCAGCTTCTGCATATCAAATGACTCTTTTTGATCCTTCAATTGACGCCAATAGAAATCATTGCCTGAAATTTCATTCCAACCTAAAAAGATGTCAGATGCAGCCTGCATTAAACGCTGCCCCAGCACCACACGCTGTGCCTGGCTGGTGAATTCTATCCTAGGTAAATATGCTTCTAAAGAAGATGGTCCTGCTTCCTTTTGCTGCAAAATAAGAGCATCATGCTCTGCGTCTCCTTCCAATAAGCTGACCGTACAACGCGTTCCCACACTGCCGACGCCGCCCACGCGAAGCGCCCCATCAGTCATCTTAAATCTACCCATTAACCGGCGTCTTTCCTCAGGCAAGCTGTTTACGTACGAATTCTAGGCATCCTCCACATAGTGTTCAGACACTTGTTGTATCTGTTCTTCAGTTAACAGATGAGTTAGGCGAACGAGCAAAGGTGGGCTGTTAATGAACTGCCGTTTGCCATCCACCACTTCCGTGAGCTTCGCCAACGTTCTTTCACTTGTGCGCGCTTGTGCTTTATCGATCGTTTTTTGCGCGGTTTTTGAACTTTTTTAGCATATTTTTCGAATACTTCCAGCAAAGTATCGGTATTAATCCGATAATACCAAACATCCAAAATCGCTGCCTCGGCGAACTCCTTCATTGCCTCCCGGTAAGAACGAGCCACAACACCTGCCAGATCCTGGCAATTGCTTTCTTTAAAGCCATTTTCCCGGCCCGCCACCACTGCGCTGGCTGCCAATCGTTTCAGATCCCATTCCCACGGACCCGGGCAAGTTTCGTCAAAATCATTGATATCAAAAACCAGGTTTCTTTCAGGTGTGGCAAAGATGCCAAAATTAGAAAGATGGGCATCCCCACATAAAACCACCTGCAAACCTGAGACAGGAGAAGCCGCCAGGTCGGATGCCATCACCACAGCCGAACCACGTAGGAAAGCAAAAGGAGACGCCAGCATACGGCCGTATTTGATAGGGAGTAAATGCTGCAGCCGCCCCTTATCCTGTTCCTGGAGCAAACTAATCGGGTCCGGCCGGTCAGGCGCAGGCATCCAATCCCCGTGACTGCTGCGTGGCACCTCCTTGCGCAGGCTTTTGCCAAACGCAGCCCGTTCCTCAATAGACAACTTTTTTTCTTCTGCCGTTTGCTCAGATTTTTCTTGCGTTTTGTCATCCGGCTTTCGTTTAGACGTTTTCATTTTTTGTCACCCCTTCATTTATTTAGGTGGTAGGGAGTTGGTCGGCGGCCGCTTCATAGACATTGCCATAGATATGATCCTCGCCGAGTTTGTCAATAACACCATCTCGTCTCAGAACCACCATCACCTGAGCTTTCAGCCGCGTCAAGCGCAGTTTAATGTCATAATTGTTCGCCAACTCGACCAGTTCAGCAACCTTAGCAGAACCCTGCGAGTCTATAAAGTTAATACCCTCGAAGTCAATAACCACCGTCTGCAGCGGTGGGTCTGCCTGCAATGCCAGCTCACGGATGCGGTCTTCAAGCGCGTCCGCGCTGGCGAAAAAGAGGCCGGAATCGAAGCGCAGTACCAGTAAGCCGGGATAAGTCTCGCTGTCTGGATACTGCTCTATGCTCCTGAACACCTGTGTGTCTGGCTTACGGCCGAGTTCGGGCATGTGTGGCTCGGCCGAGACGTAGATCAACCAGCCAATTGACAAGACAATGCCAATTATTACTCCCGCCAATACGCCAGCACCCAAAACACCGAAGATGGCGGCAATGGCGATCCAAAAGTCTACACGGGCCACGTGACGTAGACGGCGCATCTCTTTGACGTCCATCATGCCAAAGACAACGGCGTCAATGATGATCGCTGCCAGCACTGCCTTGGGCAGGAAAGAAAACAACGGCGCCAATAGTATCAAAGTCAGGATGATGAGTACGCCAGTGGTCAGCGAGGCGACGGGTGTCTTGGCCCCGGCAGAATCATTCAGTGAGCTGGCCGATAAACTTGTAGAGACAGGAATGCCCTGCAGCAGACCCGAACCCACATTGGCCATACCCTGGGCCACCGATTCCTGGTTGATGTCGACACGATATTTATGACGAGACGCAAACTCACGCGCATCGCCGGCACTTTGGGAGAAGCCAATCAACAGTAAGCCTACAGCCGCCGCGCCGATGGTAGCGATATTTTCGATGATGAATTGCAGACTAGGCAAAGCAATCGAGGGCAGGCCGCGCGGCACCTCGCCCACTAAGGCGATGCCCAGATCAGCCAAATTGAAAACGGCTGAGGCCAGCAGTCCGAGAATGACCAGCACGAGCGCCCCGGGTATCTTAGGGATGGTAAAGCGCAGGCCTAAGATTATGGCCAGGGAAACAACACCTAATACCAGCGTCGCCAGATCTGTTTCTGGCAGACTTTGCAGCCAGCTGAACAGCTTTTGCCATGTGTTCCCCCCTTCGATGGAAGTGCCCGTAAGTTTGGAAAGCTCGCCGACCACGACTTCGATAGCCGACCCGAAGAGGAAGCCGGTGATTACCGCTTTGGACAGGAATTGCGAGATCCAGCCCATGCGGAACACGGCTAACAATAAGAATAGGAGGCCGGTGACAAAAGTAATTGCCGCCACCAGAGCGACAGCCTCATCACTGCTTGCCGCCACGCCGGCGGTGACGACAGCGCCGGCAGCAACGGCGGCTAATGCCGAACTTGGACCAGTGGCAATCTGCTTGCAGGTGCCAAAGATGGCGTAAATAATGGCGCCAGCGGCGGCGGCGTATAGACCATTTTGGATGGGCACTTGGGCAATGCCCGCATAGCCAAGTGATTTGGGGATAACCAGCGCCGCCACCGTCAGGCCGGCGATCAAATCTAGGCGCAACCACGACCGGTTGTAGGTGGAAAGCCATCCTATAATTGGCAGATAACGTGCCAATTCGCTGGGGGCTTTGTTTTTCTCGGTTGTGGTCATGTTCGATTCTCCTTAGTCAATGCTTTGTCCACAGGATGCTTACTTAGATGGTGATTAACGGCCGTTACAATATCATCATGGATATGTTCTGTACCGATTAAGTCAAGCACCCCATCCCGTTGTAATACAGCCAACACCTGCGGTTTTACACGCGCCAGATGCAGATCAATATTTAACGCGATACCCGCTTCGGCGATCTCTTTCAGCGCATCGGCACCTTCCGTATCAATGAAATTAACACCTTCCATACTGATAATCACCCCCGTCAATTCATGTTCCTGATCAACACGTATTTGCCGCAGACGATCAGCCAACGCATCCGCATTGGCAAAAAAGATACTGCCGTCAAACCGTATAATGGATAAGCCGGGATAGGTTTCACCCTCAGGATGTGAATTCAGATCAAAGAAAGCATGGGTGCCGGGTTTGCGTCCTAATTCTGGAATATATGGGCGAGCCGCAACAGCAATAAGCCAGGTAAGCGATAGCAGCACGCCGAGAAAAACGCCCTGCAAAATACCAAAAGTTACCACACCGAGTAACGCAATCAGAGCAATCAAGAATTCAAAGCGTTTAACCTTATACAACCGCTTCATTTCTGCTACATCCATCATGCCCATGACAACGGCTTGAATGAGAATGGCACCCAACACGGCCACGGGTAAGGCTGAAAATAAGGGTGCCAAAAAGATTAATGTCAGGATAATAAAGCCAGCCTGCGCTAAATTGGAAACTTGCGATTTGGCCCCAGCATCGTCGTTGACAGGGCTTTTAGAAATGCTCGCATTATTGAAAATGCCTTGAAACAACGCGGATGAGAGGTTGGACATCCCTTGAGCCAACAGCTCTTGGTTAATATCCACCTTGAAATTATGTTTGGTGGCATTATTGCGCACGGTCGCCGTAGAAAGTGAAAAACCGACTAGCAACAAGCCAACGGCCGTTCCCACAACCAAAGGCAAGTTATCCATGATCAAACCCAGATTAGGTAAGAC